>Ga0194130_10005699_pt1 | contig 14809 bp, 12 predicted proteins | sample TA2KigsurfametaG_FD_160084 | JGI IMG/M metagenome (GOLD analysis project Ga0194130, IMG submission 160084) | Freshwater microbial communities from Lake Tanganyika, Tanzania - TA2015050 Kigoma 12 surface | ecosystem: Environmental > Aquatic > Freshwater > Lake | place: Tanzania: Lake Tanganyika... | reverse complement strand
ATAAAAGAGGGATGGAGAAGAATCAGTGAGGCATTGGCTGCGCTGCAAGTGCCGTGAGCTTTTCGTGCAGGTCCAATACCTGTGGCAGTAACGCCACGCGTTCGTCGTTTACAATCACAAAATCGCAGAGTTTTAGTTTAATGGCATCTTGTAACTGGGTGGCCATTCTTTTTTTTACAGCTGCTTCGCTCAATTGATCTCGCTGCATAACCCGTTGCAGCCGTAGGGCAGCGGGGGCTGACACTCCGATCACATAGTCGAGCCCCTCGGCCGCCCCGCTTTCGAACAGCAGCGCAGCCTCGCGAAGTGCATACGGCGCTTGTTGCTTCGACAGCCATTCGTTGGCATCGGCAATGGTGGCCGGATGTACCAGTTGGTTAAGCTGTTCTCTTTTTGACTCGTCTTCGAAGACCAGCGAAGCCAGGTACGATCGATCAAGCACGCCTTCTTTGTAACAGAGAGGGCCAAAGGTTTCGATCAGTGCGGTTCGAAGCGCTGGGTCCTGATTCATTAACCTTTTGGCTGCATCGTCGGCATAGTATACGGGTATGCCCAGGGTTTCGAAGATCCTGGCCACGGTGGTCTTGCCACTGCCAATACCTCCTGTAAGGCCAATTCGAAGCATGTTTATTTTTTCTCGGCGGCAGCTGGCTTATTGAGCGCCGTGGTCCAATCCATACTAATGGCCGACTTCTCGATCTTTAGGTAACTGCCCGGACTCGTCTCGACCGAAAGGGTGGTCCCATCTTCATTGACTTTGTTGATGGTGGCATGAATGCCGGCAATGGTTACGATCTTGTCCCCTTTGTTAAGGTTGTCGATAAAGGTTTTCTGACTCTTGGCTCGTTGCGCTTGGGGGCGAATAAAGAACAACCAAAAGACCAAGATCATCAGACCCAGAAATACGAATTGAAATCCACCGAATCCGGGTTGAGCGGGTGCTTGCAACAAATAGAAAGAATACATAAGGGGAGTTTTATTTACGTTACAAAATTAGTTGTTCGCTGTTAAAGTTATGACTTGCGAAAATCCACTTTTCGTAAGGCGCCCGCCGCTACCAGGTCTTTGTGAATCCCATCCAAAATTCCATTTACGAATTGGCCGCTTTGCGCCGTGCTGTACTCTTTGGCCAGGTCAATGTATTCGTTGATGGTCACTTTGGGAGGAATCGTTTCGAAGAATAGAAACTCCGCCACGCCCATTTTCATCATGATCATGTCGAGCTGTGCAATTCGCTCCGGATCCCAGTTCTTTAATTTAGGGATGATATACGATTGAAGTTGCTCTTGTTTTTCCAGTACGGTTCTCAGTAGCTCTACTCCGAATTGTTCTTTATCGCGGTCTATTAGCTGCTCAAAGTTGAGCTGCCCGGGTTTATGCAAATAGGAGGCCAATAGTTGCACGACGCCTTCTCCATCATCGTCCCAATCGGTAAATAATTCTTCTATATAGGCGACAAAAGAAGGATTGGCCAGCAACAGATCGTTGACAATGTATTCCACCATTTTGCGTTCTGCCTTCTTATCGCGAGAGGGGGTAGACAGGTAAGTTTGGTAGGTCTCTGTTTCGGCCAGTTTCAAGTAGACCGATTTTATTAATTCTTGTGCGAGTTCTAGCTGGGGTTTGAGTTGATCGATCTGTTTAAGCAGGGCTTTGTCTTCGAGCATTTGCCAGAGTAGTTCGTTGCCGGCCAATTTTGTATTGATGTTAAGGTCAGCGGCCGAGGGCAGGTGTTTGGAGGCCTTTTGATGGGCGTATTTTTCGGGAAAACGAAGAATTTCGGTGAGTAACCACAGGAGGTGCACCAGTAACCGACGGGGTTGGTCGAATTGTTGTTTGAGCAACGAGGCATGAGCGGCAGGGGCGGGGATGGCATCAAAGGTGGAAATGGTGTAGAGTGTTTGCATCACCTTGACCCGAATTGTACGTCTGCTGATCATTGTATAAGAGCTTATGAGGTACAAAGATACGCTATTTAAAGGACGTCCGAAAAGGAGGTGATCGCTGAAAAATTGTCAGCGTATAGGCCTGTGATCAATCGGTTTAAGTCAATTTTGGCAACTGTTCCTGACAAAAATTACAGGCGATGGTCTGTTTCTGGTGCTGGCATACTATTTAGAATATATTTGTCGCCCGCCCTGGGGTAGTTTCCGGCGGGTTAACCATTAACAACAAAATCAAATCAAGCTATGGCCAAGAAAGTCAATGTTACTCCGCTTCACGACCGTGTGATCGTGAAAGCCGCTGCCGCCGAAGAAAAGACCGCAGGTGGCATCATTATTCCCGACACTGCCAAAGAGAAACCTCAGCGTGGTACTGTCGTTGCTGCCGGGCCCGGCAAAAAGGATGAGCCTGTTACCGTCAAAGCCGGAGATACCGTGCTCTATGGAAAATACGCCGGCACCGAGATCCAGATCGAGGGTGTCGATTATTTAATTATGCGCGAATCAGATATTTTGGCAATCGTTTAATCGTATCGGTAAACCAAATAAGTAACTATCAAACCAAACAATATGGCAAAACAGATTTTCTTCGATATCGAAGCAAGAAATAGAATGAAAAAGGGCGTTGACACACTTGCTAACGCAGTTAAAGTTACGCTTGGCCCCAAGGGCAGAAACGTAGTGATCGAAAAGAAGTTCGGCGCTCCCCAGGTTACAAAAGACGGAGTTAGTGTAGCCAAGGAAATTGAATTGGAAGATCCCATAGAGAACATGGGCGCTCAAATGGTAAAAGAAGTAGCTTCTAAGACCGCCGACATTGCCGGTGATGGTACCACTACGGCCACCGTACTGGCGCAGTCGATCATCAGCGAAGGTCTTAAGATGGTCGCTGCCGGAGCCAATCCCATGGATCTCAAAAGAGGTATCGATAAAGCCGTTTCGCTGGTGGTTGGCAGCCTGCACGCGCAGAGCCAGACCGTAGGAAGCGACAGCAAAAAGATTCAGCAAGTAGCGACCATCTCTGCCAACAACGACGAGACCATCGGCAAATTGATCGCCGAGGCGTTTGGCAAGGTGGGCAAAGAAGGCGTTATTACCGTAGAAGAAGCCAAGGGCACAGATACCACTGTAGATGTTGTAGAAGGTATGCAGTTCGATCGCGGCTATATCTCTCCTTATTTCGTAACGAATAGCGAGAAGATGGAAGCGGAGTTGCAAAACCCCTACATCCTGATCTACGACAAGAAGATCAGCAATATGAAAGATATTCTTCATATTCTCGAGAAAGTGGCCCAAGGAGGTCGTCCGCTATTGATTATTGCAGAAGATCTCGAAGGAGAAGCGCTGGCTACCCTGGTGGTGAATAAGCTGCGCGGCACCCTTAAAGTCGCTGCTGTAAAAGCACCCGGCTTCGGCGATCGCCGCAAAGAAATGTTGCAAGACATCGCGATTCTTACCAAGGGTATCGTGGTAAGCGAAGAGCAAGGTTTTAAGTTGGAGAATGCCGACCTGACCTATTTGGGACAAGCAGCTTCTGTAACCATCGACAAAGACAATACGACTATCGTAGGTGGTAAAGGAAAGAAAGAAGATATTACCGCTCGTGTTAACCAGATCAAAGCGCAGATCGAGACTACTACTTCCGATTACGATCGCGAAAAATTACAGGAGCGTCTGGCTAAACTGAGTGGTGGTGTTGCGGTGCTCTATGTCGGTGCTGCTACCGAAGTAGAAATGAAAGAGAAAAAAGACCGAGTGGATGATGCCTTGCACGCCACCCGTGCTGCGGTAGAAGAGGGGATCGTGCCCGGTGGCGGGGTTGCTTATATCCGTGCCATTGAGTCGCTCGATGCCAAGGTAAAAGGACAGATCGAAGACGAACAAACCGGTATGGCCATTGTGCGCCGCGCGCTCGAAGAGCCCATGCGTATCCTTACGGCCAACGCCGGAATCGACGGTTCGATCGTGGTACAGCGCATCAAAGAAGGCAAGGCCGATTTCGGTTTCAATGCCCGTACCGAGGTGTATGAGAACCTGTTCAAAGCGGGGGTTATCGATCCTACCAAAGTAAGCCGCGTAGCCCTCGAGAACGCTGCCTCCATTGCGGGTATGTTGCTCACCACAGAATGTGTGGTGGCCGACAAGCCTAAAAAAGAAGAACCCCATGCACTTCCAGCCCCCGATATGGGCGGAATGGGAGGCTATTAATCAATTGGTTTACAGCAAATATTACAAACTGGCTCCGCGAGGGGCCAGTTTTTTTATTTTACTCTATCTTTAAATAAATTTCATACTTTAGCCTACCTTAAATTCCATAAAAGCCTGTTTATGAGAAAAATCTGTTTAATCCTTCTTTTAGTATCAGGGGCATTGCTTTCTAATATCCCTGCTTTTTCCCAGCGTGGTTGCGCTACCCATGAACATAATCAGCAACTCGAAATAAGCGATCCTGGATTTGCGTCCAGAAGACAACTTATAGAGCAGAAAACAAGGCAATTCACAGAAAATCCTAACCGGGTTGCTATTGCGGTAACTATTCCGGTTGTTTTTCACGTAGTCTACAACACTACAGCTCAGAATATCTCTGATGCCAAAATACTCGCACAGTTGGAACAACTTAATTTGGATTTCGCAAAACTTAATACTGATTTTGGCACGGTGCCCTCTGTATTTCAACCTTATGGTGCCAACACCGAGGTGCAGTTTTGTATGGCCCAGCGTGATCCCAATGGGCTCGCTACTACTGGAATTAATAGAGTTCAAACATCAGTGGTATCATTCAGTCCAACAAATAATCCCGTAAAATTCGCCAGCTCGGGTGGAGCTGATGCGTGGCCCCGCGACAAGTATTTAAATGTTTGGGTATGTAATCTCTCTAATAATCTTTTGGGGTATGCTCAATTTCCTGGAGGAGCTGCCGCAACAGACGGAGTTGTGCTGTTATTTAGTTCCGTTGGTAGTATGTTAACTCCCGGTACTGCCACCCCTTATCACCTTGGAAGAACGGCTACGCACGAAGTAGGACATTGGTTAAATCTTCGTCATATCTGGGGTGATGCAACCTGCGGAAATGACCTGGTAGACGATACTCCTGTTCAAAACACCGCAAATTATGGCTGTCCTACATTTCCTTTCCTTAGCCCAGGTTGTACGCAATCTGCACCATGGCAAGGAGCTAATTACCAAGGTGATATGTTTATGAATTACATGGACTATGGAAATGATAATTGCCTTAAGATGTTTTCGTTGGGTCAAAAAGATCGGATGCAAGCTTTATTTGCTACGGGTGGTTCAAGAGCCGCATTGCTAAATTCCGATGGTTGTACCCCTCCCTTTGGATTTGGTTTTGTAACCCCAGCTGCGGTGGTATCCAATTGCCCTGCTTCTTCAACACTTGTTGCCACCGTAGGCACAGAAGCATTTGGCGGGTTTAGTGATGCAATTACACTTACCAGTACAACAACGGCTCCCACAGGAACATCAATTTCAATTTCTCCCAGCCCTGTGGCTGTAGGTTCTAGTTTTACAGTTACGCTGAATAATGCTAATCTACTCGCACCAGGCACCTACAATATTGTTGTCTCTGGTTCAGCCAGTGGAGCTCCTACTCGTACCGTTACAGTTGTATTTCAAGTATCGGCTGGAGCCGGGCCTTCTGTTTCTACCCAGCCTGCCAGCCAAGCCGTCTGTGCGGGTGTTGCCGCCAGCTTTACTGTTGCCTCTGCTACTGCAAGCTCTTATCAATGGCAATCAAGTGTAGGCGGGGGCGCTTTTAGCAATATTGCTGGCGCCACAAGTTCGACACTTACCGTATCGAACACCACTGTCTCTATGAGCGGAAATCTCTACCGATGTGTCGTAGCTGGCCAGTGTGGTAGCACCAACTCTAGTCAGGCCACCCTCACGGTAAATGCTACTCCCGCTGTCGTTAGCCAGCCCGCTGATCTGACCCAGTGTACGGGTACCTCGGCCGCTTTCTCTGTAACTGCTTCTGGAGGTTCTCTAACTTACCAATGGCAATTAAGCACCGACAATGGGGCCACATTTAGCAACATCACCGGTGCTACAGCTGCTACCTACACTATTGCCTCTACTATTTTATCGCAAAATGGAAATCGTTTCCGTTGCGTAGTATCCGGTGCTTGTACGCCTTCTGCTACTTCTACGGCTGCTACACTTACCTTAAGTGCGGCTCCCACTATCACGGCTAATCCTGTGGCCACGGCTGTAATTTGCGAAAGAGCTTCTACCAGTTTTGTGGTAGCGGCCACTACGCCTGTGGGTACCCTCACGTATCAGTGGCAGGCGAGTGCCAATGGCGGAACTACCTGGACCAACATCTCGGGCGCTACCAATGCTACTTATACTCAGACCAACGTACCTGCTACTCAAAATGGATACTTATTCAGAGCGGCCGTAACCACCAGTTGTGGTACTATCTTCTCAACCAATGTAGCGCTAACGGTAAATACATTCCCAGTTATTTCCTTTAGCACAGTGGAAGAGCTTTGTCTCTCTGATCGTCCTGTAGCGTTGACGGCTACTCCTGCTGGAGGTGTCTTCAGTGGAACAGGTGTTGCTGTTGGTGCATTTAACCCGCGTACAGCAGGTTTGGGTGCCAAAACAGTTACGTATACTGCCTCTAACGCAGGTTGTCAATCTACCTTGTCGCGTTCAATCATTGTTGATCAATGTGCTGAACGTCAGATTCCGTTGCCTAATCCTGCCTCTTTGACATTATACCCGAATCCAAATACCGGTAAGTTTGGTATTCGCATCAATACTGATCTCTATACTCGTTTATCGATAAAGGTTTACAACAATCTGGGTCAATTGATTAGAAAACAAGAAATCTCCAATGTATTTTATGGACAGGTTGTAAATTTTGATATGTCCTCACTTCCAGCTGGAACCTTCCATTTACTATTTGTAAATGATGAGGTAGCTCCTGCTGTAAGTAGAACCATCAGTATGGTTATTTACAAGTAAAGAATAACTTTAACTTTCCAATCCCGTTCGGTTCTCCGGACGGGATTTTTTTTGGTACCTTTGCCGCCGCAATAATCAACCTATGATAAGTGTAAAAGATCTTAAGCTCGCCTATGGAAAACGAGTGCTTTTCGAAGAGGTCAACCTCAATTTTACCAAGGGTAATTGTTATGGGGTCATCGGTGCCAACGGAGCCGGAAAAAGTACTTTTCTAAAGATCCTGAGCGGTGAGATCGAGCCTAATAAGGGAAGGGTAGAGATTACGCCCGGTGAGCGCATGGCCGTGTTGCGTCAAAATCAATTTGCATTCGACGAGGTAACCGTTCTGAACACGGTGCAAATGGGTCACACCCGCTTATGGGAAGTACACAAGGAGCGCGAACGCATCTATGCACTCGAAAATTTTACCGAAGAAGACGGCATTCGCGCCGGCGAACTCGAAAGTGAGTTTGGTGAAATGGGGGGATATACAGCCGAAAGTGATGCAGGTGTTTTGCTCGGAGAATTAGGCGTAGCCGAAGAATACCATCAATCGCTTATGAAGGATATCCCTGCCAACTTAAAAGTTCGCGTGTTGTTGGCACAGGCCCTTTTTGGTAATCCCGATATCTTATTGCTCGACGAGCCTACCAACGGACTCGATCTGGAGACCATTGGGTGGCTCGAGAATTTTTTGGCCGATTACGAAAACATCGTGCTGGTCGTAAGTCATGACCGACATTTTTTAGATGCGGTCTGTACCCATGTGGCCGATGTGGATCGTCAAAAGATCAAGATATTTACCGGCAACTATACCTTTTGGTACCAGTCTTCTCAGCTGATGGCCCGTCAGTTGGGCGACAAGAACAAAAAGGTCGAAGAGAAGCGTCAGGCCTTGCTCGATTTTATTGCCCGCTTTAGCGCCAATGCGTCTAAGAGCAAGCAGGCTACTTCTCGTAAAAAGGCCCTCGAGAAATTGACCATCGAAGAGATCGAGCCCAGTTACAGAAAATATCCGGGTATTATTTTTCAGCCGCTTCGCGAAGTGGGTAATCAGATTTTAAATATAGAAAAACTCTCTAAGAGCGTAGAAGGGCGCGTGCTTTTTAGCGATGTAAGCTTTACGGTCAACAAGGGAGACAAGATTGCCGTGCTCAGTCAAGATCCATTGGCGGTAACGGCTTTTTTTAATATTGTGACCGGTCTGGTAGCACCCGATGCCGGTCGCTACGAATGGGGGAGCACGGTAACCTACGCGTACCTGCCGCAAGAGAACGACAATTATTTTTCGAGCGAGCTGAACTTAATGGATTGGCTTAGACAATATGTGCCTGAGCATGTTAAAGACGTAGATGAGCCTTTCTTGCGTGGTTTCTTGGGCAAGATGCTCTTTAGTGGAGAAGATGTAATGAAAAAGACCAAGGTGCTCAGTGGAGGTGAGAAGGTTCGTTGTATGCTCAGCCGAATGATGTTGCAAAACCCCAATGTTGTCTTGCTCGATCAGCCCACCAATCACCTCGATCTGGAAAGTATTCAAAGCTTTAACGACCAGTGTGTCGAGTACAAGAGCAATGTAATGCTTAGCAGTCACGACCATACCTTTATGCAAACGGTGGCCAATCGTATTATAGAGTTGACCCCGCGCGGTGTAATCGATCGATTGATGACCTTCGATGAGTATTTCGAGGACGAACGGGTAAAAGCCATCCGGGCCTCTTCGTACTCTTAAAATTGGTAAGTGGTTTAGCTCATTTTTTAGTAAACTCGTACTTTTAGTCCACCTGCTCTATTGCAGCAATGGAATGAAAGAAAAAATTATCGCCCAGCTCAACGATGCCGCGCAGCTCGAGTCGCTGTATCGTTCTAACAAGCAAGCCTTTCGCACTGCCTTTTTCGAGATCTATGCTGAGATATCCGATCGTCCGTTAGCGGAATTTTGGCACCAGCGTCTGCTTGTCAAAACAAGCCCCGCGGTCGTGGGCAAAAGATCCGATCTGTTGTTTTTGCTTATCACGGCACTGGTTACTGCCTTTTTGGTCAAGCTGCCGGCCCTGTTTGGGATCGATGAAGAACAGTACTATCCTCGCAACATCAGCTTTATCTTGTTTACTTCGCTGTTGGTCTATTTTGCCAAAATCCAGCAACTGGCCCTAAAAAGCTGTTTGATCATAGCGGGTATATTGATCGCGGGCGCTATTTTTATCAATTGGCTTCCCTCTTCTGAAAGCAGCAGCACTTTTATTTTGTCTTGTATTCATTTACCCCTTTTCTTTTGGGCGGTACTTGGCTTTGTTCATACCGGTGCCGGGCCGCTTTCTGCGTGGCAAAAAAGACCGGATTTTCTTCGCTATAACGGAGACCTGATCGTAATGACCTCTTTGCTCACTAGCGGGGTGATGATCTTGAGCGGTATAACCTTAGGCCTTTTTGGGTTGATCGGACTTAAAATCGAGGATTTTTACCTGCAATGGATATTGGTGATTGAATTATCGGCCTGCCCGCTACTGGCCACTTACATTCTAGATAGCAATCCCAACCTCGTTAACCGGGTTTCGCCCATTATTGCGCGCATCTTTAGCCCTGTGGTGCTGGTGACCCTGGTGGGCTATTTGATCGGTATTGCCTGGGCAAGTAAGGACCCTTTTAACGACAGAGAGTTCTTGCTACTTTTTAATGTGTTGCTTATTGGCGTGCTGGCCATCGTTTTCTTTTCGTTGGTAGAATTACCCCGGTCTTCGGCAGGCAGAGGGGCGCTGCTCATTACCTTGCTTTTATCGGTGGTAACCATTGTGGTCAACTCCATTGCCCTGTTGGCTATTTTGTATCGCATTTCCAGCTGGGGCTTTACGCCTAATCGCTTGGCCGTGCTGGGGGCTAACGTGCTGTTTTTTGTGCACCTGGTGCTCATTGCTTGGCAGTTGATTAGACAGTATCGACAAAAAGAGGTTGTCTTTGCGGCCATCGAAAAGACCATCGCCGTGTTTTTGCCGCTCTATGCCGCATGGGCCTTGTTTGTAGCCGTGGTAGTTCCGCTTATCTTTAGGTTTAGCTAACCTATTACATGAGCTCTTCTGCTTCCCGTCTTTCTCTTGCCACTGGTGTTGCCATTGTGGTAGGGAGTATCATTGGGTCGGGTCTTTTTATACGACCAGCGGCTATGGCGCAGCAGTTGAGTTCTCCGTGGCTGTTGCTATTGGTATGGGTAGCGGCCGGGCTCATGAGTTTTATTGGCGCGCTCATCTTTGCCGAGTTAGGGGCTATGTTACCCAAAACGGGGGGTCTGTTCGTGCATTTCAATCACTTGTTTGGAGCCCCCACGGCTTTTTTGTACGGATGGTCCGCTTTTTCTATTATCAATACCGCCTCTGTGGCCGCCATTGCATTTGTGTGCGCCTCGTACATAGGACAGTTTGTGCCCCTTGCGCAGTGTAGTGAGGAGCTGATTCTTCGCTACCCGCTGCCTCTGCCGGGATTGGGTACACTCTATCCATTAAAAGATATCGGTATAAAAGCGGTGGCAATTATACTGGTAATGGGTTTTAGTTTTATTAATGCAAAAAGCCTTAGGGCTGGGGGCCGTTTTCAGCAGGTGTCGGCCATCATCAACTTTTCTATTATTGCTTTATTGTCGATTGGGCTGCTTACTTCGAAAACAGGTTCCATTACTAATTTAACGAATGCTCATGCGCCTGCCGACAACTGGCAGTTGCTGGCGGGCTTGGTGGCGGCCTTTACGGGTGCTTTTTTTGCCTATGATGGATGGATCAATATCGTGTCGATGGCAGGAGAGATCAGAGAGCCCCAAAAAAATATTCCACGCAGTTTGCTGTTGGGAGTGGCCATTTGTATGTTCATTTATATCCTGATTAATTTTTCTTATTTCTATGTGTTGCCTGTAGACGCAATAGCCAGCTCTGCATTAGTAGCAGCCGATGCCATGCGCGTAGCGCAAGGAGAACAATTTGCTTTACTGGCCGGGGGAATGATCGTTTGTTGTACCATAGGCGCTATCAATGCCAATGTAATGGCAACCGCCCGCGTAACCTATGCCATGGGAAGGGATGGGGTCTTATCGGGATGGTTCGGCCAGCTCGACAAAGGGGCAGGTACCCCCAAAAATGCATTGATGCTACATGGATGGTGGACTACCCTGTTAATTGCCACCGGCTCTTTCGATCTGCTAGCCGACATGTATGTTTTTATTACCTGGATGGTCTATCTGCTTGGAGCCGTCGGTATTTTTTATTGGCGCTACAAAGAGCCTGCCTACTACCGTCCTTACAAAATAAGCGGACATCCGTATTTGACCCTGCTGTTTGTGTTGTTCTCGGCCATCTACCTGCTTGCGACTATTTACAAAGATATTACACTGTATCTCGAGGGTAAGCAGGCCGTTATTCATTCGCTGTTGGCCCTGGTGATCGTATTGGCTGGGGTTCCACTTTATTTTATTTCTCCGGGTCGTCGCAAGGTCGCTGGTAAAATTGATTAACTTGCCCGCGCAATATTTTTTTTATGCGTTATGCCACTTGGATCGGAATTGCTGCAGCCCTCTTACTGGCCCTGGCCTGCACGATGCCCTGGGTGCTGATCCCCTCTAAGCAATTGATTATTTCGGGTATCGATGCAACAGGTACGCGGTATGGAAAACCCGGGTATCTGCACTTATTGCTGGGCGCATTTTATTTGATCTTTACCCTGGTTTCGGCCGTCTGGGCCAAGCGAGCCAATTTATTGGTGGTAGCATTTAACCTGGCCTGGGCCCTTCGAAATTTCCTGATCCTTTCTCTTTGCAGAGGAGGCGAGTGCCCCGAGCGGTTGATGGGACTTTATTGGCTACTCATTGCCAGTATACTAATGTTGGTGGCAGCGCTCTTTCCAAAAAAGCCTTCCTAAATTCTTTTTTTTCGCTTGCCGATCTATGCACGTGTCTACTAGTTTGTGGGCATGCCCAGGTTAATCCAGCTTCTGTTGTTTCTTTTTTTTACAGGCCCCTATAATTCTCTACCGGGTCAATCTGTGCTGTATTGGGATATGCAAGAGCCACTGCCCTTGGGGGCTAGTGCTTCTTTGCAGGTCTCAGCGCTAGTGCAGGGGAATAATTTCGGTAACACATCTTTTTATACGTCTCTTTCTGCTTCTCAGCAGTACACGGGGGCCTCCGGCACCAATAATGCAGGACTCGCTTGCAGAACCGGGGCTTTAGTAACGGGGGCCTCCGGATCGGCTTTTTTGGGCATAACGCTTAGTGTTGCCAGCGGCTATCGATTGCGTGTCGTATCGGTGTCTTTTGGTTCGCGCTCTACGCCCACCGGCCCTGGCCGGTGGGGGCTTTTTTCTAGTGCCGATCAATTTACTAGTGCTGTATATTCATCTACATTGCCAACCAACAGCACCTGGTCTTGGCAACAGAGTACCGCCTTGTCTTTGCAAACATCGACCGCTATCGAGTTGCGTTTGTACGGCTATGAAGGAGCGGGCACGGCGGCCATCAATGTTTGCAACTGGCGCTTGGATGATCTTACCATACACTATCTGGTAGAAGCGATCTCGTTACCGGTCAGTTGGCTCTATGTAAAGAGTACTGTACTCTCTACTGGTATACGATTGCAATGGGCAACGGCAGAAGAAATAAACAATAAAGAGTTTATTGTTGAAAGATCGGTGGACGGACTTTGCTACCAACCCATAGCTGTAGTGCCTGCGATTGCGAACGTTGGCCCCGCTTTGCAAACGCGTCTGTATTCTTTTTTAGATGTTCAACTTTCACGACCTCTACTTTTTTTTCGTATCAGGCAAGTAGATCTCGATGGATCGTCGTCGTATAGTGAGGTTCTTTTGGTCGCCAAAGAAAAAAGATCGCTTCTGCCCTGTATCGAAAAGCTGTTGCTCGACCCGGCTAGCGGTACCGTGCGTCTGTCTGTGGTACAAGCTGAATTTCCTATGCAGGTACAACTCTATGCCATGTCGGGGCAGTTACTCAAGCAAAAAACGATCTATACGGCCACGGTTTCTATGGACATAAAAGCGTTGCCCGCGGGGGTGTACTACCTGCAACTCATTTCAAAAAACGGATACCGTAGTGCCGCGTCTTTCTTACTTTACTAATCTAATACGGTCAGACTCTTTTCTATGATGGCTAAGGCCTCATCGATCTGCTCAGGGGTAATGACCAGGGGAGGGGCAAAGCGAATCTTATCTCCATGGGTAGGTTTGGCCAGTAGACCGTTTTGCATCATTGCTATGCATAAGGTCCAGGCAGCCTCTTTATCGCTGTGTTGAATAACGACGGCGTTCATGAGCCCTTTTCCTCTTATGATCGCCAAGTGCGGACTATTTATTTTTTCCAATCCTTTTCTAAACCGTATCCCCATCTCGTAGGCATTGTTGGCCATGTTCTCTTTTTCTAGCGCTGTAATGCTAGCCTCGGCTACAGCGCAGGCCAGGGGATTGCCTCCATAGGTAGATCCGTGTTGGCCGGGCTCTATGACCAGCATAATCTCATCATCGGCCAGCACCGCACTAACCGGAAGGGTTCCTCCACTCAGGGCCTTACCCAAGATCAGGATATCGGGTCGAACCGCTTCGTGATCGCAGGCCAGACGAGCCCCTGTTCTACCTAGGCCGGTCTGTATCTCGTCGGCAATAAATAAAACGTTCGCCCGCTGGCAGGCTTCGTAGGCGGCGCTCAGGTATCCTTCGGAGGGAACGATCACTCCGGCCTCTCCCTGAATGGGCTCTACTAAAAAGCCCGCTACGCGCGGATCGTCAAGGGCCTTGGTCAGTGACGCTATATCGTTGTACGGAATGGTCACAAAGCCCGGCATGTACGGGCCAAACTGGTACTTTGAATCAGCATCACTGCTAAAAGAGATAACCGTTGAGGTTCTACCATGAAAGTTGCCTTCACAAACGATTACCACCGCATTGTTCTCTGCTATTTTCTTATGCTTGTAAGCCCACTTGCGGCAGAGTTTTATAGCTGTTTCGACCGCCTCTACGCCAGTGTTCATCGGAAGCAACTTGTCGTACCCAAAATAGGTACATAAAAATTTTTCGTAAGGGCCTAACCGATCATTATAAAAGGCTCGACTGGTCAGGGTCAATCGTTGCGCTTGTTGGGTCAGTGCCTCGATAATAGCAGGATGACAATGCCCTTGGTTAAGGGCCGAGTAACCACTTAAAAAATCGAGATATCTATTTTGATCGGTGTCCCATACATAGACACCGCTTCCGCGGCTGAGTACCACCGGCAAGGGATGATAATTATGGGCTCCGTATTTTTCTTCGAGTGCAATTTGCATTGGCTTTTCAATGACTTGCATGGCAATTCGTTTAATCAATAAATAAAAACGTAAGAAGGAAACAAGAAAAAAAACTAATGCGAGCCGCGTTAGTGATTTAGCAGATCAAGATGTTGCTGCAACAGGGCAGGCCGAGAGCTATAATAAAACAGCGAATTCACTATGTAAAGATAAGAAACTCTCTTTTGCTAAAAAAAATGCAAAACCTGACCTTGTTTATTTGCTTAGTATAGCTGCAGTACGCGTACCTCGCAGCCACACTGCTCTCGAAGGGTCGCTGCATTCGGTGCATTAGAAAAAAGGCCATAGATCGTACTGCCGGTACCGGTCATAGAAGCATAGACCGCTCCCTGTGCATACAGCGATTGCTTGGCGCTCTCCAGCCGGGGATAATGCAAAAAGACCGTCTCTTCGAACTGGTTAACTAATTGGTCTCTCCATGTGCTAACGGGCTCACGTACGACCTGCTCAATGGAATGAGCGGGCATTCGGGGGGTACAGCCCGAAAATACCTCTTTGGTAGAAATAGATAAACCGGGTAGCAGCAGCACGAGCTGCCAGCCTTTTAGATCAATTTCTAGGGGGCGCATGCTT
>Ga0194130_10005696_pt1 | contig 14818 bp, 3 predicted proteins | sample TA2KigsurfametaG_FD_160084 | JGI IMG/M metagenome (GOLD analysis project Ga0194130, IMG submission 160084) | Freshwater microbial communities from Lake Tanganyika, Tanzania - TA2015050 Kigoma 12 surface | ecosystem: Environmental > Aquatic > Freshwater > Lake | place: Tanzania: Lake Tanganyika... | reverse complement strand
ATATATTCACTGACCTTGCCCATTAGGCTTTTAAGCAGACAAACCAGAGCAGGTAATGCTCGTTTGATCATGACCATAAATCGTGCGTAATGGACGAGCTTGGGAAAAAGGTGACTTTGTCGTAATCTATGATCATTGGGGTACCTGTTTTTGTTGATAATCAACAGTTTACCTCAATACCTCTTTTATTTACATCACTTCCTTAAACGCTACTGCCGTTAATAACGATTAACTTAGAGTGTAACACTAGGCTCATTTTTCAAGATAAACCTTTAATACTTTTGTCCTCTATTTATTGGTATTTTTAAGTTACCTATTATGAATAATCAAGATTAGACCTCTTCGGAAACTTTCATTTAGTCAGTTCCATATTATAAATTGCTGCGCTTAAATTAAATCTTAATCCGAATCTTTTTCGCCTATTTCGGTAACGATCTGTAATTATTTTAAATCGTTTAATCACACCGATGACATTTTCACTTAATGCGCGTTCACTCGATAACTCACGATTGTTACGTTTATCTTCTTTTGTTAATGGGTTATTCTTTGTTTTTTTCTTAGGTAGTGCTGAATTAGAATGAATTTTACCTATACCTTGATAGCCTGTATCCGTAAGTGCTTTTATCTTAGGTGGTATTCTTACTCCAGATTCTTTAAATAACCTAAAATCATGACGCTTCCCGTTAGCAAAATTTGTACAGATCACTGTTTTGCTTTTTTTATCAACGATCAATTGTGTTTTTAACGTATGCCGTTTCTTTTTTCCTGAGTAAAAGCGCTTTTGTCTTTTTTTGGACGCTCGATCGGGGTTTCCGTTGCATCAATAAGAACTAGCTCATATTCCATATCGCTCTTTAGTAATGCCTTGCGTCCGGGTAATGCAAAATCAGGATGCTTTATTAGCGTATTTTCTATCCATTTAATAATTTCATAGCATGTGCTCTCACTCACTCTGTAGCTTTGGCTAACATGAAAATAAGTGCGGTATTCTCGTATATACTCAAGCGTCATTAATAGCCGATTTTCTATGCTCAGCTTTGACTTACGACCTCCTCTTGCTCTCTTCTTTTTATCTGCTTCACTTAATATCTCTATCATCTTTTTAAATGTAGATCTTTTTACTCCGGTAAGTCTTCGAAATTTTTCTTCTTCAAGTTCTTTTATAGCTTCATATTTCATAACCGCTCCTCTTTTGAAGCTTTTTACCTCTATTCCTACTTAAATGCTAGTTTCCGAAGAGGTCTATTGTATCCTTTCCAAATGAATATGCTTTAGCGATACGGAAATTGCCTTTAATGCAATTAATTTCTACATATAGTGATTGTTACTTTATTAGCTTCATAATATAAGCTAATTCATCCTCTCCAAGATCGATATCAAAATTGGATGCATAATTTTGAGAATCAGTACAATGACTTATTACTTCTATGAACCTTGCTTCGAATCTTGAAATTATTTGTAGCATAGAATCTTGTGAAACAGCCTCGCAATATTGCCATACGAAGGATAAAATATCATTTTTTATAGCGCCATTAATTTCAATCACATATCTTGCTTGATTTTTCTTACTAAAGCAATGACCTATAGTATAATTACCAAACCTAAAGGGATTGCCAATGCTATCTAATTGGCCTAGATAATTAAAAAGGATACTAGAGTTTTGGTCTCTAATCTTACCTCTTTGAACAGCAATTGCATAACTTAAGCCATTATGCGGAATTTCGTGCAAGTGTTTTTTAACAGTTTTTATGGCACTACCTAAATTGTCAGGATTAGCTATCTTAAATGTTACAGGATAAATAGTAGTAAACCATCCTACAGTAGCAGATAAGTCTATATTCTTATCTAGCACTTCTCTACCATGCCCTTCTAAATCAATAGAAACCCCATAGTCTTTAGTTATATCTCCTATTGCTAGCTTTAAAGCTGTTAATAATAAATCATTCGACAAGGTATTGTAACACCTATTAGCTTCTCTAATAAATTTTTTGGTAATGTCTTGAGAAAATTGGATAGATGTCTCTCTTGTATGTCTATTGCTCCAGGAATGATTACACAATAATTGAATATCATTTTGCGAATAAAAGGTACAGACCTTATCAAAATTTTGGTAATTTTGTATGCAAGCACTCCAATCTTTGTAGCTATTACTTTTGGGGCTTAACGGTTTGTCTAAATAAGCTGCATTTAGGTCGTCAAGCAATATTTTCCAAGAGACTCCATCTATTATTAAATGGTGTATTACCCATAGAAGACCATACCCATTAAACCAAATAATATGATCTATGGGACCATTAATAATATCAAGATTTTTATGTATTTTATCAATCGCTTCAATCAATTGCTGCTTGTTAAGCTTTGTATCTTCGAGTTTAAGCTGTAAATTAGAGAATTCAAGTTCATAATGTTGGAGCCATTTAGTATCACGTTTATTAAATTTAAGACGAAAAGCCCCATGGCTTGCGCGCACTTGATTAATTGACTGCTCTAACTTAGTAAGGCTTAGATCTTGGCTAGTTATAAACCAAACTGCTTGATTGAAATGATTTACATCGGTGTGATGAGTAAAAAACCATTGTTGAATTGGTAATAACTCAAACTCTCCTTCTTCTGGTTCAAAGGTATTGTTTGTTGAAATTCTAGCATATTTCGCAAGTTCCATAATTGTCGGCGTATTAAATATTTGCTTTACATCTATATTTATGCCTTCTTTTCTAGCTCGTGAGACCAGTTGAATTGACATAATGGAATCTCCTCCTAATTTAAAGAAATTATCATGTCTAGATATCTTTTCGATTCGCAGTAATTCGCTCCAGATATTAGCTAGAGTTTGCTCAAGACCTTCTTTAGGGGAGTCTTCTAAGCTTGTCTTAATAATGGGTTTATAATCTTGAAGCAATTTATTACGATCAATCTTTCCATTTGAAGTTATAGGAAATTCATCAATTATTATTATATCATGTGGTTGCATATAATGCGGCAAAGTTTCTCGGCATTTTTGTTGTATTATTGCTTCTAAATTACTTATAACACCCGCTTTTTCTAAAACTATGTAAGCAAGTAGGAGTTGTTCTTCATTAGCTAATACGATAGTTTGCTTAACTGACCTTACCTTATTTAGCACAGATTCAATTTCTCCGAGTTCAACCCTATAACCTCTAAGCTTGACTTGATTATCTTTACGGCCTAAGAAAGTAATATTCCCGTCGCTTGTGAATTTGCCAACATCTCCTGTGTGGTAAATCCTGCCTTCAGCAAAAGGATTAGCCATAAATCTTTCCGCAGTTAGCTCAGGCTTCCCTAGATATCCTCTAGCGAGACCTGCTCCACCTATGTATATACTTCCTCTTACCCCTGGAGGCACAGGCGCCATATTATTATCTAATATATACATATACTGATTAGGCATGGGCTTACCATATAGTATTGGTATTTGCTCTTGAGATTCATACCAGATAGACCAAATACTTGCTTCAGTGGCACCACCTAGGCACACGACCTTGCTGTTAGTTATTTTTTTTAGTTGTTCAGGTAATTCGTTAGGTATGTTATCTCCGCTTAGTAAAAACAACCTTATCTTATTTAAATTACATTTAGCAAGAAACAGCTCTTCATGATAGCTCCAAACTTTAGCTAACTGAGGTACGGTGTTCCAAATAGTAACCTGCTGCTCCTTAACTATCCTCGACCAATATACTGCATCTTGGCTCTCAGAAGGTATTGCAATTTTACCACCTGCAATCAACAAACCTAGAATATCATATACAGATAAGTCAAAAGTTAGACTCGACAATACTAATGATGTATCACTAGAATTAATGTTAAATTTTTCATTTACTGCAACTAAGGTATTTAGCAGACCTTGAGAATCGATTAGTACTCCTTTAGGTTTGCCGGTACTACCGCTCGTGTATATAATATATGCAAGCGACTGACGCACAACATCAATATCTGTGCTCTTATTACTATATTTAGCATATGCAAAATTATCTAGCCAAACTGCTTTACCAATAAAGCCTTCATATAGATCTTTAAAAGTTTGTTTAGTTAAAATTATCTTAGTCTTAGAGTCATTAAGAATATATAGAATTCTCTCTTTAGGATAGCTTGGATCAATGGGGATATACCCTGCTCCGGCTTTGATTGCTGCCATTATTGCAATGATAAATTCAATGCTTTTTTCTGTCAAAATAGCAACAATGCTTTCAACTGTTATACCATTCAGTCGTAAATATGAGGCTAGTTGGTTGGCTTTGTTGTTTAGTTCACAGTAAGTAAGATGTTTATTCTCAAAAATTGCTGCTATACTATCTGGTCTTATCTGTACTTGTTGCTCTATAAGATGCTTTAAGGTCTTAACTGGGAGATAGCTTTTAGACGTATTATTCCAATCATATATAATTTTTTGCTTGTCAGGTAAATATTCTAGGTCTCGTATTTTTATATGCTCTAATTGTTTATAATTATACTGAGCTAGCTGCTGTAAAATATGGACATACGTTAGGATAAAGCGCTTTATTGTTTTTGTTTCAAATAAGTTAACTGCATATTCTACATTGCCTTTTAGATTGTTGCCGCTATCATCAATAAACATACTAAGGTCGAATTTAGAAATATTGTATATATCTTCTGGATAGTAGCCACGAATTATGCTTTCTAAATTCTCCAAATCTATATTAGTATCTGGGCTCTTAATAGGGATTGCTCCAGAGGCAAAATTTTCTAGTGCAAAGACTACCTGAAATAGGGGGTGTCTGCTTGTGTCTTTTTCCTGAACTAATTCCTCTACTAATTTCTCAAACGGTAAATCCTGATGTAATTGGGCCTGACGTACGCGCTCTCCAACGTCATGGATATAATATGATATTGGTGTTGACCCTTTAACACTAATCCGCAATACTAATGTATTAACAAATAAACCGATGAGCTCCCTAACGCTTTCATAATGCCGATTAGCTGCCGGTGTGCCTATGATTATATCCTCTTGGCCTGTATGTACTCTTAATGCTAGACAGTAGGCGGCAAGAAGTAAACTATATAAGCTTACCTCCAAATGCATAGCAAATTGTCTTAAAGCGTTACTACTGCTTACTTCTATTTCAAAAAATTCTTTTGCTCCTTTGTAATCTATTTCCTTAGGTCTTGGCTTATCAAGCTCAAGATTCAAGCTCTCGTAACCAATAAGTTGTTTGCACCAATAATCTAACTCCTTTTGAAAGATTTTTCCTCGAAGTCTATTTTTTTGCCATACCGCAAAGTCTTTATATTGTATTTTTAAATCTTGCAGTTTTGCAGTATTTCTCCTGCCTAAAGCTTTACTAACATATTGCTTATAATGTTGCCTTAGCTCATATAAGAATATTTCTATAGACCAACCGTCAAAAGCAATATGATGTATTACAATACTTAAATATTTTTGTTCTTTAACATTATATATCGCTGTTCTTATAGGGTATTCTATGTTTAATTCATAAACATGATATGCATCTTTTATTAGTTGTTCTCGCAGTTCTTCTTCAGTTTCTAACTGTTTGGTTGTAATCAAAAATTTCTTAATGTTTAAATCTTGTACTTCCTGATAATCTTTACCGTCTTTATCCTCCTTGATTAGAGTTCTTAAGATCTCATGCCTTGATACTATTTGCTGCAGGCTATCCTCCAAAGCTTCTTCCTGCCAAGCTTCTTTTATTTCAAGCTCATAGATCATTGTAGGGATATTATAAGCCTTGCTCCCTTTATTATACTTTTCTATAAAGTACATTCGCTTTTGCGCGTAAGATAGCTCTGCTTTATTATTTCCTGTCTTGAGAATTAATTCTTTACCAAGCTCTGGCATTTTATTAATACCATTTAATTCTAATAGTTCCACAATAGCTGTCTTATGATTTTTAATTTGAACAATAATTTTATCAAAATCAGGATACTCTTGATATTGTCTGTATTTGAGCGAGCCGTTTTCGCTCCATAATACAATACCCTCATTGTGTAGTTTATAAATAAAATCCAATATATTCATATTTGTCCTTCATTTATATAGTGAGAAGTATTATCACTCTTTTCTTCGATTAACTTAGCTAAAGTTGCTACTTTATCGTTTGTGTAAAATTCTGCTATGCTAACACTTGAACTAATTTTAGCATTCAATACTGAAAGTAACTTTATTGCCGTTAGACTATTGCCACCCAAAGAGAAAAAACTTTTGTTTTTGCTTAATTTTGCTTGCCCTAATACAGCACAGAATGCTTCAGCTATTTTATTTTCAAGGTTGGTATTTTCATTTTCTTCTAAATAGTTTTGTTGAGATTGTAGCCCAATAGTCACTAGATCTCTATCCTCTATGCTGCTCGTTTTGTGAAACTCGGAAGCTTTTAATCTTGAGATATCAAGTTTTGAAACTCCAACTCGATTAAGACCACAATTCTGATTAATTAGGTCATAAAATATTTTGGCTCCTTCATTTTCCTCCAGAGTAAAGAGTCTTTTGATATTAGGATTATTAAATTTAATATTCATACCTATATTTTCCCAATTTGGCCAATTTATTGAGATCAAATTTAAGTTTGGATAATTAATGGTGCTTAAGATATCTAGAAAACTATTAGCAGCACAATAATCAAAAATCCCTACCCCACCTACTAAAGCATCCAAAGAAGAAGTAAAGGCAAAAAACTTCAATTTTTCATCTTTTAAGCATCTTAAAAGATTAATAGAGCCAGCTACTTTAGCTTTAATATGCTCTTGCATATTTGCTAGATTCCGTTCTTGTATTAGCAAAATTTTTGAGCTTGCAGTATGAATAACACCGTCAATTCTAGTATATTTGTTTTTAATATCACCTATAATCTGAGCAACTTGCTTGTCATTACTAATATCACATTGTTTTATTTCAACTTTACACCCATTGCTTTGGATAAAATTTAGACTCTCTAATTGAAATTTCCCATACGTGGGATTGGGGTTACTAGCTACATCACTTCTAGAAAGCAGAATAAAATTTACTTTATGCTTGGTAGATATTTCTTTGGCAATAACTAGCCCTAAACCTCCAAGACCTCCTGTAATAATAATGACATCTTTATCTAGGATATTGGACCTAGGTTCATCAAAATATAGTGGTGTATATACTTCTTTCCATAGTTGAGATGAATTGTAGCTATAATATGGATCGTTAACATAATTGCTTGGATCAAAAATAAATTTGTTTAAATATTCCAGATTAACATTAAATCCCACATCTAAAATTAAATTTTTAACGTTGCTTACTTCATAAGATAAGGATCTAATAGCTCCAATTAACGTTCCTTTATTATAATGAATAGTATCACGTCCATTAACCTGCGCCGTGCCGTTAGTAAGTGCAGCTAAATAAATTTTATTATGATATTTATTTAAAATATGATTTTGTAAAAAGTAAATACTGTACATGCCCAGGAATTTTGCAAACTCATAATCTGGATTACAAGATTCAACATCGGCAGTCCATCCGTGGCATATATGAGAGATTTGTACCTTGTTCTCAGCCAAGTAATTACCTAAATTAACATAATGTTGCTCATTGTAAGGGTTGATACAAATTCGAGCGCCTTCGAAGATTATATCGTTAATTTTTTCGTCATAATCTACTATTAATAGATTCTCGGATGTTAAGAATTGTGCTAATGCACTACAGATACCAATTTTATCTCTAAATAGTAATACTGTTGATATTTCTGCAAGGCTTGAATAATTGCGGAAATTGATCCGCTGCCAATTGACTCCATAAATCCAATTTGTTTGAATATGCTTTGAAGTTTCAGAAGGCAAATCAACACAATATTTTTCAGTAGCAAATTGGTAATTAGGCAAATTATGTACGATACCTGGAGAATGCCCTAAAGCATCGTTAAGATGTTCCCAAGATATATCTATACCGTAGCTCCATAACTTCGCTAAAGCTTTATAGAACACCTCTGAATCTGACACAGTTTCTGAATCCTTAGCCGGAGGGAGAGTCGTAATGACATTTTTTATGGTAAATTCCTTGGCGAATGTAGCAAGAGTAACTCCTACCCCAACTTCAATATAAACTGCATTACTTGCTTCTGAGGTTAAGGTTGAAATACCATGAGCAAATTTTACAGGAAGGCTTATATGTTCTGCCCAATAGTTATGTGATGTTGCTTGTAAGCTTGAAATAAACCTGCCTGTAATATTTGATATGAAAAGCTTTTGAGGCTCTTTCAAGTCAAAGGTCTTTAGATATTTTTTAAATTCATCTGACGCCGGCTGCAACATTTTTGAGTGAAAAGCATGTGAAGTATGTAGTTTCTTGCAGGGAATATTCAAACCTGTTAATATCAAAATAAATTTATCAATTTCTGTTTCTAAACCTGAGACCACATGATAGCTTTGCGCGTTGTATGCAGCAATTTCGAGAGTTTGAGGCATAATCTGAATTAAGGTTTTTTCATCAATATTAACTGCCAGCATTTTGCCTTCTGGCATCATTTCCATTAGCTCTCCGCGCTTGGCTACAATCCTTAATGCTTCTTCTAGGGTGAAAACGCCACTTAATGTAGCTGCTACATACTCTCCAAGACTGTGGCCTATATAGTAATCTGCATATACTCCAAAATACTCAAGCAGCTTTGCTAAAGAAAATGATACACTAAATATTGCCAGTTGGGACCATGAAGTTCTACCAAGTAGCTTTTTAGCATCAGCTGCTTGGCCAAAGACTATGTTGCTTAAAGGCATGCCTTTTATTTTCTTAATTTCTTGACAACATAAATCAAAGTTATGTCTAAATATCGGGTTTTGCTGATATAAACCTCGAGACATATTCAAATACTGCGACCCCTGTCCAGGGAACATAAACACTAAATTTTCTTTTTGCGTATGGCTGGTTGAGGATATTGTTTTTAGATTTCTTATAGCTTCAGCTACGCTCCTTGCAACAATACAATTTCTATATCCAAAATGCTCACGTTTGCGTTGTAAGGTATAGCCTAGGTGAGCTAAGTTTATATTTGGGTTTATTTGTAAATAATCTTCTAATGCTGAGCAGTATTTTGTGTATGATTCATGTGATTTAGCTGAAATTGGCAGTAATGCATAATTATTGTTTCTGGACTTAGGTAAATTATTTGGAGATTGATATTCTTCTAAAATTACATGAGCATTGGTTCCGCCTATACCAAATGAGCTAACAGCAGCTCTTCTTGGTTTTCCGAGATCTTCCCAGTTAAGTTTTTTGGTAGTAATTTTAAAGTTAGTTGCTGCTAAATTTATATTAGGATTGGGGGCAGTAAAATTGATTTGGGGTGGTATAATTGACTTATTTAACATGTAACAAACCTTGATAAAACCAGCAACGCCTGCTGCTATGTCGGCATGCCCTATATTTGCTTTAACCGATCCGATGAAACAGTCGTATTTGTTAGAATTATGCCTAAATGCTTCATGTAAGGCGGTAATTTCAATTGGGTCGCCAAGTTCGGTACCTGTACCGTGCGTTTCCACGTACCCTATAGTATCCGCAGTAATCCCTGCCCTATCTTGTGCTGCAATGATGCATTCTTTTTGGCCAGATATGCTTGGGGCAGTAAACCCTACCTTATTATTACCATCGTTGTTACTTGCATAGCCCTTTATAATTGCTATAATGTTATCACCATCTCTTTGAGCATCTGTTAAGCGTTTTAATACTACTACCCCAACTCCTGTACCCGGAACAATTCCATCGGATTGTTCATCAAAAACACTACAATGGCCGCTTTTTGAAAAAATCATCCCTTTTTTATAAAGATAGCCATGTACAGCTTCATCCATTATGCTAGTCCCACCTGATAACGCCATATCACATGTACCAAGAGCAAGATTTTTACAGGCCTCTACAATAGCAACTAAAGAAGTAGAACAAGCTGTGTTGATATTTAATGCTGGTCCAGTTAAGCCCAATAGATAACTGACTCTAGTCGCTAAATAGTCTTGCCCTATTAATGTTTGTACTTCCCAACTAGTTGTTGAGGTATTAATATTGCCTTTAATTCTATTTTCATAATAAGAACTAGAGCTCATACCAGCAAAGATTCCTATATTTTGTGACTTTCTGGAGATTATATGACCAGCTTTTTCGAGTGCTATCCATGAGTGCTCAAGAAACTTCCTTATCTGCGGATCTAGTAGCTTAGAGTCATGGACTGATAGATTCCAAAATTCAGGATCAAAGGAATATGTATTTTCAATTCTTCCCCCTACAGGCATATAATCCTGATTTTTTAGGAGAGCTTTATTGATCTTCAATTCTTCGCATTCTTGAATTGAGAGTTGCTCTATCAGCTCTTTGCCATTTACTAGGGACTCCCAATATTGTTCTAGATTATTGGAGCCTGAAAATACTCCTGACATCCCTATCACAGCAATAGCGCAATCTATATGCTCTTCAAGGTTTTTATAACTACGTGATTGATTTTGTCGATTACCGGATAAAAACTCACTTAATGATTTTATCGTTGGATATTTAAATAGATCAACAATTTTACAAGAGTTATTTGAGAAAACTCTGTCTATACTAGTTTTTACTTTGATTAATACTAAAGAATTACCACCCAAATCAAAAAAATTACTATCAATACTGATCAAAATTGGATCAATATTCAGTGCCTGTCCCCAAATCCCTCTAATTTGCCTTTCTATTTCAGTTTTAGGTACCTTTATTTCATTTCTATTACTTGCAATCTGTACATCTGGTAGTGCCTTTCTGTCCAGTTTACCATTTATCGATAGGGGTAATCGCTCCAGCCATGCAAATCGGCTTGGCACCATATACTCCGGTAATTTGGTTCTTAAATAAGTGCGTATTTCCATTTCATTAAGCCTTTGCTTGGCAACATAATAACCAACTAAATATTTATTATTAGTTGCTCCTTCAATGTTAATATCCTTAAGACCCTTCGCTATAACTACATTTTGTTTTATTCCCTCATAGCTTGATAATACCTTTTCTATTTCTCCTAGCTCTATCCTATGCCCTCTAATTTTGACTTGAAAATCATTACGACCTATATATTCTAAGGTGCCATCAGGTAACCACCTAGCTAAGTCACCAGTTTTATATAGTCTGGTATTTTTATTTTCCAATCTTTCTTCCTTAGTTTGGAATGGATTCGCTATAAATCTTTCTGCTGTTAGATCGGGTCGATTCAAATACCCTCGTGCTAACCCTATCCCCCCTATATATAACTCACCTATCGCCCCTATAGGCATAGGGCTTAAATTATCATTTAAAACATAAGCTTTCTCATTATAAAATGGAGTGCCTAAACTAACATACAACGGAATATTCTCTTTATAGGAATATGGATTAGATATAGACCATATTGTAGTTTCTGTGGGTCCATAAGCGTTTATAATATTGATCGATTTACTTAAAATCCTGTTTAATAAACTATAATTTAAGCTTTCCCCGCCAATAATCAATTTGGTAGAAGTCATATTGGTTAGATAATCTAACTTTAAATCGCATAAACTCGGAGTCATCTGAATAAAATCAAAATCCCTGCAATTCAAAGAGGTAAAGTCACTGCTACCTATAGAAAGTGTGCCACCACTTAATAAGGGTAACCCGTACTCCAAGCCAAAGATATCAAATACATAGTTAGTTGTGCTATAAGTCTTAATTTGTTGACCCTTAGAGAAATACAAACTCTTTACACAGTCTATGGTTGCTATATATGCTTTATGCTCAATCATAACCCCTTTAGGATTGCCAGTAGTACCGGAAGTATATATTACATAAGCTAAATTAGTGTTCTTCACTACAATAGGGGGATTTATTGGAAAGGATGTAGCTAGTTTTTGTGGTAATTTATTATCATCCAGGGCTAAAATGGTTATCTTATTATTATTTTTGGGTGCACCTAATCCTTCTAACCTATTTTTATGCTGCTGATTGGTGAGTATTAGCGTTGTAGCAGTATCACTTAATATATACTCTATTCTTTCATTAGGGTAACTAGGATCTATAGGCACGTAGGCTCTTCCCATTTTTAAGGCAGTGAGTATAGCTATTATCATATGCTCGCTTCTACCTAAACATAATGCTATTAATGTACCTGATTTAATGTTATTACTTTCTTGAAGATACCAAGCTAATTGATTTGCCTTTTGGTCAAGTTCTTTGTAAGTAAGTTCACGGTCTTCACATACTATGGCTATATTATTTGGAGTCCTTTTTACCTGCTCCTCAAATAGTTCATGAATCGTCTTATCTTTCGGGTACTTAATTGATGTTTTATTCCATTCTTCCACGATCTGATAATACTGAGCTTGGTCTAAATAAGTCAAACTGCCTAAATAAGTTTGTGGATTTAAAATAAATTGTTCAAGAAGATGCCAGATGAGGCTTCGCATCTCATTTATCCTGTCTTTATTGAATAATTCTCCAGCATAATGTATGTTAAGCGTTAATCCATTGTTAATTTCATATGCTATGACTGATAATGGATATGCAGGTTTTTCAATCCCTCGTTTGAAATAAGTAGTAATATTACTCTCAACTTTTTCATTTATCGACACAGGATAGTTTTCATATATAAACAAGCTATTAAATAGCTGCCCGCCTTTTTGTTGCAGTTTAGCTAGACTAATACTGACTCTAATAGCAGCTTCGTTAATATCTGCTTGAACCTGTTTTATTTCATCAACCAATTTTTGTGGACTATGTTGATTATGCTTTACTATAATTGGTATGGTGTTAATATAGAGACCAATTGAATGCTCGATTCCTGCGATCGGCAAGCTTCTGCCTGATAATGTGACTCCCACTATTGTTTGATTGCTGGCACTATATATACTAAGTGCCTTATGCCATATATATTGTAGCACTGAGTTAAATGTGATTCCTTCCGTTTGTGTCACTTTCTTAAGACCTTCGTATAATAAGCCTTCTATGTCAAGCTTAACGCTTTCCGGTTCGAAGATGCTACTATAGTTGCTTAATTCAATATGGCGTTTTTCATTTATCAATAATTCACTTAAATCTGCTCTTGATTCGATTTGTTCTATGTATTTATGCCAATATTCCTGATTTGCTTGTTCTGACTCTTGTAGGTATTGTTGTGCTTTTTGATAAGACTCATCCTGGGTTATTAGTATTGGTTCATTAGCTAGTAGCTTTAAGTATGTATCATGAACGTAGTTTAGTAGTATTGGGTTACTCCAACCATCAAGTATTATATGGTAATTACTGAAGATGCAAGTGTATAAATCCTCCTGCTGCTTAATTAGGTATACTCTAAATAATTGACCGGTATTTAATTTGTACGGCTCTTGGCGGTCTTGTTGCTGAAGCCTGCTTATTTGCTCCTGGCCATTGGGGCTACCACTTAGATCAATATACCTAAAGTCTAAATTACCTTGCTTATCTATAATCTGTACTAACTCTTCATCCCATGCAAACCGTAGTCTTAGCGTAGCGTACTTACTTTGAGCATATTCCCAGGCTTGTTTGAATTTGGCTATATTTAACTCTTGATGATACTCCCACACTAACTGTACCTTGTAAGTATCATCAAAGTCTCCTTGTTTTAATGCATGGTAAATAAGGCCTTGTTGCAAACTATTAGCTAGGTAGACATTTTCAACTTCTTTTTCTGCTTGGATTTTATCTAAATACTCTTGGCTAATAATCTTATTGATATCGCTTACCGTTAAATAGCTTCTAGTTTCTTGCCTTGTATATTCGATTATGCTTTCTAATGCTTGTTTGAAGTTTGTACCTAATTCAATGGTAACCTTTTTACTAAGTTTGCTTGCAATATTGAACTGCAGTTTAAAATTAACAACCAGACCGTCGATATTGATAATATTATGATCTTTATTGCGTTCATCTATCGACTTACCACTACTTTCACCGACTATATACCAAAAGTCACGGTTACCTTCTTTATCAAATTGCCCTAGGTAGTTAAACCTGATTTTCGGCAGGTTATCATCATAGCCATAAATCGCTCCATAACCGATACCTTTGTTTCGTATAGACCTTAACTCTTCCTTAACCAGCTTAATGCTAGTACCAATATTTTTTCTTATCTCAATCCTAACAGGGTAAATTGTTGTAAACCATCCTAATGTTCTGGTTATGTCTATTGCTGAGTCTATTTCTTCACGGCCATGTCCTTCTAGTGCTATATAATTAATTTTATTTGAGGTAATTTTGCTTAGCGCTTGTCCTAATGCCACTAGTAACAAATCGTTAATTTGAGTGTTGTATACGCTATTGCTTTCAGTTAACAGCAAACTAGTTTGCTTGGCATCCAATGTTATTGACATAAAATGGCTATCTTGCTTAGCTAGCTTAGCTAATGCTTCGTCAGAATGATTTGCGCTCACTCCATGCCAATACTCTATCTCTGATTGATGATTTTTAGTATACTCAACAACCGTATTAACCCATTGTCTATAACTACTGCCTTTGTTGCCTAAATTTTTACCTTCATACAGATCATGTAAGTCTTCGGTAATTATTCGCCAGCTTACTGCATCTATAACTAAGTGGTGTAATGCAAAATACACTCTGGTGCTGCCATCTTGATATCCATAGATATAACCTATCGAATATAATGGACCTTGTTCAATATTAAAGCCACTTTGCCATGATGTCAGTATAGAATTAAGTTCTTGGTCAAAAGCTTTGCTACCCTCCTGGGCCTGTAAGCTTCTAATATCCAGTATTTTTAGCTCTTCAGTATTAGCAGCACTATCATAGTACTGTTGGTAATTTCTATCCTTTTGCTTATACTTAAGTCTAAAATTATCATGCCTTTCTACTAGCTTT
>Ga0194130_10005690_pt1 | contig 14830 bp, 17 predicted proteins | sample TA2KigsurfametaG_FD_160084 | JGI IMG/M metagenome (GOLD analysis project Ga0194130, IMG submission 160084) | Freshwater microbial communities from Lake Tanganyika, Tanzania - TA2015050 Kigoma 12 surface | ecosystem: Environmental > Aquatic > Freshwater > Lake | place: Tanzania: Lake Tanganyika... | reverse complement strand
CTTCCGGCTTATCTCGCTTTCCAGCCATCTTCTGGTCCTCCAAAAAGTGGGATCATCATATCCCAGTTGGTGGACCACTTCAGTGGGGGCACTCCATCTGGACGGCAAAGGCAATGCCGAATTCAACCTTGGCTCGGGCCGGGGCTTTTCGGTACGCGAGGTGATTGCCGCCTCCAGCGCGGTAACCAACCGCCCCGTGCCTTTGGTCGAAGGCCCAAGGCGGGCAGGCAATGCGGCCGCGCTGGTCTCGGGCTCGACCCGGGCGATCGAGGTCCTGTGCTGGCGCCCGCGCCATACCGATCTGACCGAGATGATCCGCCACGCCCATGCCTGGGGAAAAAAGCCGGGATTTTCGCGCTAACTCCTCGTCGGCTGCGCCGCTCGTCGTGCGGCAGCGACGAGAAGCGGCACGCGCACGAGGAGGTGCAGTCGCGCTTGACACCCCCCGCATTTCCCCCGATAAACCGGCATCCCGGACAGATGCGAATCTGTGCGGGCAATTTTCATTGCGTCCCGAGAGGGGCGCGCTGTCCGAGGCGGGGCAACCCGGCAACACCCGAAAGGGCGGCCACAGGGCGCGGCTGACAGAAAAGGAACGACCCATGTTTGCGGTCATCAAGACCGGTGGCAAGCAGTATACCGTTCGCGCGGGCGACGTCCTGCGCGTGGAACTGATTGACGCTGTGGCTGGCGAAAAAGTCCAGTTCAACGAAATTCTGATGGTTGGCGGTGAGAAAATCACCGTTGGCGCCCCGGTTGTCGCCGGCGCGGCCGTGCAGGCCGACGTGATCGACAACATCAAGGGCGAAAAGACCATTTACTACGTCAAGCGCCGCCGCAAGCATTCGTCGCAGCGCACCAAGGGTCACCGTCAGAAGTGGACGCTTGTCCGCGTCTCCGAGATCCTAGCCAAGGGCGGCGACAAGTCGGGCGTCAAGGCCGCCATCGGCACCGCCGATGCCCGCCGCGCCGCGCACGAAACCAGGTAAGAGGAGTATTCCCCCATGGCACATAAAAAGGCAGGCGGTTCCTCTCGCAACGGCCGCGATTCCGCGGGCCGTCGTCTGGGCGTAAAGCTGTTTGGCGGTCAGGCCGCCATTCCAGGCAATATCATCGTGCGCCAGCGCGGCACCGAATGGTTCCCGGGCGTGGGCGTCGGCATGGGCCGCGACCACACCATCTTTGCCACCGTCGAGGGCAAGGTAACCTTCAAGAAGGGCTTCAAGGGCCGCACCTTCATTTCGGTGCTCCCGACTGCCGAGGCCGCCGAGTAAGCCAGACACCTGAAGTTGAACATCAACGGGGGATCGGCTCAAAGGCCGGTCCCCCGTCTCGTTTCAAGCGCGGACATCACGGGATCGGCCAGAAGGCGGAACAAGGGGCGGGACAGATCCCGCCTGCAACCGTCACGAAGGATGACAAGGATGACCGTGACAGGACATGACCTTTTGGCACTGGGCCTGCCGGATGGCCCGCATTTCAAGGCCGCGCTGGACGAGGCCAACCGCCTGCATTTGCAGGGCGCGGCGCTGCAGACCTTCGTGCGTGCCATGATGCCGTCACAGGCTCCTGCCAGCATTGTCCCGACCCATGACAGCGAAAGGGGCTGAAATGACGCATGTGACCCCCCATATCCACCCTGTCGCGCCTCAGCGGGCCAGAGTATTGCCGGTCCATCCCGGTGCCACGCTTCATGGGAGAGAAGCCGTGACTTTTGACCAGTCGATTGCCGTTCCTGATGCCATTGCCGCTGGCCGATTCGTGCTGCGGCCGCTGCGCCCATCGGATGCCGGGCTTATCATGCTTTACGCCGGCGACCGGCGCGTGGCCGAGGCGACGCGGTCGATCCCGCATCCCTTACCCCCCGGCGCGGTCGAGGCTTTCATCGCGAGGGCCATGTCGGGCGAGACGCGCGGCACGATCTGGGCGATGGACGGGGCGGCGACAGGGTTGTCCGAGCTTTTGGGCGTCATTAGCCTGAAGCCTATGGATCGGGGTCAATCCGAGGTGGGCTTTTGGGTGGCGCCGCAGATGTGGAACACCGGGATCGCGTCCGAGGCGATGCGGGCGCTGGTGGGGGCCAACCCGCTGGGCGACCGGACGCTCTTTGCCGAGGTGTTTCAGGATAACCCCGGATCGGCCAAGGTTCTGACCAATTGCGGCTTTGAATATCTGGGCGATGCCGAGACCTTTTCGGTGGCGCGCGGCGCGCGCGTGCCGACCTGGACTTATGTCAGGAAGATGTGACGGCTGCGCACAGTGACGCATCGCAACAGAAGGGACCAGCATGGCAGACGATCTCATTCTCACTGAACGTCTGAACATGCGGTCGGTGACGCGGTCTGATGCGCCGCTGTTCCACGATCTCGTCACCCGGCCTGAGGTAGCGCGGTTTCTCTATATATTTCATCCTGGTTGGACTCTCGCCGAAGCGGAAACCTTTATGGACGACTGGGCCTGGCGCGGCGAGCTTCGCTTCCGGCTTTCGCTGATTCATCAAGGCAAATGGGCTGGTTGGATTGGGGCGAGCGATGATTCAGAGCCGGAGATATTTTATGCTCTCCGTCCTGAATTTACCGGCCAAGGTCTTGCACGAGAGGCGGTTGCCGCGTTCACGGCCTTCTTGTTTGATCGTTTCGACCCGCCCGCGCTGACCGCTGGTGTTTTTACTGATAACCCGGCCTCGGCCAAGGTGCTGGCTTCTTGCGGCTACATTGTGGTGAAGGAAGAATTGCATCCCTCGCGCGGAAGACTTGCGCCAGCACCGTCCTGGGTCTATCGCCTTGCCAACCCTAATCTGGTGGACCGCACATGAAATTCCTTGACCTTGCCAAAGTCTATATCCGTTCGGGTGGCGGCGGGGCGGGCTGTGTGTCGTTCCGGCGCGAGAAGTTCATCGAATTCGGGGGCCCTGATGGCGGCGATGGCGGCAATGGCGGGTCGGTCTGGGTCGAGGCGGTCGAGGGGCTGAACACACTGGTTGACTATCGCTATCAGCAGCATTTCTTTGCGAAATCCGGCCAGCCGGGCATGGGCAACCAGAAGACCGGCAAATCGGGCGATGACATCGTGATGAAGGTGCCCTTGGGCACCGAGATCATCGACGAGGACGAAGAAACCGTCATCGCCGACCTGACCGAGCCGGGCCAGCGGGTTTGTATTGCCAAGGGCGGCAATGGCGGCTGGGGCAATCTGCAGTTCAAATCCGCCACCAACCGCGCGCCGAACCGGGCCAATCCGGGGCAAGAGGGGGTGGAGCGCACCATCTGGCTGCGGCTGAAGCTGATCGCGGACGCGGGCCTTTTGGGCCTGCCAAATGCGGGGAAGTCCACCTTCCTTGCTGCCGTCTCCAACGCGCGCCCAAAGATCGCGGATTACCCTTTCACCACGCTGGTGCCGAACCTTGGGGCGGTGGGCGTTGACGGCAAGGAATTCGTAATGGCCGATATTCCGGGCCTGATCGAAGGGGCCAGCGAAGGCCGGGGCCTTGGCATCCAGTTCCTCGCCCATGTCGAACGCTGCAAGGTGCTGTTGCATCTGGTCGATGGCACCTCCTCGACCATCACCAAGGATTACCGGACCATCGTACATGAGCTGGAGGCCTATTCCGACGTCTTGGGAGACAAACCCCGCGTGCTGGCCTTGAACAAGGTCGACGCCATGGATGCCAAGCAGATCAGCGACCGCAAGCGCGCCTTGGAAAAGGCGTCGGGGGGCGAGGTGCATGTGATTTCCGGCGTCTCAGGGCGCGGGGTGCAAGAGGTGTTGCGTGCGCTTTATGCCGAGATCGAGGGCGACAAGGTGGAAGAGGTGCGCGGAACATGGCAGCCGTGACGCAAATCTCGGCCCCGGATCTGCGGGCGGCGAAACGGCTGGTCGTCAAGATCGGCTCGGCCTTGCTGGTCGATCGGGCAACCGGGCTGAAACAGAGCTGGCTCTCGGCGCTTGCGATGGATGTAGCCGAGGCCAAGGTGCGCGGCACCGATGTGGTGCTGGTGTCCTCGGGCTCTATCGCTTTGGGGCGCAAGGTGTTGGGGTTGCCGGAGGGCGCGCTGATGCTGGAGCAATCTCAAGCGGCGGCGGCGGTCGGACAGATCCGCCTTGCCCGCGCCTATGAAGAGGTGCTGGCGCCGCATGGCATCACCACGGCGCAGGTGCTGGTGACGCTGGAAGATACCGAGGACCGGCGGCGCTATCTGAATTCCCGCGCCACGATGGAAACCTTGCTGGGTCTGGGCGTCGTGCCCATCGTGAATGAAAACGACACGGTGGCGACGGATGAAATCCGCTTTGGCGATAACGACCGCTTGGCCGCACAAATCGCGGTGACGGTGGGGGCCGATCAACTGATCCTCTTGTCGGATGTAGACGGCTTCTATTCGGCCAATCCGAAAGAGGACCCGACGGCGGAACGCTTTGATATCGTGACCCGCATCACGCCCGAGATCGAGGCGATGGCAGGCGATCCGATTTCCGGCCTGTCCAAGGGCGGGATGAAAACCAAGCTTTTGGCGGCAAAGACCGCCGTGGCGGGGGGCTGCGCCATGGCGATCATGGAAGGGTCGGTCCTGCGGCCCTTGTCGGCGCTGGCCAAGGGGGCGAACCGGACATGGTTCGTGGCGGGCGCGGACCCGCAGGCGGCGCGCAAGCGCTGGATCAATGCAATGAAGCCGAGGGGCGAGTTGCGGCTGGATGCCGGCGCCGTGACGGCGCTGCGGGCCGGGAAAAGCCTTTTGCCCGCGGGGGTGACCGAGGTCACGGGCAGCTTTGGCCGGGGCGATCCGGTGGCGATCCTGTCACCGGAGGGCGTGGTCTTGGGCAAGGGGCTGGCAGGTTACGCCGCCGTTGAAGCCCGTGCGATTGCCGGGCATCGGTCGGGCGATATCGCCGGGATCCTCGGCTATCCGGGCCGGGCGGCCTTGGTGCATCGCGACGATATGGTGATCTGAGCGGCCGATTTCTGTCACAGAAATCGGTTCGGAAAATTGCAATTTTCCGGCCCGGAGTTTGTGCCAAACTCCGGTTTCGGGCGGAGAGGTAGATGAGCGAACACGCTGACATGATGGCCGAGATCGGTGTCAATGCGCGGGCGGCGGCGGCGGAATTGGCCTTTGCCTTATCCGAGCGCAAGGCGGCGGCCTTGCAGGCGGCCGCAGCGGCCGTTCTGGCCCGGCGCGATGAAATTCTGGATGCCAATGTGCTCGACATGGATTTCGGCCGCGAAAAGGGCCTGTCGCCCGCCATGCTGGACCGGCTGATGCTGAACGACACCCGCCTGCGCGGCATTGCCGACGGCTTGAGCCAGGTGGCCGAACAGCGCGACCCGGTGGGGCGCGTGCTGGAGGAATGGACGCGTCCGAACGGCCTTCACATCCAACGCGTTGCCATCCCGCTGGGCGTGGTCGGCGTGATCTATGAATCGCGCCCCAATGTCACCGCCGATGCGGGGGCCCTGTGCCTGAAGGCCGGAAATGCCGTCATCCTGCGCGGCGGCAGTGAAAGCTACCACAGCTCCGAAGCGCTGTATGGCTGCATGGTCCAGGGCCTGCGCGAGGCCGGTCTGCCGGAAACCGCGATCCAGCTCATCCCCACCCGCGGCCGCGCCATGGTGGCCGAGATGCTGCGCGCGACGTCCTACATCGACGTGATCGTGCCGCGTGGCGGCAAAGGGCTGGTGGGGCTGGTGCAACAAGAGGCCCGGGTGCCGGTCTTTGCCCATCTCGAAGGCATCTGCCACGTCTATGCCGACCGCGACGCCGATCTGGAAAAGGCCCGCCGCGTGGTGCTCAATGCCAAAACCCGCCGCACCGGCATTTGCGGGGCGGCGGAATGTCTGCTGATCGACTGGCAATTCTACACCAAACACGGCGCGGTGCTGATCGAGGATTTGCTCAAGGCAGGCGTTGAGGTGCGCACCGAGGGCGAACTTCTGAAGGTTCCGGGCACCACTCCTGCCGCCCCCGATGACTTTGGCCGCGAGTTCCTGGACAAGATCATCGCGGCCAAGCTGGTTGACGGGGTGGATCAGGCCATCGCCCATATCCGCAAATATGGCTCCAACCACACCGAGGCGATCCTGACCGAAAACGACGCCACCGCCGCGCGTTTCTTCGAACGGCTCGACAGCGCGATCCTGATGCGCAACGCCTCAACCCAGTTTGCCGACGGGGGCGAGTTCGGCATGGGTGGCGAGATCGGCATTGCCACGGGAAAGCTGCATGCGCGCGGGCCGGTCGGGGCCGATCAGCTGTGCAGCTTCAAATACCTTGTCACCGGCGACGGCACGATCAGAACGTAAGCCGAATCTCCTGCCCGCTGATCTCCACCGTCAGGCGGCGGTGTTGGCGGGCCACCTCCTCGGGCACCAGCAGGAACTGCACCTGACCGGGCCCAATCTCGGGTGCTGCCGCCGGGTTTGACAGCGCCTCCCAAAGCTCAGGGTCAATCCGCAGCCGCGCCGCCGATCCGGTCAGCGTCCACCGGCTTTGCCCCCGGTCCACCGCGATGCGCCCGCCTTGGCCCAGCGCGGTTTCCAGACACAGCATGCACTGAAACGCCAGCTTGCATTCGCGCCGCGTCAGATCGGCGGGCGAGGTCCAGTCGATCATCAGGCGATTGCCCTGCGCCATGTCTGACAGGATGCCCTTCACCTCGGCCGCGCCGATGCGTTGATCCTTTGATGTCTGGCCAAAAGCCACGCAGAAAAACCGGATGCGGGCATTGGCATGGGCGACGCTTTCCGCCACCAGCGTCATCTCGGGCCCCCGCACACGCCCATCCATCAGCAACAGTTCAACCCCATTGCCGATGGCCCCGATCGGGCTGATAAGATCATGACAGATGCGCGAGCCAAGCAGGGCAGAGATGTCGGACTTGTCGTGCATCGGGGCAACCTTTCCTGCGGGCGGAGACCAGACATGGCAGCACTCTTGGAACCGGGCATGCTGGTGCGTCACCCCACCCAGCCCGATTGGGGGCTTGGGCAGGTGCAGTCCAACATCGGCAACCGGGTGACCGTGAACTTTGAACATGCCGGCAAGCGGGTGATCGACCTTGCGCAGGTCGACCTGCTTCCCGTCTTCGGCCTTTAAGCCAGTATCGGGTTAACGAAAGCTTAATGCAACCCAGGATTGCACGCCGCGCCAGAACTCTCGGAAAGGCTGCCCCCAGTTGCATTGCAGGCCCCCCAGTTCTAGAACCAGACCCGATCAGGGCGGGAACAGGCCGGTATGAGTGACGATGACAGCGCCTTTGTCTTGCGGCTGGCCCGGGACGACCGCGATCTGCGCGCCGCCCAGCGGCTGCGCTACCGGGTCTTTGTGCAGGAACTGGGCGCGGATGGCCCGCTGATCGACCATGACCGGCTTTTGGAAATTGACGCCGTTGATCCGCATTTCGACCATCTCCTGCTGATCGACACCCGCCGGGATGCCGCGCATCTGGATGATGTGGTGGGCGCCTACCGGCTTTTGCCCTCGGACCGGCTGGCCAGCGCCGGGCGCTTCTATTCGGAAAGCGAATATGACCTGACGGCGCTGCAAGCTTCGGGGCGCAAGCTGGTGGAACTGGGGCGGTCCTGCGTGCATCCGGCCTATCGCGGCGGCAGCGCCATGTTGCAACTGTGGAACGCGCTGGCGGCCTATGTGCTGGAACGCGATATCGAAATCCTCTTTGGCGCGGCCTCTTTCCCCGGCACCGATGTTGCGGTCCTGGCCGAACCGCTGTCCTATCTTGCCCATCACCACCTCGCCCCGCCCGAATTGCGCGTCACCGCCCTGCCGCCGCATCGCGCCGCGATGGACCTCATCGCGCCCGAGGCGATTGACCGCCGCGTCGCCGTGGCGGGCACCCCGGCCCTGATCCGCGCCTATCTGCGGCTGGGGGGCTTTGTCGGCGACGGGGCCTTTGTGGACCATGCCTTCAACACCACCGATGTCTGCCTCGTGCTTGACACCGCCCGGATGAGCGACAAACACCGCGCCTTCTGGATCCGCAAACAGGGTGGGCAAGAGTGAGACGGCACGCATGACGGACTGGTGCGATATCCCGATCGCCGTGGCAAAGCCCGGCCTTGTCGGCTGGGCGCTGGTCGCGCTGCGCGGGCTGACACTGGGGCTGGTGACCTATAGCGGGCTTGTGCTCTTGCTGGTGTTGCGACTGGTCGAGCGGCCGCTGTGCGGCCAAGATCGGCCCATCACGCCCTATATCACCCAAGCGGTCTGCCGCGCGGCCTTTGTGATCCTGAACCTGCCGCTGACAGTGCGCGGAAAGCCGATGCAGCAAAAGGGCGCGGTGGTGGCCAACCATTCGTCATGGCTGGATATCTTCGCCCTGAATGCCGCCCAGCGCATCTATTTCGTCTCCAAGGCCGAGGTGGCGGGCTGGCCCGCCATCGGCTGGCTGGCGCGGGCGACCGGGACGGTGTTCATCGCGCGGAAAAGCACCGAGGCAAAGGCCCAGCAGGAACTGTTCGAGGCGCGGCTGCGCGCCGGGCATCGGCTGTGCTTTTTCCCCGAAGGCACCAGCACCGACGCGATCCGCGTGCTGCCCTTCAAATCCACACTGTTTCAGGCCTTCTACACCCATGGGCTGGACCGGGTGCTGTTCATCCAGCCGGTGACGGTGGTCTATCACGCCCCAAAGGGCCAGGATCCGCGCTTCTATGGCTGGTGGGGCAATATGGAATTTGGCCCGCATCTTCTCTCGACGCTGGCCGCGCGGCGGCAGGGCCGGGTCGAGGTGATCTTTCACCCCGAAGTGCCGGTGGACGCCTTTCCAAACCGCAAGGATCTGGCCGCGCATTGCGAACGGGTGATCCGCACAAGCCACCCCCTGGCCGAAGGCTGATCTGATCGCGCGCCGCGTCCTGCGCCGCCTGCCTGGGTCTGCAGGGCTTAGCCCAGCGGCGCGATCAAAGCCTTCAAGGCAGCGACCGGATCGTCTGCGCCCCAGATCTCGGGGCCGATGCCGAAGAAATCGGTGACCGGGGCGAATTTCGCAACCAGATCGGCGGTCAACGCCCCCTCGGCGATCGAGGGCACCTCGATCACCTGGCTCCACCACTCGAACAGATCGAAGTCTACCCGCTCGCCCTTGCCAAGCGAGGTTTCCCCCACCGGCCCGAAAGCGGCGTAATCGGCGCCGAATTCGCCCGCACTCATCCCCTCATGGCGCGAGATGCCGCAGAAGGCCCCGACAATCGCATCAGCGCCAAGATCCTTGCGCACCTTGCGGACCGAGCGCGCGCCATCGGTCAGATGCACCCCGTCCAGACCCAACCGCTCGACCATCAGCACATGGTTTTCGATGACAATCGCCACATCCCGCTCATGGGCGACCAGACGGCAGGCATCGCCCGCGCGCAGGATCAGATCCTCGTCCCGGCTGGCCAGCGCCAGCCGCAGGCAGGCCACCTCGACCGTATCCAGCACCCGCGCCAACTGGTCGGGAAACAGCTCCAGCTCAAAGGCGGGCGGGGTGATCAGGGTGATCTGCGGACGATCTTGCGGCTCGGACATGTCAGGCTCCTTCGGGATGCGCCCGGCTTAGCAGCCTTTTTTCGGCTTGGCTATCGGGGGCTGGCCTTTGCAAGCCGGGGACGGATGGCGTATCTGGCGGAAGATTTCCGCCCAGAGGTGCCGCCGATGACCCAAAGCCCAAGCCAGCCGATGATCCAGCCCTTCTTCATTCTGGTGCGTCCACAGATGGGCGAGAACATCGGCGCGGCGGCGCGGGCGATGCTGAACTTCGGGCTTGACCGGATGCGGATCGTCGATCCGCGCGATGGCTGGCCAAACCCGAAGGCCAATGCCATGGCCTCGGGCGCAGGCCGGGTGCTGGACGCGGCAGGGATCTTCCCCGACGTGCCCCGCGCCATTGCAGACTGCGATTTCGTCTTTGCCACCACCGGCCTTCGTCGTGAAATGGTCAAACCTGTGATCACGCCAGAACGCGCCATGCAGATGGCGCGCGAAATGGGGGCAGCGGGCAAGAAGGTGGGCATCCTTTTCGGCCCTGAACGCACAGGGCTGGAAAACCCCGATGTGGTGCAGGCCAATGTCATCGTCACCGTGCCGACAAACCCCGATTTTTCCAGCCTCAACCTTGGCCAATGCGCGCTGTTGGTCGCCTATGAATGGGGCCGCCAACAGATCGACGTGCCCCCCGAAGTTATGATGCTGGCCCGTACCGATTTTGCCAACCGCGAAGAGGTGGTAAAGCTGGGGGACCATTTCGAGGAACGGCTCGAGGCGGCGGGCTTCTTCTTTCCGCCGACCAAGGCCGCGGGCATGCGGCTCAACCTGCGCAACATGTGGGCGCGGCTGAACCTGACGCGGGCCGAGGTGCAGACCTTTCACGGCATGTTGCGCCAGATCGCCTACAAGCTGCGCCAGCAGGGCGATTGAGACGACAAACGCCGCGCGCGGGGCCATCGGCGGATTTGGGTATTTGGGCCAAGATGAACCTGAATGTCGTTCAAACCGGCCAGGTTCTGGATTAGGCTGCAGGCGAGGACACGGAATACAAGGCATGGGGCTAGCGATGCAGGCGGTGACACGGCGCGTGACGGTGATGGGGTTGGTGGCAGCCGGGCTTTCGGCCTGCGTGGGCGGCGGTGGCGGCGGGCCGGTGGGCGCGGCCCAGGCCGAGCCTGTGATGCGCGCGGTGCCCAATGCCGGGTTTGACGCCTGATTGGACGGCTTTCGCGCCCGCGCCGCCGCGCGCGGCATCCCGGCGGGCGTGATCAGCGACGCGCTGGGATCGGCCGGGTTTCTGCCCGATGTGGTGGAGCGTGACCGCAACTAGACCGAGTTCACCCGCACGCTGGAAGACTACCTCGCCATAGCCGCCAAGCCCGAGCGCGTGGCCATGGGCCAAGACAAGCTGCGCCAATATGGGGCCGTCCTGTCGCGCATCGAGGCGCGCTATGGGGTTGAGGCCCATGTGGTGACCGCCGTCTGGGGTCTGGAAAGCTTCTATGGCACAAGGCGCGGCTCTGTGCCGGTGATCTCGGCGCTTGCGACGCTCGCCTATGACGGGCGGCGCGGCGAATTCTTTGAAAGCCAGTTGATTGCGGCCCTGAAGATCATCGCCAATGGCGATGTCTCGGCGCGCGGCATGACCGGGTCCTGGGCCGGGGCCATGGGCCACACCCAGTTCATCCCGACCTCGTATCTGGCCTATGCCGTCGATTTCACCGGTGACGGCAAGCGCGACATCTGGAGCGAGGATCCGACGGATTCCTTCGCCTCCACCGCCGCCTATCTGAAGAACTCGGGCTGGCAACGCGGGCTGCCTTGGGGCGGCGAGGTGCGGCTGCCTGAAGGCTTTAACCCCGCCCTGTTGGGGCGCGGCAAGGGCAAGTCGGCGGGCGAGTGGACCGCCCTTGGCGTCACCTCGGCTATGGGGGGCGCGGTGCCTGCGGGCGGGTCGATCATTGCGCCCAAGGGGGTGGGCGGTCCGGCGTTTCTGCGTACGCAGAATTTCAACGTCATCCTGCGTTACAACAATGCCGAAAGCTATGCGATCGGGGTCGGCCACCTGTCCGACCGCATCCTTGGCCGCCCGGCTGTGCAGGCCGATTGGGGGCCGGACCAAACCGGCCTGACCATGGCCGACCGCCAGGCGCTGCAACGTGCGCTGACCGATGCCGGCTATGACACCGGCGGCAGTGACGGGGTGATCGGCACCAAGACCAAGGCGACCATCAGCGCCTATCAGCAGGCCTCTGGCTTGGCCGTGACCGGCGAGCCGTCATTGGATCTGTTGCGCCGCCTCCGCTGATCCCGCACGCCCTTGCACGATCCGGGGCGGAATGACGCAGGGCAATCCGTGGTTTCGTGGCCGCAGCCCTTGAAGGCCCCTCGCGGCGGGCCTAGTCTCTGGCCAAGACGCGAAGGGGACGGGCATGGCCGAAAAGCGCAAGCTGTTTGAAGAGGTTGGGGCAACCGCGCAGGTGACCCCGCAGGGCGGGCTGATCGAAGGCAAAAAGGGCGCGCGGCGCGGCATCCGGGCCTGGCTTGTGACGCTGTTCCTTCTGGTTGCCATGATGATTGCCGTGGGTGGTTTGACACGGCTGACCGACTCTGGCCTGTCGATCACCGAATGGAGGCCCGTCACCGGGGCGATCCCGCCGCTTTCCGAGGCCGATTGGGTGGTGGAGTTCGACAAGTACAAGGCCACGCCGGAATTCCAGTTGCAAAACAGCCAGATGAGCATGGCCGAATTCAAGGTCATCTTCTGGTGGGAATGGGCGCATCGGCAATTGGGCCGCGTGGTGGGGCTGGTCTGGGCCGTGGGCTTTTTCGGCTTCATGGTGGCCCGCGCCATTCCGGCGGGTTGGACGGGGCGGCTTTTCGGTCTTGGGCTCTTGGGCGGGCTGCAAGGTGCCATCGGCTGGTGGATGGTGTCATCGGGGCTGGTGGGCGAGCAGGTGGATGTGAGATCCTATCGCCTGGCCACGCATCTCGGGCTCGCCTTTGTCATCCTGGGCCTGATCGCCTGGTATGTGTTCCTTCTGGGTCGCAGCGAAACCGACCTCATGCAGGCGCGACGCAATGGCGAGCGCAAGCTGGTCGGCCTTTCGACCGGACTGATGCATTTCGCCTTCCTGCAAATCCTTTTGGGCGCGCTGGTGGCGGGCATTGACGCCGGGCGCGGCTTTCCCACATGGCCCGACATGAACGGCCAGTTCTTTCCGGCGGATGCCTTCTATGTGCCGGGCGGCGGCGGGGTCTGGCATGCCTTCTTTGAAAATCCGGGGCTGGTGCAGTTCATGCACCGGATGGCGGGCTATCTCCTCTTTGCCTTCGGCATCGTCGTGTGGCTGCGCGGCCGACACTCGGCCCATGCGGCGACGCGGGGGGCCTTCCATGCCGTCATGGCGATGCTGGTGGCGCAGATGGTCCTTGGCATCATCACCGTCCTGACGGCGGCCCATATGCACATCGCCATCACCCATCAGATCGGCGCTGTGATCCTGTGGGTCCTCATCATCCGGGCGCGGCACATGTCGATGTATCCCGTCGCAGGCTCCATCGCAAAGGGCACGGCATGACCAACACCACTGCCTTTGCCGAGCTGATGGCATTTCAACGCCAGACCGAGGCGCTGTCCATGGTCGCCGAGCGGCTGGGCTGGGATCAGGAAACCATGATGCCCCGCGGTGCCGCCGATCAGCGCGGCGAGGAAATGGCGGCGATGGAAAGCGTCCTTCACGCCCGGCGCACCGATCCGCGCATCGCAGATTGGCTGGCTGCGGCCAAGTTCCCCGATGCCGCAGGGGCCGCCCAACTGCGCCTGATCCGCCGCTCCTATGACCGCAGCACCAAGGTTCCCGCCGATCTGGCCGAGGCGCTGGCGCGGCTGACCTCGGTCGCCCAAGGCATCTGGGCCGAGGCCCGCGCCCGCGATGACGTGTCGGCCTTCCTGCCCACCCTCTCTGAAGTGCTGGCCCTGAAACGCGAAGAGGCCGCCGCACTGGCCACCGGCGGCGATCTTTATGACGCGCTGATTGACGACTATGAACCCGGTGCCACCGCCGAAAGCCTTGGCGCGATGTTTGACCGGATGCGCCGGCGCCTTGTGGCGCTGCGCGAAGCGGTGCTGGCCAAGCCCGCGCCCGCCCCTCTGGTCGGTCATTTCTCGACCGACAGCCAATTGCGCATGTCCCGCGATCTGGCCACCGCCTTTGGCTATGACTGGTCGCGCGGCCGCATCGACCTTGCCGTGCATCCCTTCTCCTCGGGCGGCGGCAGCGACAGCCGCATCACCACCCGTGTCGTGGAAACCGACCCGTTCAACTGCTTTTACTCCACCATCCACGAGGTCGGCCATTCCAGCTATGAACTGGCCATCGACCCCGATTATGCCATGACCCCCATCGGCCATGGCTGCTCGATGGGGGTGCACGAAAGCCAAAGCCGGATTTATGAAAACCAGATCGGCCGCAGCAGCGCCTTTACGGCCTGGATGTTCGCCCAGATGCGTGACCGCTTTGGCGCGTTCGACATGCCCAACGCCGAAGCCTTCTACGCCGCCGTCAACCGCGTGCAGCCGGGCTTTATCCGCGCCGAGGCCGATGAGGTGCATTACAACCTGCACATCATGATGCGCTTTGATCTGGAGCGCGCCCTGATCCGGGGTGACCTTGCGGTCAAAGACCTTGAGGCCGCGTGGAATGACCGCTTCAAGGCCGATTTCGGCGTGGCGGTGGACCGCCCGGCCCATGGCATGTTGCAAGACGTGCATTGGTCTTGCGGTCTGTTCGGCTATTTCCCGACCTATACCTTGGGCAATGTCTATGCCGGCTGCCTCAATCAGGCGCTGCGCAAGGCTGTGCCGAGTCTTGATGACCAACTGGCCCAAGGCGACACCTCGGCCGCAACGGGCTGGCTGCGCGAGACCCTGCAACGCCACGGGGGCCTGCGCGAACCGCGCGACACCATCGCCCATGCCTGCGGCTTTGACCCCCACGAAGGCCCGCTTCTCGACTATCTCGAGGCCAAATTCGCGGGTCTTTACGGGCTATGAGCCGCGCCAACGCCCCGGTCTGGGCCTTGGCCGTTGGGCAGACGCTGACCTATGCCGGGGTCTATTACGCCTTTCCGGCGATCCTTCCCGACCTTCTGGCCGAGACCGGCTGGAGTGCCGCCGAACTCGCCGCCGGGCCGACCTTGGGCTTTCTGGTCATGGCCGCCCTCACCCCCTTTACCGGGCGCTGGGTGGATCGTGGCTGGGGCGGCGAGATGCTGACCTATACCCCGATCCTTGCCGCCCTTGGCGTGGCCCTTTTGGGCTGGGCACCCAGCCTGATCTGGTGGCTGGTGAT
>Ga0194130_10005685_pt1 | contig 14837 bp, 11 predicted proteins | sample TA2KigsurfametaG_FD_160084 | JGI IMG/M metagenome (GOLD analysis project Ga0194130, IMG submission 160084) | Freshwater microbial communities from Lake Tanganyika, Tanzania - TA2015050 Kigoma 12 surface | ecosystem: Environmental > Aquatic > Freshwater > Lake | place: Tanzania: Lake Tanganyika... | reverse complement strand
GCTTCCTTCAAAGCCGATTGGAGATCGGAGCCGGAGGCGAAGACCAGTCCGTGATGGGTTGCTCTCGGCCCCCGCATCCCATAAATTTCACCCACAGCAAAACGGGAAGAACCTACGCGGGCCCGGCCAGCGACGGCGGCGCAGCTCTGGTGGCCAACGCCGGGCGCTACGACTTGGATTTCCCCGATGCGCGCTTTGGCCTTCGGGGGGCGATGAGCTCGGTCCCCGAGTTGGAGTCCTTCGGTCTGAGCCTCCGGCGCAGCTTCGGGAAGCACGTGGAGGCTTTCGTGGATGGAACGCACACGAGGAATGTGGGCTTGAGCACTGCCAATGGCAGCAATCCCAGTTCCACAACCCTCGCGGCCACGGCTCCGAATAACCCTTTCACCGCCGCGATTTCGGTGAGCTTCCCTGAGCTCGCCCCGGACGCGCCCTACAAGACGAGCAGCCAGACCGATCGGCTCGCTGCCGGCGTGGTGGTGCGTCTGCCGGCCGAGTGGATGGTGGGGGCTGACTACACCTATTCCCGGTCCATCTACGAGAACGTGGTCCCTATGGCTCAGCTGGGCGATCCCGACGGCACCGGTCCGGGTATTTCCTTCGCTACGGCGCTCTCCAACGGCACGCTGGACGTGTTGCGGGACCCCTACCGCAGTCCATTTGACTTCGGCCGTTACCTCATGCCGGAAGCGTTCGGTCGGCGAAGCCCGCAATCGAAGGCGGACGAGTGGACCGTGCGCGGCTCCGGACCCCTGCTGGACCTGCCGGCTGGACCCTTGACGGCTTCTGCCAGCGTGCAGCTTCGTGACGAGCGTCTTCCGGCGTTCGTCTACGCCGAGGCCAGCACCTTCAATCCGGTTCCGTTCTATCGTTGGTATCCGGAGGTGAGCTCGCGGGCGTGGGCCTACATCGCGGAATTGCGCATCCCGGTCTTCGGGAGGCAGTCCGGCATCCCGCTCGTGCGCGGCCTCGAGGTTCAGGCGGCGGTGCGGCGGGACGACGGCACCCCGCGGACTCGTGCGAACAACGCCGTGAACACGCTCCCGGGTCCCGATGGACCATTCCCGAGCATCGCCTACAGGTCGGTGGAGTTCAGGGACACCAAGGCAACCGTGGGCCTAAAGCACACGATCATGGAAGACGTTGCCCTCCGCGCGAGCGTTGGCACGGGTTTCCTTGCGCCAACCCTCAGTCAGTTGATGGGGGCGAGCTCCTCGGTCCGCCTCACCTCGAGCATCGCCGATCCGCGCCGCGGCGGCATCCCCACGCCGACCCAATTCACGCTTATCCTCGGAGGGAATCCCGACCTGCGCCCCGAGGAATCGGAAAGCGCGTCCGCCGGCGTCGTCGTCACGCCGCGATTCGCGCCGCGCTTGCGGCTGTCGGTCGATTACACGCGGATCGAAAAGACGGACGAGATCGCCACCCTTAGCTTCGCCTCAATGATCGATCGTGAGAATGCCTTTCCGGGACGGGTGGTGCGAGCGCCCCTCACGCCGGCGGATCAGGCGCTCGGCTACACCGGCGGACTGATCACGCAGGTCGACACGAGCAGCGCGAACTTGGCCCGGAAGATCGTGGAGGCATGGGACGTGCAGGCGGACTACACTTGGAAGATCGCCGGCCTCGGCCAGTTCCAGGCTTATGCGGTCGCGACCTACCAGCCCCGCTTGGACAGCCAACTCGTGGCCGGCACGCCATGGATCGACAACATCGGCTTCGCTTTCGGGACCTTGAAATACCGCGGGAACGGCGGCCTCAACTGGAGCCGAGGAGCCTGGAGCGCCGGATGGAACACCCAATATTATCATTCTCACTACGTCTACTCCCCGACGTCGGCCCTCGCCACCCGGGCGGCCATCGTGCTGGGCCAAGGATCCGACACCATCCCCAGCCAGACTTATCATGACGTGAGCGTTGCCTATCGCTGGGGCTCCGGACAGGCGGGCTGGCGGCGGATCCTCGCAGACAGTGAGGTCACGATCGGCCTCCAGAATGTCTTCGACACCAGCCCGCCAATCACCGCGAACTTGAACCCGCTCGCCGGAACCAACGCGTTCAGCAACCATGGCGATCCACGCCTGCGGCGCTACACAATCAGCCTGCGGAAGAGTTTCTGATTCGCCGGCAATTTCGCCCGCGCCGCTCCAGCATCGCCGCCGCCACGCGTGTGGCTGATAGGAAATCGCTTTCCGGCCCTCCGGGGCTTTGGCGTATCTGTCCGGTGCACACGAGTAGTCTGGACGGGCGGGCAGGAGCGACGTGCGCGACCGGTGCTGCCGCCGATCAGGCACGGGCGGGGCGGTCAAACGGGGAGGAGCGCGGCGAGGTCTTCGTGGGGCCGGGCGATGACGTGGGCGGCGATGACCTTGCCCAAGGGCGCCGCCGCATGCTCCCCGGCCTCGATCGCGGCCTTCACCACCGCCACATCGCCGCGGACGATCACCGTCACGTAGGCGGCACCGATCTTCTCCTTGCCGACGAGTTTGACGCTGGCGGCCTTGAGCATGGCGTCGGTGGCCTCCAGGATGGCGGTGAGTCCCTGGGTTTCCAGGATGCCGAGGGCGTCGGGCGAGGGTTTCATGGTGGCAAGGAGGTTGGGTTGGAAGTCAGTGGGGCGGAGTTCATCGCGTCCGCCATAGTAAGTCCGGACGAGCCGTCGGCGTCGCTTTTGTTTAGTGTCCTTTGCCCGCTGAGACGTCTAGGAGAGTTGGCGCCGCCGCCTTCGTCCCTTGCCCCCGGAAGCCGAGAACAACCGCTGGTTCGCCGAGCACGTGCTCCCGCACGAGCCGATGCTGCGGGCGTGGCTGCAGAGCCGGTTCACCGCGGGGGTGGAGATCGACGACGTGGTGCAGGAGGCCTTCCTCCGGGTCATCCGCGCCCACGAGTGCGGGCAGCTCGACTCGCCCAAGGCCTTCCTCTTCGCCACCGCCCGCAACCTCGCCCTCGACAAACCCCTCCCGGATCCGATCCCCCTGAAGATCCAGTTTCCTAGCAGCTGGGTTCAAGCGGTGATCAATTTCTGCCGAAGACTCTCAAGAAAACGGCGCATCGGCGATGCCGGGAGTTCCGAAAACAGCCGTGGGAAAAGTGGCCGGGCCATCGAAAACCTACGCGACGAAGTGAATCTGAGAGGCTCAAAACAGGCACTTCGGCGTCCGCGAAATGTGTCAAGTAGACGACAAGACAGCGAAACGCAGGAAACTGTGTTTTTCCACAAACTGTTGCTTATCAATGGTGGGCCGACTGGGATTCGAACCCAGACTCAAAGGATTATGAGTCCTCTGCTTTGACCGTTAAGCTATCGGCCCCCGCGCGCAGGGTGGGCGCCGCGCCAGAGCGATGTCAAACCAGCGCCTCCGCCCCTCACCGCAGCAGCGCGTGCACCGCTCCGATCACCCGCTCCTCCACGTCCTCCGCCAGCCGCGTCGGCAGCCCGTAAAAGTCCATCGCCCGCTCCGCCTCGTACCCGCCCTCCACCAGGATCCGCCGCGAGGGAATATAGCATGGCACCGCATTCGCATACGCGTTCACCCACACCCGGTCCGCGCCCAGCTCCCGCTTCAGGCGCACCGCATAGTCTGCCACCACCTCGCCCCCCAGAAACACCATCGCCAGCTCCCCGCCGAACCGCCAGGCCTGCACCGGATACCCCACCACCGCCGGCAACGCCCGCCCCGCGTCCAGCTCCGCGAGGAACTTGCGCGCCGGGTACGCCGTCATCGGCGGCTGCGTGAGCCGCGCCTCCAGCTCCGCCCGGGTCACGGCGCGCGCGAGGGGCAATTCCAGCCGCTGGAACCGCGCGGCCGTCACCGTTCCCAGCGGCCGCAACGGTCCCGCCAACAGGCGTCCCACCTCGTCCGCAATGGTCCGGCCGTGCCGCGCCACCTCGGCGAGGCCCCGCGGCTGCGGATCCGCGTCCGCCCCGCACCCGATCGCCACCAAAGCCACCGCACCCGGATGCGCCGCCTCGAGCCGCCCTGCCGCGTCGCCCGCCCAATCCGGGTGCACATAGTTGTCCCCACCCTTCAGGGTGGTGCAGTGGCAGGCATAGTTGAGCAACAGGGCCCGGACGCCGCCGCCCGGTCCCGCGGCGCGCAGCACGGGCAGATCGTGGTCCACCACCCCGCCGGGCTGGTCCGTGTAACCCACGTGGCGGCCCTCGACGATCTTCCGCCGGTTGACGGCGAACCCGGCCCGGCCGCGCGCCCAGCCGAGTTCCGCCGGCTCCCGGGCGGCGAGGGCCGCGCGCGCGACCTCGACCAGCCGAGTCCGCAGGAAGGCCGCGTAGGCGTCGATGCGCGCCAGCTCCTCCGGGGGTAGGTCGCGCGAGAACATAAAAGGGGCAGTGCCCGCGATCACGGGCCCGGTGTGCTGGTGCGTGACGGCCAGCGCGAAGCGCTCCCGCGGCAGCGCCCGGTGCCGCTGCAGCTCCGCCAGGACCCCCGCGGTGAACTCCTCGGATACCCCGAGCACTTCGGCGACGACCAGCACCACCGGGCCCTCCCCGTCGTCGCCGCCGAGGGCGAGGGCGCGGGCGCTCAGCGGCGCGACGACGCGGTCGGCCTCCGCCGGCCGGTTGGGGTAGCCGGAGAGGCGGATCGGCAGGGCGGGGGTGATGTCGACGCGGGCCACGCCCACGGGCACCGGCGCGGCGAAGGCCGGGCTGCAGGCGAACCAAAGGGCGAGGAAACGGCGAAGCAGGGGCATCATCGTGTGGGGGCCTAAGGGTGCGGCCAAGGGCAGGGGGCGGAAGCCGTCGCGGCGGGCAACGCGCAAGGCGCGCGAGGAGCGCCGAGGGGGCACGTGGTTTACAGCACCCCGTCCCCGCCGGCGAGCATCCACTCCCACGCCGGCCGCACGGTGATGCCTTTCGGGACCTCGGCCTGGACCTGACTCAGGCCGGTGGCGCCGGCGGTGAGGAGGAGTCCGGGCAGTCCCCGGTGTTCGGCGCGGGCCTCCTGCAGGGCCCGGATTTCCCGGGCGCGTGTCTCCGGGTCGCTCAGATCCGCGCACACCTGGATCAGCGCCGGCCGGCCGACGAGCGGCGTGGCCAAGAAATCCACCTCGCCGCCGCTCCCAGTGCGCACGTACGCACGCTCGCACCGGCGCCGCTCCAGCTCGACCAGCACCGCCGTTTCCAAGGTATGCCCGGTGTTCGGCCGGCCCGTCCGGTCGAACGCGGCGATGAGGCCCGCGTCCACCGGGTACGCCTTGCGCGGGTTCGATTGCCGCTGGCGCTCGCTCCCCGTGTGCAGGGGCACCAGCCGGATCAGGAACGCGTCCTCCAGATGCCCGAGCATCGCGTGCAGGGCGTCTTTCGAGACCGCGAGCCCCTGCGACTTCTGGTCGGTGAAGAAGCGGTGCATGCTGAACAATCCCGCCGCCGCGCCCAGCAGTTGCCGCGTGAGCCGGCGCAGCGCGACCACGTTGGTGACCCCGTGGCGCTCCACGATGTCACGCAGGATGACTGCGTCCACGTAGCCTTGAAGCAGCGGCAGGCGGTCCCGGTCCTCCAGCCCCTGCGCCTCGGGGAAGCCGCCCGTGAGCAGGAACTCCGCAAAGCGCTTCTCCACCGCGGATCGCTGCGCCTTGGGCAGGAAGGTCGGATCACCTTCGGGCTCCGCGTGCCGGTGGCGCAGGCACTCGCGGAAACCGAAGGGATGCACCAGGGTCTCGAGCGCCCGCCCCCGCAGGGCGGTGGCGATCTCCCGGCTGAGCATCCGGGCCGAGGAACCGCTGACGATCACGTCCACCTGCTCCGAGTCGATGATGCGGCGCACGAAACCCTCCCATCCCGGCACGACCTGGATCTCGTCGAGGTAGAAGGTCACCTTCCGCTGGTCGCGATGCTGCGGGTAGCGGAGGAAATACTCCTCCAGCACCCAGTGCAGCCGCGCGGCGTCCATCCCCGCGAGGCGCTCGTCATCGAAGTTGAAGTAAACCTGGGTCTCCCGCGGCGCGCCCCGCGCGATCCGTTCCTGCTGGAGCTGGTGGAGGAAGCAGGTCTTGCCCGCGCGGCGCATCCCGATCACCGCGTGGGTCTTGCCGGGCACGGCCGGCAGGCGCAGGTCCCGCCGGGTGAGCCCGGGGCGATCCGCCCGCACGGCGTCGGCCAGTTTCTGTCGGATAGGTTCTCTCACAAGTGTCCCTTAAGAAGGGATGGATTACGTTAAAGGTGTCCTTTTGTAAAGGACACTTTTGTTAGCGGAGCAAGGGCGCGGGGCTCCGGCGACCGGGGCAGGGAGGCCGATGCTCCGGCGCCCCGAGCATCCTTGCGCACGCCCGCCGGCCCGGTCGAAATCCGCCTCCCCCCCCGCGATGCGCCGCCTTCCGCCCGCCCTCCTCGCCCTGCTGCTGCCCGCCGTCGCGCCCGCGGCCGAACGCCCGGCCGCACCGGACGCCGCCACCCGCGCGGCCCTGCGCGAGGCGCTGACATTCCACGCCTCCTTTGACGAAGGCTTCGATGCGGACCGCTCCGGGGGCGACCGCACCCTGCGCTTCGCGGGCCCGCGCGGGGCGCCACCGGGACCGGGCGAAGCCATCCGGCGGGACGCCACCGGCGGACGGTTCGGCGGGGCGCTGCGCTTCCTGCGGCCCGGCCCCGTGCGGCCCTACTTCACCGCGCCCGGGATGCTCGATTACCGGGCCCAGGACTGGAGCGGCAGCGTCGCGCTCTGGCTGCAGGTCTCGCCCGACGCCGACCTGCCGCCGGGCTACTGCGACCCGGTGCAGATCCTGCAGGGCGACGGCAGCCAGGGCTTCATCTTCCTGGAATGGTGGTCGGAGGGCCGCGGACCAAAGGTCTTCCGCTACGGCTTACGGCCCATTCGCGAGCGCTGGAACCCCGAGGATACCCCCTGGGAAAAGCTGCCCGTCGCCCGCCGCCCGATGGTGCAGGTGACGGAGACCCCCTTCGCGCGGGACCGCTGGACGCAGGTGGTCTTCACCTTCGACCGCCTGAACGCCGGCCGTGCGGGCCGCGGCGTGATGTACCTCGACGGCGAGGCGCGGGGCGAGGTCGCGGGCTGGGACCTGACCTTCGGCTGGGACGGCCGCGAGTTGAAGGTGTACCTCGGCGCCGGCTACGCGGGCGGCCTCGACGATCTCGCGGCCTTCCGGCGGGCCCTCACGCCGTTAGAGGTCCGGGCCCTGCACGCCCTGCCCGGCGGCGTCGCCGACCTGAATTAGGCAGGCTGAGCAAAGGTCGGAAAACCAGCCGCTCCGCGGCCCCTCGCGACCAAATCCCGCCCTCCGCCGCCTCAACCCTCCCAGCGGCGGCGCAGTTCCTCGAACTCGGGCTTGGCCTTCAGCTCCTCGCCGGCGGTCGTAAGGCCCACCTTGTGGGTCACCGGACCTCCCGGGCCTGGTCGCGGCTCGAAGCGGCGCGCCAGCTTCAGGCGGTCCCACGCGCGGTGGCGGATGCCAAAGGTGGTGCTGTTGCGCAGGAACCAGTCGGCCAGCCGCGGAAAGTCGGCCTCCGCCGCTAGGAACTGGAAGCACGTCAGCGGCCGGCCCTTTTTGCCCGTCGCCGGGGTGAGCCAGACATCCAGCGCCCCGTGCGCGAGGAGGCGCTCCGCCAGCCACGCGAGGCGTTCGCCAGTGTCGTCATCGATGTTCGCCGCCACCTCCACCACCCGGTCCGTCTCGAAGGGCAGCGACGAAGGGGTCAGGCCGTGAATTGCTACGGACTCCGCGGACGGACTCCCAGCCACCGCCGCTTCCCCCGCCCCATCGGTGGCAGGTTTCGCCCTGACGCCTTCCGGCCGCAGCACCGCATCTTCGAGCAGGGTAACGCGGAACACGTTCGGAAACGCGCCGAAATCGAGAGTGCCCGCCCCGCAGCCCTGGCGCACGACCGTGCCCGCAGGCAACTCCCCGGCAAAGACCGGCCGCAGCGACCGCAGGATCGCGATGCCCGTGGGCGTGGAGAGCTCGATGTCCGCGCGCGGGATCGCCGCCGGCACCGGCGCGACCGGCAACCCTTCGAGCAGGCGGGCGCTGGCGGGCGGGGGAACGGGATGGACGCCGTGCTGGATGCGGACGAACCCGCGCCCGGGACGGATCGGGGTCGCCACGAACCGCACGGGGCCCACGGCTTCTAGGCACCACGCGGCGAGGGTGATGTCGACGACCGAGTCGGCCAGGCCCAGCTCGTGGAACGCGACGTCCGCCACGGGCATCCCGTGGGCGCCCGCCTCGGCCTCGGCGATCAGTTGGAAGATGGCACGCGCGCGGTCCCGCACCCCGGCAGGCAGATCGGCCGTCGCTAGGCGGCGGTCGATGTCGGCGTGACGGGTGTGGACGTGCCCCGGGGGCGCATCGATGACGAGGTGCGTCTCCTCCTCGGCGGGATCACGGGCGGGGGCGACTCCGGGGGGCGCACCGGCGCCGGGGCCCACGACCCGCAGGTGCGTGGCCTGCATCTGGGCGCGGATGACGGGGCGGGTTTCCACGCGGACCGCGGGCAACCCGAGGCGCGCGGGCACCGAGGCAAGATCGGCCGCGGTCACGAGCCCTGCGTCGAGGAAGGCGGCCGCGAACATATCGCCCGCGACGCCGGAGACGCTTTCGAGAAAAAGCGTCCGGCTCATCGGGCGCCGTCGGCCGCGGTCCGCACGGCCCGCACCACCTGGCAGGCGGCGAAACCGGCGGAGAAGCCGTTGTCGATGTTCGTGACCGTCACCCCCGGCGCGCAGCAGTTGAGCATCGCCAGCAGCGCGCTCAGGCCGCCGAAGTTGGCCCCGTAACCGACGCTCGTCGGCACCGCGAACACCGGCCGCCCGAGCAGGCCAGCGACGACGCTGGGCAGCGCGCCTTCCATCCCCGCGACCACCACCAGCGCGGTGGCCGATTGGAGGACCTCCACGCGGGCGAGCAGGCGGTGGAGCCCGGCCACGCCGACGTCATAAATCCGGTTGCACGGAATCCCCATCGCGACCGCGACCTCGTAGGCCTCCTCGGCCACGGGGTGATCGCTGGTGCCCGCGGCCACGACCACCACGTGGGGCTGGCCGGCGACGCCCTCGATGGGCGCGGGCGCGTGGAGGGTGAAGGTGCGCGCGGCGTCGTTGCGCCGGCCGGTGGGGAACGCGTGCGCGAGGGCCGCGAGCTTCTCCGGCTGGAGGCGCGTGATGAGCACGGGAGCGCCCGCCGATCCGGCCTCGCGCGTGATGGCGAGGATCTGTTCGGCGGTCTTGCTCTCCCCGAAGATGACCTCGCCCATCCCCTGCCGCAGGCGCCGGTGGTGGTCGACCTGCGCAAACCCGAGATCGGAGGTGCGGAAGGGCCCGCTCTGCAGTTGCCGCAGCGCCGCATCGGGCGCGATCGCGCCGGCCTGCACACCCTGGAGAAGCTGACGGAGGTCGGATTCGGTCATGGAAAAAGGGCGGCCGGGGACGGGCCCGTTTCAGGAAGCGCGGCTGGTGCCGCCGCCGGTGCGGTAACCGGCCAGGTCGAGCGTCACCCACGCGAACCCGCGTTCGCGGGCGAGGGCGTGGAGGGCATCGCGGACCCCCAGGACGCGCGGCATCTCCTCGGGCGCGACCTCCACGCGGATCCACTTGCCGGTGGGCTGCTCGTGCAGGCGGACGCGGAACACCTGCAACCCGCCGCCGCGCAGGACCGCCTCGAGGTCCTCGACGTCGCGGAGTTTCTGGGGGGTGACGGCGACGCCGGTCATCAGGCGCGAGCTGAGGCAGGGGCTGGCGGGCTTGTCGGCGAGGGGGAGGCCGAACTGGCGCATCAGGGCGCGGATGTCGTCCTTGGTGAGGTCGGCGGCCTCGAGGGGGGCGACGATGCGGTTTTCCTGCGCGGCCTGGTGGCCCGGACGGTAGTCGCCGCGGTCGGAGGCGTTGTAGCCGTAGGCGATGGCGCCGTGGCCGAGGCGGTCCTTGAGCTCGTGGCTGAGCCGGAAGAGCTCGGACTTGCAGTGGTAGCAGCGCGAGAGGTCGTTGCGGGCGTAGGCGGGGTTCTCGAGCTCGCCGCTCTGCTCCCAGCGGTGCTCGACCCCGGCCCACGCGGCGAAGCGGGCGGCGTCCTCGCGCTCCACCTGGGCGAGGCTGGCGCTGACGGCGGTCACGGCCACGAGGCGACCACCGGACTCGCGGCGCACCTGCTCGGCGGTCCAGAGGAGGAAGGCGCTGTCGACCCCGCCGGAGTAAGCCACGATCAGGCCGTCGCGCAGGAGGTCCCGCAGGCCGGCCCGGAGGGCGGCGTACTTGGCCTCGACGGGCGCGGACGGCGTGGCGGTGCTGACCATTGGGCGGGCACTCAGCCACCCGCGCGGGGGGGAGTCAAAAGTGAAAGGGCGCCACGGATTCCACCGGGGCGGCGGAGCCGCGTGCGCGGTCAGCGGCCGGCCTTGGCGCGGGGCAGGCGCGGGAGCGGGTTGCCCGGGACGATCAGCGGTCCGGCCGCGAAAACCGCGCGCGAGGCGGGATCGACCGTGACGAGCACCCCGTGGACGTTCTCGGAGCCGAAGGTCTCGAGGCGGGTCACGTTGGGCACGCGCTCCCCTTCCGCGGCGAAACGCATGCCCTCGTCGAGGCGGTAGCGGTGCTCGTCGGCGTGCACCAGCAGCACGGGCCGGCCGAAGGCGCGCGCGCCCGCCTCGAGGGCACGCAGGCAGGACTCGAAGCCCGGGTCGTAGCCCGGCAGGTTCTTGTCCGCGACGAACGGATCCGCCTGGAAGAAAAAGGCGACGGCGGGCGCGGCGGCCTCGGTCGCGGCGGCGAAGGTGGCGCGGATCCACGCCACGACGGCCGCGTCGCGTTCCCGCCATTCGTCGAGCGCGCCGGGGACCGTGGGCTGGTGGTTGTTGTGGCTGCCGACGACGTGGAGGGTCGCGAAGACGACGCCCCCGAGGGTCCAGCGGGCGTGTTCCACGAAGCGGGCGTGGGCCGGGTCGCGGCGCTGGGTGAGGAGCGCGAGGGGGCGGCCGCCGAGGCTGCGCTCCTCCGCGAAGTAGATTTCCCGGAGGCGCGCGAGCCGTTCGAGGGGATCGAAGCCGCCCGCGCCGGGGCGGTGGGTGTCGGTCCACTCGTTGTCCCCCGGGGTGTAGACGAGCGGGGTGGCGAGGCGGTTGAAGTCGGCGCGGCGGCGGAGGTAAAACGCGTCGGTGGCGCGCTCGTCGCCCCCGAGGGTGTCCCCGAGGTGGACGGCGAAGGCGGGCTGGTGGCGGTCGACCTCGGCGAGCAGGCGGCGGAAGGCCTCCTCGCTGCCGGCGTAGCGGGCGTAGGGCACGCAGCCGAAGGCGGCGAAGGTGAACGGGGCGGGGGCCTCCGCGGCGGGGACGGCGGCCGGGGCGAGGGCGAGCGCGAGGACGGCCAGCAGGGGGCGGGGGGGCATCGGGGGCAGGCTGGGCGGGCGCGGGAAGGTTGCCAAGGCCGGGCTTGAGCCGCGGGCCGGATGCGGCTGACTGCCCCCGCCCGCCGATGAGTTCCCCGCGTCCGCTTCGTCCCGGTTCCCTGGCCCGCCGCCTGCGGTGGGGGGCCGGGTGGCTGCTGGCGGCGGGGGTGGCCGGGCCGCTGGGGGCGCACGGGGACGACCAGCGGGTGCTGGAACTGCTCACGGCGGAGCTGGCGCGGGCGCCGGACGCGGACCTGCACCTGCGGCGGGGGGAACTGCACCGGCACCTGCGGGACTGGGAGCGGGCGGAGGCGGATTACGCGGCGGCGGCGCGGCTGGCGCCGGAGCTGGCGGTGGTGGCGTATTTCCGGGCGCGGGCGCGGCTGGAGGCGGGCGACACGGCGGGGGCGCTGCCGGCGATCGACCGATTCCTGGCCGCGGAGCCCGGCTCGCCGGAGGGATGGTTCCTGCGGGCGGAGATCCACGCGGCCGCAGGCCGGACCGCCGCGGCGGCGGCGGACTGCGCGCGGGGGATCGAGTTGGCGCCGGAGCCCCGGCCGGAGCACTACCTGCGCCACGCGCGGCTGCTGGCGGGCGGGGGCGACCGGGGGGCGGCGCTCGCGGCGCTCGAGGCGGGCCTCGGGCGGCTGGGGCCGGTGGTCTCGCTGGTGGAGCAGGCCTTGGCGCTCGAACTGGAGCGGGGCGAGCCGGAGGCGGCATTGCGGCGGATCGACACGGCGCTAGCGGCGGCGCCGCGGCGGGAAGGCTGGCTGTTCCGGCGCGGCGAGGTGCTGGAGCGGGCGGGAAGGCCGGCAGAGGCGCGGGCGGCCTACGCGGAGGGCTTGGCGGCGCTCCTGGCGCTGCCGGAGCGGCTGCGGGACACCGTGCCGATGGAGAAACTCGAACGCGACCTCAGGCGGGCCCTCGGGCGGCTCACGCCGCCCTGAAGCATTCTAGCTGAGTCGTGCTCGGAGATGGCCACAAATGGCTCAAAGGGTGCAAGGCGTGGACCGGGCTTAAATGGGCGTCTATAGACGCCGCGTGGGCTCCAAGGCGAGCGAGCGGAAGGGAGGGATCCGAGCCTCGGTGCTTTAGCGGTGTTGGCGTGCTGCTTCGGGGGAGGAAGCCACGCGGCTTGAGCCCTGATTGAGCTCGTCCGCGCCTTGCACTCCCGCGGCGTCTATGGACGCCACGCACGGCGCCGACCGGGGCTACAGCCCTTTTGCGCCTTTTGTGGCTCCCTCTGCCGAGGCCATCGATCCGGGGATGGCCACAAAAGGCTCAAAGGGTGCAAGACGTGGACCGGGCTTGAGTGGGCGTCTATAGACGCCGCGTGGACCCCAAGGCGAGCGACCGGACGGGAGGGATCCGAGCCACCGTGCTTTAGCGGTGTTGGTGTGCTGCTTAGCGGGCGGAAGCCACGCGGCTCGAGCCCTGCTTGAGCTCGTCCGCGCGGTGCACTCCCGCGGCGTCTATGGACGCCACGCACGGCGCCGACCGGGGCTAGAGCCCTTTGATCCTTTTGTGGCTCCCTCTGCCGAGGCCATCGATCCGGGGATGGCCACAAAAGGCTCAAAGGGCGCAGAGCGCGGACCAAGCTTGCGGGGGCGTCTATAGACGCCGCGTGGGCTCCGAGGCGAGCGATCGGACGGGAGAGATCCGAGCCTCGGTGCTTCAGCCGTGTTTGGCGTCGTGTCCTGATGGCGGAAGCCCAGCAGCTCGGGCCCACTCGGGTTCTTCCCCGGCGAGGACTAACTTACGGATCTCCAGCCGCACCCCACCGAAGTTGATAAGGAGCCCGTGCTCCATTCCCGAAGCCCTCAGATAACCCAGGATCTGCGCGAGGTGCTCGTCCGCGAGGCGACGGACGGCTTTGATCTCAACGATCAGGAAGCCCTCCACCACAAGATCGGCATAATAATCGCCGAGGAGCGCTCCGTCCTGATCCCGGACCTGCAGCGGGCACTGCTGCTGCACGGCGAGCCCTAGCCGGCGCAAGCGGCCGGCCAGACCGTTCTCGTACACTTTCTCCAAGTGCCCGTGACGAAGATATCCGTGCATCGAGAAAGCCGTCTCGCGGACTGCATCGCACAGACGCAGCACGGGATCAGCTTGGGAAGCGTGGGAGTTCATCGTCCGAGCGATGAGGGCCACCGCTCGAAGACCAACGGCGCGATTGCCCGAAGGTTCGGGCCAAAAACTTCTAGCGGAATGGGCGGATGAAAATCCCCGATCCCGGGATGGCCACAAAAGGCTCAAAGGGTGCAGGGCGCGGACCAAGCTTGCGGGGGCGTCTATAGACGCCGCGTGGGCTCCAAGGCGAGCGAGCGGAAGGGAGGGATCCGAGCCTCGGTGCTTCAGCCGTGTTTTCGTACTGCTTCGCGGGAGGAAACCATGCGGCTTGAGCCCTTGTCCGAGCTCGTCCGCGTCTGGCACTCCCGCGGCGTCTATGGACGCCACGCACGGCCCCAAATGGGGCTACAGCCCTTTTGCGCCTTTTGTGGCTCCCTCCCCAGCCAAAAACCGGGGAGGGCAGGCTCCTAGACCAAGCTCAGTCCGCCTTGCGGGGACGGGAGCGGGGGCGGCGGCCGCGGGTCAAACGGGGGGCCGGAGAATCGTCGGCGAAGGCGGGGCCTTCCTTAGCCGAATCGTCCCCAGCCGCGGACGCTTCAGCCGCGGCGGGCGCAGCTTCCACCGGAGCTGCCGCGGGGGCAGCAGGCACGGAAGCGGCAAGAAGCGGCGGTTCCGTCAGGAGGGGCGGCTCGGCCAAGCTGGGTGCGGGCGCGGCGTCCTCGCGGCGTTCGGTGGCGTTGATCCAGAGGCCGCCGCGCGAGTCGAGGTTGAGCCACCAGGAGAGGCCGGCGAGCTCGATGGGCGCGGGCGTCTCGCCGCCGGCGACCGGGAGCGGGAGGCCGAGGCGGCCGAAAGCGGCCTTGAGTTCGGCCTCGTTGGTGCGGAAGGCGCGGGAGAGGAAGCTGGCGCTGCCGGAAGCGCCGGGGCCGCGGCGGTTGCGGCGCATCTGCGGGCGGATCTTTTCAAGCAGCTCGAGGCCCTCGGGCAGCGGGACCGGCGTGCGGTCGGGCGCCGGGGCGGCGGGCGCGTGGGCGTTCTCGCCGGACGGGGCCTCGCCGGCGGGCGCGCCCTCGGGGCGAGGAGCCTCACCCTCGACGCGGGTGCCCTTGACCGCGCGGAACACCGGGCGCGGCTTTTCCTTGGTGTTGATCCAAAGTTCGCCGCGGCGGTTGATGTTCACCCAGAACAGGTCGCCGTCGTACTCGAGGTAGACCACGGGCGTGTCCTCGTCCTCGGGCACCGCGAAGCCGCACTCGACGAGGGCGGCCTTGATGTCCTCTTCGGACAAGTCCCATTTCTTGGCAAGGTAGTCGACCCCGACGGACATCCCGGCTCCGCGCTGGTTGCGGCGCATATGGGGGCGGATGGCCTCGAAGAAGGTGGGCAGCTCGTCCTCGGAGGCGAGTTTGTCCCAG
>Ga0194130_10005682_pt1 | contig 14840 bp, 8 predicted proteins | sample TA2KigsurfametaG_FD_160084 | JGI IMG/M metagenome (GOLD analysis project Ga0194130, IMG submission 160084) | Freshwater microbial communities from Lake Tanganyika, Tanzania - TA2015050 Kigoma 12 surface | ecosystem: Environmental > Aquatic > Freshwater > Lake | place: Tanzania: Lake Tanganyika... | reverse complement strand
AAAGAACTGAAGTGCTTCATCTATGGTCATGTCCAATACTTCGAAGACATTCTTATCTTTATAGGTCACATCAAGAACATGCTGCTTAAACCGCTTTCCTTCACAGGCTTCACATGGCAGGTAAATATCGGCCATAAATTGCATCTCAATTTTTACTTCACCTTCCCCCTGACAGACATCGCAGCGGCCTCCTTCTACATTGAAAGAAAAGACAGAAGGCTTGAGTCCACCGGCCTTTGCGAGACCTTGAGAGGCAAATAGATTCCTGATCTCGTCCCATGCCTTAACATAAGTAACCGGATTGGAACGGGATGAACGACCAATCGGGTTTTGGTCAACCACTTCTACCTGCTCAATCTTATTAAAGTCACCCCCAATCGTATCGTAAGCTCCTGTTTGTTCCCCTGAATAATGACCAATTGCTTTTTGTACTGCGGGTTGCAAAATCCGTTTCACCAAGGATGTTTTACCAGATCCCGACACACCGGAAACAACAGTGAGTACATTCAGAGGAAATTTAACATCAATTCCTTTTAAATTATTTTCACGGGCACCCTTAATTTCAATAAAATCACTCCATTTACGGCGATATGAAGGTATAGGAATGGATTGTCTGCCACTTAAATACTGACCCGTAAGACTTGATTCATCTTTTAAAATTTCGTTAAAACTTCCCGTAAACACCAGGTTACCACCATTAGTACCTGCTTCTGGACCGATATCAATGATATGATCAGCCGCATGCATGATTTCTTCTTCGTGTTCTACCACCAAAACGGTATTACCTACATCTCGTAGTGAACGCAAAACTTCTATGAGCCGATGTGTATCCCGGGGATGCAGCCCGATGCTGGGCTCATCAAGCACATAAACCGAGCCAACCAGTGAGCTGCCCAAAGAAGTGGCCAGGTTAATCCGCTGAGACTCGCCTCCTGACAAGGTATTTGATAATCTGTTAAGCGTGAGATAACTCAAACCAACATCATTCAAAAATTTGATGCGGTTGGTAATTTCCATCAATAACCGTTTAGCAATCTTAAGCTGCATTGCATCCAGGTCAAGGCCCTGAAAAAATGCCAGAGCCTCATCAAGTGGCATCAATACGATATCAGTAATCGAATGCCCGGCAATCTTGACATAAGAGGCATCCTGACGAAGGCGGCTTCCTAAACATTCAGGACAATTGGTCTTCCCTCGATATCTGGAAAGCATAACCCGGTATTGAATTTTAAATGTTTGAGTTTCTAAGTCGCGGAAAAAATCATCCAGTCCATTGAAATATTCATTTCCAGTCCACAACAATTGTTTTTGTTCAGCACCTAATTGGTTATATGAACGATGGATAGGGAAATCGAATTTAATGGCACTCTTTACCAATTTGTGTAGCCATTCGCCCATCTTTTCACCTCTCCAGGGTGCAATAGCACCGTCATAAACAGATTTGCTTTTATCCGGAATAACGAGATCCTCATCAATCCCAATGATCTTTCCATAACCTTCACAACGCTTACAGGCACCAAAAGGATTGTTAAAGCTGAAAAAATTCGGACTTGGTTCCTCGAATCGCAGTCCGTCGAGTTCAAAACGATCACAAAATAAATACCTCTTACCATTGACCTCGACCAAACAATCACCTCTGCCTTCGAAGAATGCAGTTTGAACAGAATCGGCCAAACGGCTCAACGTTTCTTCATCAAGAGAAACAGATACCCTGTCGATTACTATTTGAATGGCTACATCTTTTGCCGATTGAGAATTGCCGGTGGAAGGATTATCGAGAAGTTCTTCAATTTTTATCAAGTGATCATCAATTTGAACTCTGGTAAAGCCTTTTTGTAGCAGTACAGCTAGTTCTTCCTCAAGTGATCGGTTGTTATGAGCGTGTAAAGGACATAAAATAGTAAGCGATGATTCGGGCTCAAGCCTGGAAATAAAATTAATGACATCAGTTACCGTATCCTTTTTGACCTCACGCTGTGTAATCGGAGAAATTGTTCGTCCAATCCTTGAAAATAAAAGCTTCAGGTAATCATAAATCTCTGTTGAGGTTCCTACAGTAGACCTTGGATTACTGGTAATCACCTTTTGCTCAATGGCGATCGCAGGAGCAATACCCTTGATATAATCTACCTCAGGCTTATTCATACGGCCCATAAATTGCCTGGCATAAGATGAAAGACTCTCTACATAGCGTCTTTGCCCTTCAGCGTACAAGGTATCAAAAGCTAGAGATGATTTACCCGAACCTGACATACCGGTGATGACCACCAAATTATTTTTGGGAATGGCAACATCAATATTTTTTAGGTTATGAACCCGAGCACCTTTAATGATAATATATCTTTTAGGATCTTTTTCCGCTTCTTTGACCATTCTTAACTCCAAACTAATTTCTCGTATATCTGATCGGATACACATTTTTCGGTTTGCAAAAATACAGCTATATTATTTATTCACCAGGAATGGACGAATATTCTTTGATTTTGACAATATTTTTGCTTTTTTTGAACAAATTAACCACTGCACGCTAATTTAAACTAAGGAGAAGCCATATCGAATAAACTCTACTTCAAAATCTTTTACGAATCTACATTACGAAGAATCCAGAGTATGAGTTCTATTAATATTCAATCGATTAGCGATCAGGAGTTGGTTAATCAGTACATACATGGCCATGAATCGGGTTTGGAAGAACTTATTCGTAGGCATAAAGCAAAGGTATATACGTCAATATATTTACTCGTCAAGGATTCATACCTGGCCGAAGATATTTTTCAGGACACTTTTATTAAAGTCATCCATACCTTAAAAGCCGGCAGATATAATGAAGAGGGTAAATTTCTTCCTTGGGTTATTAGGATTGCCCATAATTTAGTAATCGATCATTTTCGCAGAATGAAACGCGCTCCGGTAGTAAGCACCGTCGAGGGTTTCGATATCTTTGATTTCCTTAAGTTTTACGATGAAAGCACTGAAGAAAAAATCATACGCGAGCAATCTCATAAAGACCTCAGGAAATTAATCCATTACTTACCATCTGAACAAAAAGAGGTGCTGATTATGCGCCACTACGGCGATCTGAGCTTTAAAGAAATTTCAGAGATCACCGGTGTAAGTATTAACACTGCCTTAGGCCGAATGCGATATGCACTCAATAATTTACGCAAAATGATGTTAACCAAGGAATTAAGTTTGAAGGATGGTTAAAAAAATTTTAGGGCTGACAAAACATTTCTATTAGACTGGCGTTAAATCCTGAAAATTAATTGCTTATGATAGAAACTTCTACTCCTGAAACAAATTCATCTTCCAAAATTAAAGTCGAAAGCGAGCAGTTCTCAGATGAACTCGGAGAAGACGAGGCTTCGTTCTACTCCTCCGTTAGACCCAATTTAAATGCTTTAATTAAAAATCCGGCGGATCAAACCATTCACAGTATTTTGAATTATTCAAAATCACTATGAGAATTTGAACAAAAAAACCGGTCTGGCAGACTGGTTTTTTTGTTTCATAAAATAAAACACTCTCAATCATTCCATTTATATTTGCCCAGTGATACTAAAAGACAGATATAAAGCATTTGTGGAATACTTTTCCGCTCATCAGCCTGAGGCCGAAACTGAATTACATTACGAAAACCCTTATCAGCTGTTGGTTGCTGTAATTCTATCTGCGCAGTGTACGGATAAACGGATTAATCAAGTAACCCCACGATTATTTGAGCGATATCCTGATGCTAAAAGTTTATCTGAGGCTACTCCGGAGGAAGTACTTGAATACACACGAAGTGTCAGTTATCCAAGTAATAAATCCAAACATTTGGTGGGTATGGCACAAAAACTGGTCAGAGAATTTAATAGTATTGTTCCTTCAAGCATCGAGGATCTTCAAAAGATGCCGGGTGTAGGTCGAAAAACCGCGAATGTTATCGCCTCGGTAATCTTCAATGCACCGGCCATGGCAGTAGATACCCATGTATTCAGAGTTTCCAATCGAATTGGCTTAACCCGAAATGCCAGGACTCCACTTGCAGTAGAAAAACAATTAGTCAAGAATCTACCCAAAGACAAAATTCATATTGCCCATCACTGGCTAATCCTACACGGCCGGTACGTATGTCTGGCAAGAAATCCTAAATGTCAGTCCTGCCCATTACATGATATCTGTAAATATTATCAACATAGCCAAACGGAAACAGAATTACTTAAAGTTGAGAAATCAAAAGCTAAAAAGGTAATTGAATTGAAACGAAAGCAATTAGCTGCGAAAACAGTCAGGTTCCAAAAAAATTTTAAAGCCGGCTAGTTCCTCGCTATAATTTTTTTAGAGTTTTAATTAATATCTTGAATAAAATAATGCTAAAAAATATTTTTGATAATTTTTTTAGCATTTTTAAAAATTTAATCTAAATTTGAAGACTTAAAACTAAATAAATGAGCAACGCAGATAAATTAAAAGCATTGCAGCTAACGCTGGATAAACTTGAAAAATCATACGGCAAAGGAACTGTTATGAAATTAGGTGATAATGCCGTGGAGGCAATAGAGGCCATTTCAACCGGTTCAATCAGCTTAGACATTGCACTGGGCATTGGCGGATTACCCAAAGGTCGTGTAATTGAAATTTACGGCCCGGAATCTTCAGGTAAAACAACATTAGCCATTCATGCCATAGCAGAAGCACAAAAAAGGGGAGGTATCGCCGCTATTATTGATGCTGAACATGCATTTGATAAATTTTACGCAAGTAAACTGGGGGTAGATATTGAGAACCTCTTAATATCTCAACCGGATAATGGGGAACAAGCTTTGGAAATTGCTGATAATCTAATTCGCTCCGGCGCGATTGATATCATTGTCATTGACTCTGTTGCGGCCTTGGTTCCAAAAGCAGAGATTGAAGGCGAAATGGGTGACTCCAAAATGGGTCTGCATGCTCGCCTGATGTCACAGGCCTTACGAAAATTAACGGGTACCATTTCCAAAACCGGATGTTGCTGTATTTTCATCAATCAGTTAAGAGATAAGATAGGGGTGATGTTTGGAAGTCCTGAGACAACTACAGGTGGTAATGCCCTTAAATTCTATGCCTCTGTACGCTTAGATATCCGGCGAATTTCACAAATTAAAGATACGGATGAGGTTTCAGGAAACAGGGTTAAAGTTAAAGTAGTTAAAAACAAGCTGGCACCGCCTTTCCGAGTTGCTGAATTTGATATCATGTTCGGTGAAGGCATATCAAAAGCCGGGGAGATTATTGATCTAGGTGTAGATTTTGACATCATTAAAAAGGCAGGTTCATGGTTTAGTTATGGTGATACAAAGTTAGGGCAAGGACGTGATGGAGTAAAACAGTTATTACTTGATAATCCTGATTTGATGGATGAACTCGAAGAAAAAATTAAGGCTACTGTAACTGCCGATCATCTGGAGGAAAAAATGTAAAAAAAAACCGCTTTCTGAAGCGGTTTTTTACAAAGAATTGTAGTTTAAATTTTTAATTCACCTTTAACTGCTTTTGCAGCCAGATTTCCATGTTTTCACGCTGTTCGGGATATGTCCAATGTCCGGTTTCAATATCAAGGAATAATGACTTAGGTGCTTTTATTACATTATACGCGGCATACATGGAGGTAGGTGGACAGGTTACATCATTGAAGCCCCAACTATACATTCCGGGAACTTTAAGTAATCTTGCAAAGTTTACTACATCATAATATCCGGTGGTTTTAACCTTATCAGGATTACTAGCCGCATTTACATTATCCTTGTTGAACAAATGCGGCCATCCACCCGCACGGCCAATCATGAATCCGGTTAGATCGCTGAGTGCAGGATAATAGGCGCCTAAAAATTTTACTCTTGAGTCAAGTGCTGCAGTAATTATGGATAATGCCCCACCCTGACTTCCACCGGTCACACCGAGGGTATTACCATCAAATTCAGGAAGGGAAAATAAAAAATCATTCGCCCGAACACATCCCATATATACTCTTTTGTAATAATATCGATCGCGATCTTCTAAATTAAAGGCCTGATATCCTGACAAAGCACCGGCACTAAGATTAGTATAAACACCCGGATCCATGTTCACGGGAATTCCATGAATACCAATTTCAAGCGTAATTACACCCTTTTCTGCAGTGGCTATATCCCCATTATAAGGCCTTATTCCTGCACCGGGAACCCGGAGTAAGGCAGGATACTTCCCTGGCTTTTTTGGAACACATAAAATCCCGTAAAGTCTGCTGCCCAAACGGAAATTCTGGAGATTAATATGGTAAACATTCACCTTTTCGGTAGAACGTTCAGGTAATAAGGTCATCCTGGGATCCATTGGAATCTTTGCCAAATCTTCTTTTGCCTTGTCCCAGAACTGGGCAAAGTCATCCGGATTTACTGCTGCCGGCACAATTTTATCTGGATCAAAACCCACAGTTGCCAGTCCGCTATATTTTTTGCCATTTACTTCAGCAGTAATTGTACAACGATAAAATCCCGGAGTTTTCATTGTCCCTGCCTCAATGGTAGTTGATCCATAAGAGAGCTGCATTGAATCGCGTTTCTCAGGATTCATCTTTTCAGGACCAAGCTCATATACCAACTTAACATTTTTTAAAGGGTTACCATATTGAAGTACAGAAACATTGAACTTAACCCGTTCCCCTACTTTATAAACCCAATTCGGATGGTCCGGGCCAATAATTATTTTGACATTTTGCTCAATGGGCTGAGCCATTCCTGCTCCGGCTATGAGCAAAAAGAGGAAGAGAAAAAATATTAATTTCGAATTTTTCATGTGCTTATTAGTGATTAATTGATGGGAATAAATTGGATATGCAGGATGACCGATGCTTCAGAATTTCGGATTTATCAGTAATTATAACAAACAAATTCGGCAATTTTAGTATTTGAACCAAATGTTTTTGACCTGAAAAATTACAGAATACCTGACTGATCAATGGGAACTAAATTGGGCTAGAAATAAAACAACTATGATAAATTATTCCCCCTTGGTCATTAGGTACATGAACCATATCCCAACTATCACGATAAAACCCAAAATAAATATCCCCACTTTGCCTTTACGCTTATCCTGACGCATTACCCAAATCAAAAATCCGGTGAGAGGTATCAAAAAAATTAAAAAGAAAATTATACTTGATGCGCTCATAATGATATTTATTCAAATCTCGTGTTAAATATTAACAAACGCGGAATATTTTTCTAAAATTTCAATCTAGCTACAGGGGAAATATCCTGAGCAGCAAAATCATTACTTAGATATTTAAAGTAGCCTGCAATTGCAATCATAGCGGCATTATCTGTACAATATTCAAACTTCGGAATATAAACATCCCAGTTTAATAAACCTGCAATTTCATATAATGAGGTCCTGAGACCGGAATTTGCCGAAACACCGCCGGCTATCGCAATTGTTTTAATCTGATATTGATGCGCTGCTTTTTTAATTTTATTGATGAGAATTGAAATAATTCGTTCTTGAACTGAAGCACAAACATCATTCATGTTCTCCTTTAAAAAATCAGGGTTTTCTTTCAATCTATCGCGGACAAAATACATAATAGATGTTTTGAGTCCGCTGAAACTAAAATCAAGTCCGGGAATTTGCGGTTCAGAAAATTTGAAAGCCTTTTTATTACCCAGCTTGGCATATTTATCAATCAGTGGACCACCGGGATAAGGCAAGCCCAGTAATTTAGCCGTTTTATCAAAAGCCTCCCCGGCAGCATCATCAGTAGTTTCCCCAACTATTTGCATATCAAAATAATTTTTGACCAAAACTATTTGTGTATGACCACCCGAAACGGTAAGACATAAAAACGGAAATTGAGGTTTATTTTCTTCAATAAAATGTGCCAAAATATGCGCCTGCATATGATTAACCTCAATCAAGGGTAAACCATTAGCGAGTGCAAAAGCCTTTGCGAAGGAAGTACCAACCAAGAGTGAACCTAATAATCCGGGGCCTCGCGTAAAAGCTACGGCATCAATATCATTTTTATGTATTTTTGCAAATGAAATGGCTTCATGAACAGCCGGTATTATATTTTGTTGATGAACTCTTGAAGCCAGTTCAGGAATCACTCCTCCATAATTTTGATGAACAAGCTGTCCTGCTATGATATTGGAACAAATCTTGCCGTCAATACAGATCGATGCAGAGGTGTCGTCGCAGGATGATTCTATGCCGAGGATGATGGCCAAAACGTATATTGAGTTTAAAGTGGGTAATTAAAATATAAATTTATCAAAAAAGCAGTAAAAATAAGCCTTTGGATTCTTGCAATGTTTCTATTGCTTATCAGCCTTTTGGTTTTTTCTCTACAATTTAAATCGGCACAAACCTTTCTTGCCAAAAAAGCTGCTACCTATCTGTCAAAAGAGTTGGGCACCCGTGTTGAACTTAGCTCATTATACATAAAGCCATTCAAATCATTGGTTCTGGACAGCCTATATGTCCAAGACCTTGAAAAAGATACCCTTCTATTCTCCCCTAAATTCATAGTAGATTTAAATTATTTATCATTGAAGGAGCGTAAAATGGATGTTGGACTATTACAACTGGAGAACGGGAAATTCTTCCTAAAAAAGAATAAAGACCAATCTTCAAATTTCACATTCATTTTAAATTATTTTAGTACCGGAAAAACGACGAAAAAAAAGAGCTCTAAACCCTTCAAGATCAGCCTCCGCAAAGTTGTTTTAAATAATATCACATTCAAATACAGGAACTTCAATAATACTAAACCTGTGAAGGGTATTAATTTCAATGACATCCAGCTAAGCAAGCTTAGCACCACAATTATGAACCTAGATACCAAGTCATATTTATTAAAAGCAGAGCTCAGAAACCTGACCTTTAAGGAAAAAAGTGGTTTTTATTTAAAGAATTTGAGCACAGAGGCAACGATTGATACCAACCAAATTGAGTTAAAAAAGCTATTGCTCGAAACTTCTGAAAGTAGAATTAGTGACTACTTCTCCTTAAAATATTCAAAATTTTCCGACTTCAATAATTTTATAAGCAAAGTTTATCTCAGTTCGAACTTTCAGAATTCCAGGGTGATCAGTTCTGACATTGCCTACTTTTTACCCACAATTGAAAGATCAAGCATCCTGCTTCAGCTGAATGGACAAGTCAGGGGCTATGTCAATAATCTGCAAGCCAAAAGCCTCATCATTCAAAGTGGTCAGGCCACCTATGTGAAAGGGAATTTTAGAATAAGTGGGCTCCCTATTATTAAAAAAACCTATCTGGATCTGGAGTTTGATCAGGCCTCTTCTAACAAAAAAGACCTTGACCTTATCCTTGGAAGAGCGCTGGGCCAAAAGAATTCAGTGATTCCTCCAATTTTTGAAAAGTTTGGGACAGTAAATTTTAAGGGCAAATTTAAAGGGTTTGTTAATGAATTTATGGCATCTGGAGAATTTAAAACACGTCTAGGCCGTATAGAAACCGATCTAAACATGAAAATCAATGCTCCTTCAGCGCCTAGCTACTTTGGGGAAATCAAGGCTTATGACTTTAATTTAGGTGAGCTGCTCGATAAAAAAGATATCGGAAGAACTTCCGTGACAGCAAATATCAACGCTAAGGGAATAAAAACAAGGAACTTACAAGAGCAAATTAAAGCAACAATTACTTATTTTGATTTCAAGGATTACAGATATAGAAATATCGAGGTTGACAGCCGTTTGGTGAATCAGGAATTCAATGGAAAAATTAAGGTAGATGATCAAAATTTAAAACTTGATTTTGAAGGCAAAGTAGACTTAAATAAAAGTTTGTCTGATTTCAATTTTACTGCATCAATCAAAGAAGCCAATTTGCATAATCTCAATCTGATTAAAGATACTGTTAAGTTTAGTGCTGCCCTAAAGACCAATTTTACAGGTTCAAGCCTGGAAAATATTGAAGGAATTGTTGAACTAAGTGATATTAATCTGACTAATTCAAAAAGCTCTTTTGAAATTGAATCATTAAATCTAAAAGCGATAGGTACCGGCAATACCCGTTCACTTACCATAGATTCTGATATTTTTGATGCAAGTATCCAAGGTGAATACGATTTAAAAACATTGCCTTCTTACTTTAAGTCTGTTGCAAGCAAATATATACCATCACTTGGGCTTAGCTATGTTAAACCGGGTAAACAGGACTTTGAATTCAAGCTTCAAATTAAATACTTTGAACCCCTGAGTATCTTGTTTGCCCCAAATTTAAAAATCCCGGAACAGGCTAACTTCAACGGGAAATTTGTATCAGGTACAAATACTGCAAATCTAAGTGGGTTTATCAAGCTAATTCAGTACAATAAAATAAAGGTTAACAATCTGATTATTGACGAAAGTACTTCAGCAGATGCCATGAATATTTTCATTACATCAGACCGTATTAACATTACAGATAGCCTTTACATCAAGAATATCAATATTGCCAATATCTTGCAAAATGACAGTCTTGATCTCAACATAAAACTATCAGATAAAGATGCGATAAACCAACTCGATTTGAACTCCTTGGTAGAATTTACCTCCAATGGAGAGAAACGGATTCAATTAAGTATTCTACCTTCTGATGTAATCATCAACAATGAAACCTGGAAAATTCAGGAAAAGGTAAGTTTCAGCTTTGACGAAGGAAGAACACAAGACCAGGAGTTTAGCCTTTTAAGACGAACAAAAATTACAGGTTTTGAGTTATTTAAGGATAATCAAATGCTAACCATCAATGGATATATCTCCAATGACCCGGCTGATGAACTCTTGATCGGTTTCAACAAGTTCAAATTGACCACTTTCAACCCATTAACTACTCCACTTGGCATAACGTTAAATGGCACTCTTAACGGCATCACTAAACTTGCAGGTCTTAAACCGAGCCCCAAGGTTGAAGCTGAAATCAATATAGACAGTTTAGTTTTTAATAAACTTGCCGTTGGGAATATGACTTTCAGTGCAGGCCTTGATAATGCGACCAAATTAATCAATGTTGCGATCAATGTTAAAGATGATGATATTACCAAAATAGATTTTACAGGAACATATGATGCGGATAGTGGAGCGAATAACTTAGATATGGAACTTACTATGCGGGAAAACGAAATTGTTCTTTTTCAGCCATTCCTGAAGAATTTGGTGTCGAATTTGAACGGTAAGGTTTCGGCCGATCTTTCAGTTAGTGGGAAGTTGAACCAACCTCAGGTCAATGGCAATCTCACTTTGATTAATGCCGGTATGACCGTTAATTATTTAAAAACACCCTACCGAATATCCGATAAAGTTGAGGTGGAGAATACGGTGATTAAACTGAATAATCTCAAACTAAGAGATGTAAAAAATAATGTGGCCATTGCCAATGGAACGGTTGATCTGAGTGTCATTAATAATCCTGAGATACATGTCGATATCAAGGCTAATAAATTCATGGCACTAAACACCACTGCAAAAGATAACCCTTTATACTTTGGAGTAGCCTATGGAACCGGAACTTTTAGCTTCAATGGGCCAACCAATGATATGCAAATCGTCATCGATGCAAAAACAGAAGCAGGAACCATTTTTAATATCCCTTTAAATTCATCTGCCACCGTGAGTAAAACTGATTTTATCACGTTTGTTTCTAAAGACACCACCATTAATAAACCGAAACCAACCTACTTCAAGGGGCTGACCATGGATTTTAAACTTGAAATCGATCAAAATACAGAGCTTAACATTTTCACTGAACTTGGTAAGTTAAGCGGCAGAGGAGGATCGCAATTAAGTTTGAACATCAATACTCTGGGTGATTTCGAGATGTATGGAGATTATAATATTTCAACAGGGAAATTCGAATTTACAGCGAAGGATTTTATCAATAAAGTGTTTAGAATTAGTGAAGGGGGGTCCATACGATGGACAGGGAATCCCATGGAAGCAGCCATCAACCTAAAAGCACTCTATGAAGTACGAACAAGTTTAAGCCCTCTGTATCTTGCGGCGGGAAGGCCTTCCACTGATCAAAGAGTGCCGGCAGAGGCAGTGATGAACTTAAGTGGACCCTTATTAACACCCAATATTTCATTTGATATTAATTTCCCTGCCGACGCTTATATCAAGGATGAACTTCAGTCGTATTTAAGCGACATTAATAACACGAACCAACAAGCCTTAAGTTTGATTGTAAGACGATCATTTGCTGCCGGTAAAGCAGCAAACTTGAATTTTGCAACCTCTACCTTCATTAGTGCCGGCACCGAATTATTTTTTAATCAGTTAAATACCATTTTAACACAATCCTTAAACCTGAATTTTGTGGATTTGAACATACGCTCGTTGAATGATGCCAGTGCTTCCTTTCGCTTCCTGAATGATAGACTTATTTTAACAGGGGGCGTTACCGATCGAGCAAACAATACCGGTAATTTCTCAGAATTTAATATGATTGGTGGAAGCAACAATGTAGCCCGTGATGTAGAGGCCCTTTACTTGATAAATAAAACCGGTGATTTAGTTGTCAGAGCCTCGAATAAAATCAACAACAGAAACTTCCTTAACAATTTGAGCAATGACGTTTATGTCAGCGCACTTGGATTAGTTTACAGAAAGGACTTTGATAATTTCAGTGAACTTTTGGGTTTCCTTTTAGGAAAACAAAGAAAAGAAGAACGAAACAAAGAAAATCAAAAAACGCTGCCACCTGTATCAAAAGCAATAAAACCAAGAGAAAACGAAAGAAACTAGCCAGTTTAGCTGTTTTTCATGATGTTATGCCCCATTTTATCCCGCTTAGTTTTTAGATAAAGCTCATTATGTACATTTGATTTTATTTCAATCGGAACATTCGAAACCACTTCCAGACCATAACCAATTAGTCCGGATCGTTTTGTAGGGTTATTAGACATTAATTTCATCTTCTTTATGCCTAAGCTTCTCAATATTTGGGCTCCAATTCCATAATCTCTTTGATCCATCGGAAAACCCAGTTGCAGATTAGCATCAACCGTATCTAAGCCATTCTCCTGAAGATTATAGGCATGCAATTTATTGATTAAACCTATCCCTCTGCCCTCCTGGTTCATATAAATGATGACTCCTTTACCTTCTCCTTCAATCATTTCCATTGCTTTGTGAAGTTGTGGACCGCAATCGCAACGGCATGAACCGAAAATATCTCCGGTAACGCAGGAACTATGAACCCTCACTAAAACGGGTTCACCTTCTTCCCAGCTGCCCTTAATTAAGGCCAGATGCTGTTCACCTGAAGTAATTTGAGTATACGCTACCATTTCAAAGTCGCCATATTGGGTAGGCAATTTTACAGAAACCTCCTTTTTTATTAAAGATTCTGTTTTAAGTCTATAAGAAATGAGATCCTCGATACTAATAATTTTAAGGTCAAACTGTTTAGCGATAAGTAAGAGATCAGGCAGGCGAGCCATTTCACCATCCTCTTTTAGGATTTCAACCAATACCCCGGCAGGTTCAAGTCCGGCCAGGATTGCCAAATCAACAGCGGCTTCAGTATGGCCTGCACGTCGTAAAACACCCCCATGTTTAGCTATTAGCGGAAAAATATGACCTGGACGACCTAACTCCTCTGCTTTAGTGTTCGGATCAATGAGTGCCAGAATCGTTTTGGAACGATCAGAGGCGGAAATACCGGTTGTACAACCATGACCAATAAGATCTACGGAAACGGTAAAATTGGTTTCATAAGCTGCGGTGTTGTTCCCGACCATCAGATCAAGTCTCAAATCCTTGCAGCGTTCTTCTGTTAATGGAGCGCAGATTAATCCCCGGCCATGTGTAGCCATAAAATTAATCACTTCCGGACTTGCATTAGAAGCCGCAGTTAGAAAGTCACCTTCGTTCTCTCGATCTTCATCGTCAACTACAATAATAACTTTACCTTCTTTTATATCGCTAATTGCTTCTTCAATGGTATTGAACATAATTTTTGGGCTTGTATGGCAAACGGTTTTAGATAGGACTAGAAATTAATTCACAAAATGATCAATGATCCCGCCTAAAAATAAAATGCAAATTTAAGTATTTTTTTGGGAGCATAGATTTCCGGCAGTTTTATAAAGGTCAGACCATTGCAATAATTCATCCACTGAATTATAAAGCTTGTTTTTGCCTTTTTGAAAATACGTATTTGAACCATCGCTTGTAAAGCTCTAAGTCGAAAAGAACTGAATCTACTGTTGCTTTATAGGTCAAAAATATACCAAGAGGTGAAAGACAAATAATGGCAATCCACATTCCCAAAATAGGAGAAAGTGAACCTTCTTTCACCGATTTCTCTCCAATTGTTGAAATAATATGGTAGATCAGAAAGAACAAAACCGACATAACCACCGGTAGGCCTAATCCGCCTTTCCTAATAATTGCTCCCAATGGAGCACCTATAAAGAAAAGTACCAGACATGATACGGCCATAGTAAATTTCCTATTGAGTTCAATCAGAAAGCCCCTTAACCTGGATTGATTATCCATTTCATACAATTCTTTGCTGTTTAAAACATCTTTTATCGACCTAATCTGATCTCTGGCTGTTTGAAGTGATTGAATTTTCTTATCCGCAGGAATAAGTTCCAATACATTTCGGTAGGCTTTCATGGGCTTGGCAGGGATATTTTTATTTAAGGTGTCCACGCGGTAGGCCCTGGCAAGTTTGGTCAGATCCGTATAGGCCGAACGCAGATTACTATCTCCTTTCAGACTGAAGGAATCGAGATAAAATTTAAGCTGCCTGATATTCATCATGGCATAGTTAGATTTGAAAAGTTCCTCATCGGTTCGTTTCATCTGAAATCCTGAAAGATCGAA
>Ga0194130_10005681_pt1 | contig 14841 bp, 8 predicted proteins | sample TA2KigsurfametaG_FD_160084 | JGI IMG/M metagenome (GOLD analysis project Ga0194130, IMG submission 160084) | Freshwater microbial communities from Lake Tanganyika, Tanzania - TA2015050 Kigoma 12 surface | ecosystem: Environmental > Aquatic > Freshwater > Lake | place: Tanzania: Lake Tanganyika... | reverse complement strand
TGCGGCCCGAGCTGCCTCAGCCGATGCGCAAGGTCGACGCGCTGCGGGAGGCGAAGCAATGGCTGCAGGACCTGACCGCCCAGGAAGCCTTGGAGGCGACCGCGACGCTCACCGGCGGCGTCTCCCGTGGCACACGCGGCGAGATCGCCCTCGCGCAGCGCATCAAGGCAGACCGCCCCGACGACAGGCCCTGGGCGGAGCCGCACTACTGGGCCGCCTTCATCCTCATCGGGGATCCGGAGTAGGGATCCTGAAAACCCATGGCCCCGCCACGAAACCATCCTCCCCGCCATGGCCTTCGTGTGCCCTTTCCAGGTGCCCTGCAAATGGGTCCTACTGGGATTCTTCAGGGGTGGATCTGGCCAGGCAGCCGGGGTCGCTGCCTCTGGCGGGTGCGGCAAGAGATGGTCGCGAGTGACGTCAGGTCTTGAAGGGGAGCGGGTTACCGCAAAAAACATCCTCGAGGACAAGTGGCACCAAGGCCGTCTCGCCGCCGTTGCCCACAAAAATCACCGATGGACCATGAACCATTCATTACGGAATAAACTTCGCAGCCCAACTCACGATTGACCGACGTCCCATTCGCTTGCTCGGGGATCGGAGGTCACACTCAGGCTACATCCCAGACCAATGAGACGCCCATTATGGACAATCCAAGCCAGGCACTCTCGCCAAGGCTTCCGACTTCGCCCTCGCGGTTTATCGAACCGTTGCCGTCAGGTCTTCCGCACCCCGATTGTCATTGGGGCACTTTACGGCCCGGCTGGCTTCCGCGAGAGCGACTATCGCCACGGTCTATCTGGAATCAACATTGATGCTCTTGCCACCCGAGCGCAATGCGAGATCTTCGAGGCGCCCACCCGGAGCCGGCTTGCCGCACCGCAGAAGGTGAATCGTAGTCCTCGTCTTTTCCGCTGTTGCGAGCAACTCGGTGTGGTGTTCGGACATGAGATCGCTGTCGGGGTCGGCATCCGTCAGCAGGAATATCACCGAGGGCCGTCTCGCCAATGCTTCTCTGAGCGCTCCGTAGTGATTCGTGCCGAGACCTGTGCCGATGGCATTGATTTCATTCACCGACTTACGCACCGTCTCCGGTGACGCCTTCGTAAGCTCGTTGCCCAACCACTGAGTGGTGTGGCAATAAAAACACACGGCGTACTGCTTCGTGGGCGCGAGTGCTTCGAGGCTACGGCACAGCTCCTTCTTGGCTGTCGTAAACGGCTCGCCCTGCATGCTCAGGCTTCGATCCATGACGAAGACGGCGGTGGTACCGTTGGTCCCGATCCCAAAGAACTCGAAGTCAGCCTCGCGCTCTTCTTCTCGTTTCAACTCGATCACGCCGGCGGCCGGTTGGGAGTCGAGAAGTTCGTAAATCGGCGACTCCTCGTCGAGTGGCTCCGGTTCGGGAATACTCCGCCACACCGAGCCAGCAACGTCATTCGTGAATGCCACCCGGGCGTTCGGCAGCGCTGCGGCGGCCCACTTTGTGTAGAAGGTCTCCAGGGCTGTCTGATGAATGAGCGACTCGCCGCTGCTGCCCTCGAGGTCCGCGGGAGACACGAAGAGGAGTCCCTCGACGGAGGCGACGGGCTTGAGATTCGTCGTAGCGAACGTCGAGGTGCTCGAGGGGTCGGTGATCGAGGAGAATGTCGGCGCTCGATGGCCGCGCATCGACCACTGCTTCCGCTGCGGGGAGTAATCGACCGTCGTGCCAATGACCACGACCCGTGCCCGCTGAAGTCCGAGGGCCGCCAATGTGACAGGCAGGGAGCCGAGGTTGACTTGTCCCCGAAAGCTCTCCGGCACGGCCGCGTGACTCGCGTCTTCGAGGTGCTCGAGAGCCTTCTTGAAGTCCTTGAGCGCGCGACGCTTGCGAGTGGCCCGGCTTCCTTCCTGGAGCGTGACGTCCACCAGCAGTTTGTGATCCGAACCTCGCAGGTAAACGACCTGCGTGCCTGTGGATTGGCTCCAGAACTCATCAAGTGAGGACTTGATCAATTCGCGGCACGACTCCGGAAGGCCATCCGCCACCACGAGAACCGTCGCGGCAGGCGCGGCGACGTCCCCTTGGGCCCGGGAGGGCGTAGGAGCGGGAAGCAACAACAGTGAACACACCAGCACAAACGGCTGCACACGGGTCATGGTGACTCCTCTCAGGCTACTAGTGAAAGCGTTCGACGAACACGGGAAGACGGTTTTCGCGGACATAGCGGTCGACTGCAGGATCAATGTTGTCCACTCTCCAGATGTGTGTCTGGCGAGCGTCTCGGGCATGGGTGAAGTCACGAACGAGTTCATCGAACACGCGTGAGGCCCGGCCGGTGACGACATAGTCCGCCATCTGCTCGAGCGACCGCCCTTCCTTCAGCATCGCAATCTCGCGGTTGTACAGGGTGACCTCGGAGGCCTTGACCTCGATAAGAACCCTCTCCCCGTCGTGCTTGATGGCTATGATGTCGGGGATACGGTCCTTCCACTTCACAGGTCCCTGCGAAGTATGAAGAACGGTCGAACTGCTATGATTGTTCCATTCGACAGAAGCATAGGTTCGTTCAGCTCGCATTTCTGACCGCAGGTGCATGATCTCGGACGCCTCCCGAAGCACCCCACGGAGATGGCTGAGCTGAACCGGATGGGGACTGAGCTCCCGAAGTATCCGGTCCAACTCGCCTCGGGAGCGGTTGTCCTGAGAGCGTTCGAGAAACTCGACGATCCGATGCGATTCTCCCTTGAGCTTCGGGCACTCCCGAAGGAGTTCGCCTAACTCGGGGCCGAACTCCTGCAGGTTCTCGACGCGTCGCCGCAGTTGCTCGATTTCGTGATCCCTGGCACGGCGGTCGTTGTCGCGCTCCTCCCGCTCCTTCCGCTCCTTGCGGTCGAGCGATTCCCGTTCACGCTCGCGCGGCCGCGGACGCGCCCCGCGGCGCGGATCAGCCGCCAGCACGCCAGGGGACAATAGCGCCCCGATGAACATCGCGACTGCGAACGTCAACAGAGTCCACCGACTGGCTTGGTGCTTCATCGTGCTCTCCCCTTTGTGTCCCTGAGAGTCCGGCACTTCATTGATGAGTTCTGGGGCGATGCCCCGTCAGAAACTTGCGTCCTCGCAGATCACCAAGAGACCTTCCGCCCGGTCCGGCGTCGTGCTACGGAATGCCGTGAAAACCTTCGGCTCCTCGGCAAACAACGGAATCAGATCATCGATCAACCGCGCAAGGCTTTCGCTCGTGAGCGCCGCATTAAAATCGCCCATAAGACCCTGTACTGCGTCGTTGATGCGCCGGGGGACGAGGCTCTCCGATCGCTCCTGCGGCAGGCTTCGGTCAATCGTGGCTCGGATTGGGATCGCGATCTCCTCGAGCTCAGAGGTGCGGGATGGGATGACGAGATACTGAACCTCTGCAGTGATGATGGAGTTCTCGGTGACATGCACGACCTCGGCATCGGCCCAGAGGTCTTCGGAGAGAGCGACTGCGTTGTCGGCGGGATTCACGAACCACGATCCGTCGGTGGTGGTATCGATGGCAAAGGCGATGCGCTCCCCGACCTGCGGTTGATCGAGAGAGCCACAGAGCTCCGAGGGATAGGTGGTGCCCTTGGCCAGTTTCTGGAGAGGCGCGACGACTTCCAAGAGCCCGCCGAAGAGTCGCGCTGGGCTTCCCAATCGCGCGGCATGCTGCCGTGTGGCTCGGATCTCGCGATTCGGCCGACGCATCCGCGCGTAAGCGTCTCGGAAGGACGGGCCAGCGATAATCTCAGCAGCGGACACGCTGCCGGCATCGGGCGACGGAGGGGGGGCTACCGTGTCTGAGAGCGGCCGCGAGGGTGCGGGCGACAGATCGTCGACCTCGGGTGACTGGATGGAGTCGATCCTGGCGGCAATATCATCGCCAGTCTGCTCCAGGGTGGTGGTGAGGTCGTTCATCTTGTTCTCGAGGCCCTCCAGACGGTCACTGATCGCCCGAAGCTGCTCGACGAGGCGGGGGTCGCTGGTGGTGGTGTGGTTGGGCGCGGGTGCGGGAGAGTCGGCATCGGCTGCCGTTGGCTGCAGCCCCTCAGGTGATTCCGAGTTGGCGTCGGTATCATTCGCTCCGTCACCGGGGGCGAGGTCCTGGTACTGGGCGTAGCGGGAGGCAGCATCATCCTGAGGCGCGGGAGGCGTGCTACCTGTGCAGCCAACCGTGGCAACGAGCGTCATAAACCAGACTGAGCGTTTCATGTTCATCGGGCTCCCAAGGGTTTGAGGGTGAGGATCAGCGTCATCGTCGGCGGTGCGAGGTCGGTGCGAGGTACGGTGACCTCGCCACGGAGGATCTGACCGTTGGCGTTGCTGCAGACGTAGACGTGAAGGTCCATCCGGTCGTGGGCCCCGGTGACAGCGACATTGATCGTCCCGTCCTTGTCGGGCAGTGCGCTCACTTCCAGCCTGCGGGGGCTCTGAGCAAGCGCGGTGGTGTTGGGCACGGAAAGTTTCGCGTGCGGACAGGCGGACCAGGCGATACGAGTTCTTCCGGGAGGTGTGCGCTGCAGGAACTTCTCGACATCCCCGGGGGGGAGCGGGCGCTCTCCCGCACGTTCCGCCTCGCGGGTCGTCGCCTGTGGGCTGTCCGTGGCACTCGTGGGGGCTTGTTTTTCAACGGGGACGGTGTTGGTTTCGGGTGATTCATCGAGCTTCGTTTGCGTGGATCCCGTCTCATCCTCATCAGCCGGCGGTGTTTCGTCGTTGACCTCGAGGTTGCCGTCGTCACGGGAACTGGGCGTCTCCTGCGGTGCCGAGTGGGCGTCGTCAGGACCTTCGGTGATCGATTCGCGTTGCGGGGCCACGCTCTGCTGCGACTCAGGAATGAGACGGCCGCCCGACTCGCGGGGTGGCTGAGCGTGAGCACTCGCCGACACCGGGCCCGAGAGGCCGGAGGCCGCTGTCGGGGCATCGTGACGGGCTGAATCCGCGACGGTCTTGTGCCCGCCTTCTGAATCAGATGCTTGCGGCAGCGACGATGTGCCCATCAGCGGGCCTTCGGTGGTTCCCTCGTCGATCGATCGAAACTTCAGTTGTGTCGCGTCGTCTCCGGCGACGTGGAGGTACATGCCCACCCCGTCGCTTCGTGGTTCACCGACTTCGGGAGCGTTGCCCGCGACGGGAGCCCGAAGCAGATCCGGGATCTCAGAGCTGTGTCCGATGTACGTGCCGCCGATGAGCGTCCGGGTAGCGAGGGCGAGATATCTCGCGAACGCGCGTGCCTCCAGTTCGCCCCAGCGGTCGAAGTCGTGATCGACCACATGGATTCGGACCTCCCCGGACAAGCGGCGGCCGCGGCTGATGCGGAGAGGGTTTTGGCTGCGGGGGTGACTCAGGCTTCCATCGGAGGGCACCCAGCCCGAGACGGTGGCGAAGAAGGCTGGGCGGCCGTTTGGTGTACTCGCCGTGTAGCGGGGGTCACCCAGGAGGAACACATCGGACAGGTCGGTCCCGAGCGCCGAAACGGTTGCCCTCAGTCGCTCGAGGCCGCAGTCCTGGCGACTGCCCTCGCCGCGCTTCCGGAGCCCGTTCTGGATCGCCTTGAGGTCAGTGGAGACGGAGCGGAGTCGGCTTGCAGCGCCACCGGCATGAGGGAGCCGGAGCCGCCCGACGACCCGATGTTCGGCGCCCTTGACGAGTATCAGGGTGCGTCCCTGTTCCTTGTTGCTGCGGACGGCATCGCGGATTCGATCATCGAGCTTCGCCATGGTCGCGTCCGGCAACGAGTCGGAGACGACGATCAAGAGATCTGCTGCAGTTGCCGTCGCCGCCGAGAAGGTCAGTGCCACGGCGATGAAGGCTTTTCGATAGCGCATGATTGTGTGCTCCTCGTTCTTGGGTTCAGCGGGGTTGCCGGTGGTGGAAGCCGTTGCGGATTTCGTCGTGCATTCCGCGGTCGTCTTGAAGTTGCTGGGGCTGGTGATGGGTGGGCACGATCCATGTCATGTGCTTCGCCCGCATCGAGTCGGCCTTGGCACGGATGTCGGCCGCCAGGGCGAGACGGCGCGCGACCAGTTCGTTGAGGGTCACCTCGCAGCGGCTGATCACCATGTCCAACGTCGCGAGGCTCCCGAGGAGCTGGCCCTCGCCCTGCTTCTCGATGATCACACGAGGATGGTCCTCGAAGGAGAAGCGGATGAACGACTGAAGCGCGCTAGACATCATGGCCTTGGCGTTGGCCACCGCCGCCCACTCGAGGACCAGGGTGGCCAACACAAAGAAGAGCGGGTTTTCTTCACCGTCTCGAGCCTTGCCGATTTCGTTGGCGAAGAATGCGGTCGCGCATGCGAGGGCTACCACGCTGCCCAACCCGAAGTAGGCCTTCAGCGTGCGCTGCATCCGAAACGAACTCGAGCTGAACCAGCCGCTGAAGGCGAAGAGCCCCGCGAGTCCCACGGCGATCACGAACGGAAAGCGTTCAAAAAAGCCACTGGACTCATCGGGGAAGCCCGAGACGGTGAGGAGCGAAAGGAACGCCAGAGCGCTGCCGGCGACCGTCACGGCGATGCTCACGAGGGCAAAGATGAAGGCGGCGATGGCCGGCCCGTTGCGCCAGTCGCAGCTCACATAGCGCTGCACCGGGGGGTATGCGTTCTCGGCGGCGGCCCTCGCCTTCGTGCGCCGCTCGAGTCGGCCGCGCACGTGGGCTTGGAGCGTCTTGGCTTCCATGAGGATCCCTGTGATCTTGCCGGTGACCTCGGACACCGCCTTCCGCCAGTGGCTTTCGGCCAGGGCATCGGCGGCAGCCTCGCGGGAGACCCTTTCGTCGAGCCGGGCGATGCATTCGATCTCGGAATCGTCGACGGCCACCGTGATCGGCTTGAAGAGCTCGGGCGTCATGTCTTCGGGCGCCAGGCCGATGACCTGTGCCGCCTCGTCCTGCGTGAAGTACCGCATGAGAGCCTCTTTGCTGCTTGAGCGGGGTTCGAATGGACGTTGATCGCGATGTGTACTGCTCGCGTTTCAGCGTGCTGCTGGTCGCGAGACAGACCCAAGACGGCTTTCGCGGGCGGAACCCTTTGAAGTCGTCGTCTCAGAGAAGTGCGACGTGCGCGCATCGCCCCGCCAACCCGTGCTCGCGATTTCTAGGGGGGCCATTCCGTTAGTTTGTGGACAACGGCGGCGAGAAGCCCTTGGTCGCCATCCTCTGTCGAGGATGTCTCTTGCGGTAAACCGCTTCCCCTCAAAACCTTATGCCACTTGAAACCATCTTTTGCCGCACCCGCCGGAGGCGGCGATCTCGGCGGCCTGGCCAGATCCACCCACAAGAATCCCGGTAGGACCCGATTCCGAAAGGCGTGGCGGGGTGGCCTTTGAGCGAACCCGCGTCCTGTCCTAGCCAGCGCCCCCACTACCGACAGAGCGGCTGGAGTCGGTAGAGAGGGACCGACACACCGACATCTGCCCGCTCCGCGCGGGCAACCCGTCGACCGGTTAGAACCCCCTGAAAGCACGAGCCCCGGTTAGGACTTTGCCGAAGCGCGAGAGGCCGGGCCCAGTGCCGCAACGGGCGTGGACCGACGGGAGTACTCCAGCAGGACGTGCAGGCGCTCATGAAGCAGCATTGCGGGGCCCAACCGCCCCGGCCGTTGCCCACCGAATCCAGATTCATGCCCCCGACCCGGTTGCGTTTACCTTATTGCGGGGGGTATGATCGCCTGCGGTTATGGGAACGCAGGCCACTCAACCGGCACGCATGGCAGATTCCGGTGCCCGCGGGCGAGCCAACAGCCCCGCAGGAAGATTCGGCTCAGAAAGCATGACAGACATCGAAATCATCGAGAGGGCGGAGGATATCGCCGATCCGGGCAAGCGAAAGCGTTTTCTTGACGAATCGTGCGGCGGTGATCTCGAACGCCGATCACGTATCGAGCAAATGCTTAGCGCCCGCGCCAGCGATATCTACCTTCCCGGAGGTCAAGCGGAGGAACCAATAGAGTTTCCTTCCGAGGATGCTCCGCCTCGTCCGGAGCAAGACTCCTACGATCACTACAAGGTTGTTCGTTATCTCGGCAGTGGTTCATTCGGTACTGTCTGGCAGTGTTGGGATCAAAAGCTCGAGCGGCCAGTAGCCATCAAGGTTCCGCATGCCGACGCAATGCCCTCGAGAGAGGCAGCCCAGGTCCTGCAGAGGGAGGCACAGGCGCTGGCGGCTCTCGGCCATCCCAATCTCGTGACGGTCCACGCGTTTGGGACGACTCGGAACGGCCAGCCCTACATCGTCTGCCAATTCATCGCCGGCTCCACGCTTGAACAGCGCCTCAAGCATCGACGGCCAACCGTGGTCGAGGCCGCCCGCACCACGGCTTCTATCGCTCGGGCCGTGGCCCACGTCCATGGCCACGGTCGAATTCATCGCGACATCAAGCCCGCCAACATCCTCATCGAAGACAAGTCCGGCACCCCGTATCTCTGCGATCTTGGCATCGCGATCAAGCAGGAAGAGTCCCTCGCCGAAGCGCAGTCCGCCGGAACCGCGTCCTACATGACGCCCGAGCAGGTCCGCGCTGGCGTGCTCGACAAAAGCAGCGATGTCTTCGCCCTCGGCAGCGTGCTTTACGAGATGCTCACGGGCACAAAGGCGTTTGACGGCAAGTCGACAAAGGAAATCCTCGAGCAGGTCTCGATGGCCAAGCCCATGCCGCCCCGCAGTCGCGATCCGAGCATTCCAGCCAGGCTCGAGCAGATCTGCATGAAGGCCTTGGCCCACCAGAAGGCTGACCGCTACCCGTCGGCCGCTCTGATGGCGGACGAACTCGAAGCTTGGATCGCATTAACGACAAGATCCCCCCTGTCGTATGTCTTCTTCGGAACGGTGTTGTTTGCCCTGATTGCCCTCGCCGGTTGGAGCACGCTCAGGCCCTTCGCATCCAACCAAAAGACCATCACGCTATGGGATGGCCTACCCTTGCAAACGGCGCTCGACATCGAATCAGTCGAGGTTACTCCATTCGAGTGTTCATCGGATGACAATGGATTGGTTACCGGCAAGGAACTGTCGCCGTTGACCAAAGGCATGCGGCAGCAGGTCACGACGCAGCACGCGATCGACGTCAAGGCAAGGCTTTCGAGGCCTGCGTACACCTACATCGTCCTTTACCGCGCGGATGGGGACGAGATTCTCCTCTATCCGTATCAAGAAGACGAGGCCCCCACACTCGCCGATGAGGCTGGTTATCCACCGCCCGGGAAGGCGAATGTCGTCTACCAACTCAACGATGGGCCGGGGGTATGGGCGATCTCTGTGATCGCATCAGAGTCGCCACTGCCGGGCTTTTCGGAATGGAAAGCCAACCATCCCCCGGCTCCGTGGACCGCCCAGCCTGATCCAGCAGCGCTCGCCTCCGTCGTCATTGACGACGGGTCGCACTGGAGTGCATTGGCCAGCGATGGCACCGTCAGCCGAGGCAGTCGCGGTGAGATCAGCATCGAGCGGCGTGTCCCAATCCGGCGTCTTCTTGACTATTGGCAGGACGCCACCCGATCAAGCGTGAAGATCATCGCGTTCCCCGTGAGCGACCAGTGAAGACGATCACTTCCTCCCGGTGGCATCACATCGAGGATCAATCCATGAGCTGGTTGGTCGGAGCCCTGATCATCGTGCTGCTTTCGAGCGGGCTCGTGGCAGCGCAGGAGCAGCAGCCACCCTCGCAGGCCGAACTGGCCGCGAAGCCGCCGTACGAGCGGTTAGAGGCCCTTATTGAGTCTGCGTTGGCTACTGAGCCGACGACTGAAGACTTTCGCCACGTGCTTGATGCGCGCCATGCCAAGGAACTCATATCCGAACTTGACGACGATATGCGGCAAGCTGCTGAGTTAGTGAGCAGAGCACCGGTGGTGGATGGGTTGATTGCGATCCGTCGTCGTATCTTTGGAGAAGACGATCTTGACAAGGCCGCTCGCTATAACGCCAGTGCAGCAGACTTTCACTCTCAGGCAAGGTATGCCGAGGCTGAACAACTTTTCCGCGACGCGCTGGATCTTCGCCGGAACCGGCTCGGTGAGTGGCACGCAGATACTGCAGTAAGCTATAGCAATCTAGCCGTAAATCTGCAGGACCAGGGAAAGGTCGCTGAAGCCGAACCTCAACTTCGGCAAGCACTTGAGATTTCATTAAGAGTCAGTGGCGAGAATAGTTTCGCTACAGCGTCTTATTATCACAACCTTGCATGGGCCCTTCAACGCCTCGGGAAAAGCGCCGATGCGACACCGTTCTTCAGAAAGTCTTTGGAAATAACGCTGCGGGTGCGAGGCGAGCAACACTGCGATACAGCATGGATGTATACAAGTCTCGCACAAAACCTGAACGATCTATGCAAGGACGCCGAAGGCGATTCTCTCTTGCGGAAGGCTGCTGCTATTGTCAGAGAAGTCTCGGGGCAAGAGCATTACCAAACGGCGGTCATCTGTAGCCATTTGGGCGGCAATCTGCTGGACAGAGGGGAGGCAATCGAGGCACTATCGATGTTCTGTAGAGCGCTAGACATCACGCGGCGGAAGCGCGGTGATGTGCACAATGATACAGCGACTAGTCACCAGAATGTAGCTCGGGCGCTAAGAGCTCAGGGTCGGGCGGAAGATGCCCGAAAACACTTGCAGAAGGCTTACGACATTGATTGCCGCGTGTTCGGAGAAAGTCATCGTTTTTCGCTCAGGCGTCGCGGCGAATTGGCGGAGTTTCTCCGCGACGACGGGCACGTCGCAGAGGCTGTTGTAATTCTCGAAGAGGCTGCCGAGGGGATGCACAGAGCTCTTGGCGCCGATCACCTTGACCTAGCCATTATCTATAATAATTTAGCGGTAGCTCTTGGGGGGTTAGGAAGGCCCGATGAGGCTAAGTATGTTTTGGGCAAAGCTCTCGCAATACGTAGTCGGGCGCAAGGCAACGAGCACCGTGACGTCGTCATGTGTCTCAATAATATGGGAACCATTATTTTCAAGCAGGGTAACGCGGTAGAGGCTCTGCCGTTCCTGCAGAAGGCAGCCGATTCCCATCGCCGTGCTTATGGTGACCTTCACCCAGTATCGTCGATATTTGTGGGAAACTATGCTCTGGCGCTAAAGTCTACAGGGCAACCTGAGGAGGCAACCGCCGCCTTACGGCTTGCGGCCAGAGGCTTCGAGGCAAGTCGGCTGAAACGCGCTGAAGGCCTCGAGAGGGCGATCGGCGACAGCGGGAATCCCCGTCGACTGCTGGCTGTGATCGGGCAGGAGAGAGATCCTGTCGAGGCGTGGCGTCAGATCGAGCTGAGTCTTGCCCGCGGGTTTCTCGACCAGCAGGCGAGCCGGCGGGGCTCGGTGACGGCTACCGAAGCGGAGCGTGAGTCCGAGTGGCAAGCCCGGTTGGCTGCACTGCAGCCGCGCATCCTGTATCTGGTGAGCCAGCGAGCTCGTTCTCCGGAGGAGGAGACGGAGCTTGCCGACCTCATCCGTCAGCGGAATGAAGTTGGCAACCAGCTCTCGGAGTTGGCCGTGGAGCTGAGCGAGCGCCAGGTGGAGCGCAGCGAGGCGATCCAGGCGGCACTGGCTCCGCACGCGGCGTTGGTGTTTTGGGTCGACGTGAGTGTCAGCGGTGGTCTCGAGGAGCACTTCGCCTGCGTCGTGCGGCGTGACGGCGGGCCCTTCTGGGCCAAGCTCCCCGGGAGCGGCGAGCAGGGGCAGTGGACGAAGGCCGACACCGGGCTTGTGTGGGGCCTGAAGCAGGCGCTTGCACAGGACGGGCCAGCGGTCGACCTGGGAAGCCTGATCGATCGGGCACGCCGGCAGCGTTTCGGCCCGATCCTCGAGCACCTCACGCAGCACGGCATCACGCAGCTTTTCATTGTGGGCGTCGATGAGATGGCCGGCGTGCCGGTGGATGTGCTGGTGCCGGAGTTCACGATCGGCTATGTCCCGTCCGGAACGTACCTGGCCCGTCTTCCCGGGAAGCCGGCGTACGAGAACACGCTGCTTGCGGTCGGCGACCCGGTCTACAGGCGTGCCAAGGCCAGTGCGGTGCAGGTCACCGCGATGCCGCCGCACGGCGTGCTCGTGCGCGAAGCGGTGCCGACGGGCTCCGCCGCGCAGGCCGGGATCAGCCCGGGGGACGTGTTGCTGCGGTATGGCGAGCGTGTGCTCGAGAGCGTGGAGCAGCTCAAGGATGCCATCGAGAAAGCGACCGTGGCCGGCGACACGACCGTGGCGGTGAGGGTGTGGCGCGTGGACGCCGAGAACAACGTCTTGGAGAAGACGCTCTCGCTGCCGGTCGGCCCGCTCGGTGTGGTTCTCGCGCTGGAACCGGCTCCCGCCGCGATCGCGGATGCCAGACAGACCGACATGATGCTCGCGGGACTCCGTGGCGGGGAGACGTGGGACGATCTGCCCGGCACGCGCTACGAAGTCAGCCGGATCAGCGAGCTCTTCCCGACCGCGCGGGTCCTGCTCGACGGCGAGGCCAGCGAACGGACGGTCGAAGGCTTGCGGGCCTCCGGTGAACTCAGGCGGTATCGCTATCTGCACTTTGCCACCCACGGAAAGGGGAACGACGCCACCGCTTTCGAGAGCAAACTGGCGCTTTCGCAGGACGCCGAGACGGAGGAGTTCTCGAAGCCCGGCGAGCCGTGGATGAACAACGAGATCTCGGCCCGCGAGGTGCTCGACTACTGGAAGCTCGACGCCGACCTGGTGACGCTATCGGCCTGTGAGAGTGGCCTCGGGAAGCAGGGGGCGGGCGACGGCCTGCTGGGATTCACGCAGGCGTTTCTGGTCAACGGGGCCCGGTCGGTGTGCCTGAGTCTGTGGAAGGTGGACGACACCGCGACGGCGCTGCTGATGCAGCGCTTCTACCAGAACCTCCTCGGCATGCGGCCCGAGCTGCCTCAGCCGATGCGCAAGGTCGACGCGCTGCGGGAGGCGAAGCGATGGCTGCGGGACCTGACCGCCCAGGAAGCCTTGGAGGCGACCGCGACGCTCACCGGCGGCGTCTCCCGTGGCATACGCGGCGAGATCGCCCTCGCGCAGCGCATCAAGGCAGACCGCCCCGACGACAGGCCCTGGGCGGAGCCGCACTACTGGGCCGCCTTCATACTCATCGGGGATCCGGAGTAGGGATCCTGAAAACCCATGGCCCCGCCACGCAACCATCCTCCCCGCCATGGCCTTGGTGTGCTCTTTCCAGGTGCCCTGCAAATGGGTCCTGGACACCGTAACCGGCTTCACCCATCGCGTCCGACGGCCACAATAGCGCAGGAACGATCGTTACCCAGGGCTGCAGGTGGACATCCCGGCATGTACTTTCATGACGGCGAGAGAGTGCCACCCAAAGCCAGGTTTCAAGTTCCCCGTACACCGGCACTCCTCTGCTGATGCCCCGGCCATTGAACCACACATACGGCCCATGACGGTCTCCTCTCATCTCCCCTCGGAGTAGAAGCCATGCCAATCAGCACAGCCGGACCATCACCGGAAGACGATTCCGAGGACGGCGAGACTTTGGGTGAACCAGCATTTCCAGCGCCAGACGAGGATCCAAAAGATTTTGAATATTGGTATGAGCTGCTCTCCGAGCGCCTGCGCAAGGCAGCCAAAAACAAGATGCGCGGGGAACGTAGGCACCATACGCTTCAGACCGCGGACGTAGTACAGGAGCTATACAACGAGGAGTTTCCTGGGTGCAAATTGGTTGCGACATGTCGATCGTGCAGCGGCGATGTCGTCTCGGTGGCCTTCAGTGAAGACAGCACGCTGCTCGCTACAGCCTCATGGGATTCCACGGCCTGCATCGCGAGAGCTGAACGCGGGGAGACGCTGTCTACTCTCGAAGGACACTCCGGTATTATTACCTCTGTTGTCTTCAGCCCCGACAACAAGACCCTCGCGACCACGTCGTATGACAACTCGGCACGACTGTGGAGCGATACGGCCGCGCGCCGGAATGCCGAGCAGCTTGCACGAAGAGATAAAGACAAGAGACAGCGTGCAGAGCGCAGCCGGGAACGGGAACGTGCTCTCCGGGAACGCGCCCTCTCTGCCGACGATGACGCTACCTTCACTCCACAAGGCGCCCCGCGTAGAGCGGCCGGAGCAGATCGCTCCTCGGACGAAGGTGAGGGGATGGAAGTCGACGCGGCTGGTCATGTCCTCAGAGGGCATCGAGGAATCGTGGTTTCAGCTGCCTTCAGCCCCAGGACCGGTGCGCACTTGGCAACCGCGTCGTTTGATTCGACGGCCCGGCTATGGGACACGAAGACGGGGGAGCAGGTGGCCGTACTGAGCGGGCATCGCGACGCTGTCGTGAGTGTCGCATTCAGCCCAGATGAAGATCGGCTGGCGACGGCCTCGTACGACAACACCGTCAGGCTTTGGAGCACCACAACGGGAAAGGAGTTGACGGTCCTCGAGGGACACACAGCAGTCGTGGTGGCGGTGGCCTTCAGTCCGGATGGTCGCCGACTTGCGACAGCATCCAACGACACCACCGCACGGGTGTGGGACGCCCATACTGGGGAGTGCGTCGCGATCCTTCGAGGGCACGACGCACTCGTTGCCGCCGTGGCGTTCAGTCGGGATGGCCTATTGATCGCCACAGGCTCGTACGACGGGACGGCCCGGGTATGGGACGCTGTTTCTTGCGAACCGCGCCTCACCCTGAAGGATCATGAGGCGGTCGTGCCGTCGATAGCATTTAGCCCCGATGGGACGGTGCTCGCGACCGGTTCACATGACACGACCGTCCGCCTATGGGATACGAAAACAGGGAAGCGACTGGAAGTGCTCCGAGGGCATGAAGGAATCGTGGTGTCTGTCGTATTCAGTGGTGACGGCGAGCGACTGGCTACGGCTTC
>Ga0194130_10005670_pt1 | contig 14864 bp, 10 predicted proteins | sample TA2KigsurfametaG_FD_160084 | JGI IMG/M metagenome (GOLD analysis project Ga0194130, IMG submission 160084) | Freshwater microbial communities from Lake Tanganyika, Tanzania - TA2015050 Kigoma 12 surface | ecosystem: Environmental > Aquatic > Freshwater > Lake | place: Tanzania: Lake Tanganyika... | reverse complement strand
CAGCGGCAGCTGCGGTTGCCCAGGCTGCGGTGCAGGGTGAGCTGATCAAACAACACCCGATCGCCGGGCTGGGCATCGAGGCCGGTGGGCTGCAGCTCGGGATGGTTGGCCAAGGCTGATGTCAGGGCCTTCGCACACACCTCGGGCCCGCGCTCGTCGCGCTGGTGGGGCAGCCAGCCAAGGCGATGCGAGCCGGGGATCACCTCGAGGCCGTCGTTGTGGGGGCTGGCGGCGGTGATCGGGATCCAGGCGGTGATCAGCTGCACGGGATCCGAGGCGGGGTCGCTGGCGCCAAAGTCTTGATTCCAGGGCACTGTGGTGAAGGGGCTTAGGCTGAGGCTCTAGGGCAGCTTGGCCCGCAGGTTGAAGATGGGGCTGAGCACCGCTTTAGGCCAGCCGCAGTGCTGATGGAGCAGCTGTCCCAACCTCGGATCCAAGGCCAGCTCGAACAAACCCCCAAGGCTGGAACACGTGTGTTGCAAGGCCGATAGGCCCCAAGGCTGTTCGCTGTGCAGCTTGACAGCCAGTCGATCGATGCCGATTGAGGCCGTCAGGGAGATTTGGGAGCATAGTTGTGCCCGCAGCATCTCGAGGAAACTCATCGGGATCACCCGACGCAGGTGCAGCAGCCCGCTCTGGCTGAGGGGAGTCGATGCCACAAGCCTGAGGCTTTAGCCTGTGGCGATGAGTAATACATCTAAAGGCCCGGCAAAACCCACCACCAAGCAGACTGTTGGCGAAGCGGCCGAGCGGTGGTTGGCCCGCAACCGCTCGTTGGTGTTGCGGCAGACCCCAGTTTGGGCGCAAAGTCTTGCGGCAATTGTGATGGGGCTTGGCACGGTAGTCGTTCTCGGTGGGATTTTGTTTCGGATCGATGAGGTGGTGACCGTATCTGGTCAGCTGGAATCACTTACAGGCAGCACGGAAGTGAAAACCCCAGTCGGCGGCAAAGTGGCTTCGGTGTGGTTCAAAGATGGACAGCTGGTGCGCAAGGGCCAACTACTGGTGCGGTTTGATACACGCCAGGCGGCTGATGAGCAAGCAACCCTTAAGCGCTTGATTGATTTGGAGAATTCCGGTTTCCAGAGCCAGTTGCGGATTCTACAGGAGCGGCAGCAGGTGATCCAGCAAAAACTTAATACCTCAAAATCCATCACTTCTGAACTTAAGTTGCTAGTTAAAAGTGGTGGCTTTCAGCGCATGCAGTATTTGCAACAATTGGACCAACAATATGAATTGCAAAGTCAGTTGTCGAGCGTGCAATTAGAGATGCGGCGCACCGCTTTAGAATCTCAAAAGTCGATTGGTCAGATGCGTAATCGGTTGCGCCAGGCAGAGCTCCAGCTCCAATATCAAAATGTAGTGGCACCCGTGGCTGGTTTGATTTTTGAGCCCAAAGCGCGCGTTGATGGGGTTCTTGGGGCTGGCGAAACGATTCTTACGTTGGTGCCTCAGCAGGGGCTTAAAGCCCAAGTCTTTGTCCCCAATAAAGACATAGGTTTTGTGAGTACTGGACAGGTAGCCAAGGTGAGGGTCGATGCATTTCCGTTCACCCGGTATGGAGAACTGGAGGGGATGGTGAGTCAAATTGGGGCTGACGCGCTAGCGCCTGACGCAAGTTCTAATTTCTATCGATTTCCAGTGAAATTACTCCTCAATAGATCTTTTCTTCAGAGCAATGGGGTGAAAATTCCTCTGCGAAGTGGCATGGCAGTCACCGCTAATCTAAAGCTCAGAGAAAAGCGACTTATTTCCTTGATCTCGGACCTCTTGGTTGATCAAACTGAGAGCATTAAGAGTATTAGGCAGCAATAACGCCGTTTGCCAGTGCATCTAATAGGGCGATCTGGCGTTTGAGGCATTCTGATAACTCGAACCGCTTGATCACCGTCGCGCGCGCCGCATTGCGAAGTGCTGAGTATTTGTCTGGTTTTCTGAGTACTTCGATCAATTGCCTTGCCAGTTCTTCTCGATCTTCGAATGGAACCAAGAGCCCGTTTATCTCATGCTCAATCACTTCCTGTACGGGAGCTGTGGAGCTGCCGATCACTAAAGCTCCGCAGCTCATCGCCTCCAGCAGGCTCCAGCTGAGCACGAAGGGGTAGGTGAGATACACGTGTGCGCTACTGATGCGGAAGATCTGGCGCAAAGTGTTGTGGGTCACCGTGCCGAGGGCGTGGATCCGGCTCCAATCGAGTTGGTCTCCCAATTCATCGCGGAGGGCTGTTAGCCATCCACGCTCATCGGTTCGTTGAGCTCCATAGCTAACTTTGGGGGTGTCTTGTCCCACCAGCAGCACATGGGCCCTAGGACAAGCATTGAGCACTGCCGGTAGGGCCTCCAACACCACGTGGATGCCGCGGTAAGGCTCAAAGGTGCGGTTCACTATTGTAATAACCTCATCACTTGCAGAGAAATTCAGACCACCTCTGAGTTGCAGATTGGCATTGGGATTTGGACAGGCCCATGAGGTGTTTATTCCATCGTGAATCACGCTGGTTTTGGCCTGAGCCCAGGTAGGCAGGGTGCTATGTTGAAAACCCGTTGGCGTTATGCCCCAGGTCATGGCCTGGAGGTTGAGCAGCACGTTGGCATTTTTCATACGGCCACGTGCTTTCTCCTGCCAGGTTTGTTCGAGGGCATGGCGATCATGAAAGTCGGAGTCTGTTCCTTTGGCGCCGTATGCGAACTCCACATAGTGCAGCTGGGGCACCGTGGTCCATATGTCCCCTAAAAACAGCGCTTCTCCCCATCCGGGATGTGCCAGGATCAAATCGGGGCGATACCCCAGACCCCGCAATTGATTAGCGACCGCGGCGGTGGCTTCACCACGCAGCACCTTTGATTCTGTTTCCAGGGCCAAGAAGTGAGTGTCTTTGCCATTACCACGTTGAAGTTGGTAAGGGTGATATGCGATTCCAGATGGAATCTGAGCCTTTGTGCGAGGTGAGCTAATAGCTGCTATTTCGTCGCCACGATCCTGGAGATGCGGGATCAGGTGTTTGAACTGGCCGGGGAAACCTTGATGGATTAGTAGTAGCTTCATTGCAGGCCAGGGTGAGCCCAGGGCCGGGGATCTGGATCTGGGCGCAGGGGTAGACCAGCTTGATTGGCTGCGCCTGGCAATGCGACCCACACGTCGCGTGTTTGATGGCCCCACTCGTGGTAAGGGTACAGCGGTTTTAAGACCGTGCCGAACCCGGCAATTACTAATGCATTGGTGAGGCTGCGCTCGGTGAGCCAGAAAGACCTGTTGTTTTTGTAACTGCTCCAGCCAGCGACTAAACGATGCTGTTTATCTGCTTGGGGGGCGTGTTCGTGCCAGTGACAGCCCCAGAGCGGCGGTTGGTCTGGTAGATCAATACGAACGTTCGGGGCTGGGGCGATGTTGGTGTCTATAATCACAATCCCTTGATTTCGGCAGGCCTCCTTAAGTTTAGAAAGTAGGGGCACGAGATCTGGGGCATCCAAGTGATAAAGCAAGCCGGAGCAGAGTACCACGTCGAATTTTTTGAGGTCTTGCCAGAGGTTTAAATCAGTAACGTCGGCTTCGATCCACCGGCAGCGATTCTGCAGCCCCAGAGCTTTAGCCGCAAAGGCAGCCTTAGCCAGATGGCTGGATCTCACATCTACGCCAGTACATCTTGACCCCTGACGTGCCAAGGCGATGCTGATTCCACCCTCTAGACATCCCAAATCAAGCACATTCAACCCTCGCAGTGGACGACGTAGAAGCGTGGTGGTAAGTTCACCATACAGAGTTGCGCGCTGTTGTGCTCGATCTGGAGGAGCTGCCTCCATCGTGAACAAGCCCGCTTCCAATTCGAGGTTGTGAGCCGTCCAGGGGCCGTACTTTTCGCGGATTGCTGCGAGCTGATCTGCCAGTGCCATCAGGTAACTTTTCACTGGCTAATGCCCTTTCCGCCTCCTAAGGGGCCGCCGGTCATGGAGAATTCGAATAGTTTCAGCTTGATCAGGAAGCCGTACATCAAGGGCAGCAGCTGCCGTTGTTCTGTGGCGGCGATGACGAGTTTTTGGGGCAGCCCTCGGACATGCATCACAGGAAAGCTTGCCTGGCAGGGGAAGAGCTGAGCAATGCGGCTTACCCACCACTCGGGTGGTGCCAGAAGGATGTGGGCATTGCGGCCATCAGCGAGGGTTTTCACCGCTGGCTGTAGGTCGATGACTAAATAACAAAATTTGCGAGTGAGAGCTTTGATGTCGAGCAAAACAGCGTCGATGCTTGACATCTCGATGTGCTCAAGCACATCGAGGCATGTGAGGATGTCTGCTGGCTGGTCCGGCTTTTGATACCACTCTTCCACAGCAGGGTCGTAGCCGTTCACATGGATGCCTGGAGGCAGTACCTGGCGGAGGTGTCGCACGAGCTTGCCCTTGCCTGTGCCATAGTCCAGTACTGAGTTGCACACGCCCAACTCGTGCATGCGCTGCAGGGCCCCGGGCAGTTTACCTGCGAGACCTGAACCGTCTGATCGGTTGCCAAACTGCTCACTTTGGGAGTGTAGGGCCTTGTTGAGCGCCCTTTGTTCTTCAGAAATCACCTGGGCCAAAACTGCTAGCAATGCAGGTGACCCTATTCTTTCACGTATGAGTGGTACCACGGCCATTTCAGCGGCACCTTTCGAGCCTGATGTGCAGCAGTGGCTCACCCCCGAGCGGTGGGCTCTGCTGCGGCGACAGTTTGAGACCAGTGCATCGATCCTGCGCCAGAGCGGGTTGTGGCGCGCAACATTGGGCTATTGGGTTCGCTGGCAGGCTTCTCTGGACGCGGATTGGCCTGCAGAGGAGGAGCAACTCACTTTGGATCAACTGGTTCTCCAGTGGCAAGCCAAGCACAACCTCGAGGCAGCTGGGCTCACAACCGACGAATTACGGGCCAAATTGCGGGTGGCTCCGGCGGTCGCGCGCTGGAGCCGCCAGCAGTGGGGGCATCGGCTTGAGTCGATGTACTTACATCGCAAGAGCCAGCTTGATCGTGCCAGCTGCCGTCTTTTGCGTTTGAACAATAAGAATTTGGCGCTAGAGCTTTACCACCGCATCAAGGCCGGTGAGACCAGTTTTGAGAATGCAGCTCGCGAGTACGGTCAGGGGCCAGAGCGGCACCAGGGAGGTTTGTTGCTCGAGCAACCCCTGGAAAAAATGCCTTTCGGTCTGGCGCCGCTGCTGGAACGGATGGAGACTGGCCGCTTGAGCATGCCCCTGCGCCTTGGTCCGGGCTATTGTCTGGTACAGCTTGAGAGCTTTCAGTCTGCCCAGCTCACTGCCGAAACGGAGGAGCTTCTGCTAGCAGAGCAGCTGCGGTTTTGGATCGATGCAGTGGTCAACGCGCTGGTGCCTGTCTTAGTGTTGCCAAGTTGAAAGTACTTTGAGCACTCCCGTTGACGGTCAGCACTGATACCGCCTGGCGGCAAAGCCTCCACCACCAGCTCGCAGGTCAGGCTCCGTTCTCCCTATTGTCTCAAGATGAGCTGCAGCAGTGGCTTGGCCGAGGTAAGAGAGTTCTCTTCCAGCCAGGTGAGCGCTTGCTTCGTCCGGATCAGTTAAGTGACTGTCTCTACTTAGTGCTCAGTGGCAAGGTTCGTTTGATCGCTGTCGGTGAAGAGGCTGAGGGACATATTAGTCTTGATCTCCGCGGGCCTGGACAGCTTCTGGGTTGGGTCAGCCTGCTTCGTGCATCCCCAACAGAGTTCGTGCAGGCCAGCACTGATGTTATAGCTCTTACATTGCCAGCAACTGATTTCATAGCCTTTTTGCAGCAGCAGTCTCCTTTTGGAGCACATTTTTGTCACCTTACGAATGTCCAGGAGGCATATGTGGTGGCAATGGCAGCTGCAGATCTTCAACCGCAACGACCAGCTGATTGGAGTGCTGATTTGCTTGAGCGAGTACTTCAGGCCCGTAGCTCTAGTTTTTCCCCAGGAGATTCTCTTTCTGCCCTGCCAGTATTGCCTCGGCATTGGAATTGGTATCTAAGTACTCCCGATGTGCCTGGCGTTCCAGTCGGCACTGTTTTGAAATCTGATGGCCCGCCACTCAATGAGCGGCCTGGTTTTCGACTTGAGTACCGTGCAGTAGCCTTACCGGATGGAGCAATTCAACCCCAAAACGATGTTGACTTAGCACGTAATATTCAATCCGCACCCCACTGCCTGGATAGTCCTATTGATTTATATCAACTTGGAATCTTGGAAGATGACCATCTGCTAGATGAATCCCGTTATCCAATCGTACGGGGACGTGGACCATTACGTGAAGCCATGGCCCTCTGTGAGATGGTGGCTTTGCATCAGCAAGTTCCTTTCCGCAAGGATGCGATTCAGAAAGTGCTTGAAGATCAGTTTCGTCGCGATAAGGGACTTAGCTTGGAATTGATCGCAGGGCTCTGCGAGTTATTGGGTATGACCAGCCAGTTGGCTGAAACTGCAACCGACCATATCGCTGGTGTGGAGTCTCCAGCGGTTCTCCTAATGGCTGGGGTACCGGTGCTGTTGTACGGCTTTCGCAAAGGCAATGTCATATTGGCACATCCTCACCATGGAATTCAACAGCTCCCAATACGTGAGTTTCAGCAGCAACTTGGAGAGAGTTTGCGATTTGTCCTTCCTCGTCGCGTAGACAACACGCCAACTAGCCGTTTTGGATGGAATTGGTTTACCCCTTTGCTGAGAAAATATCGCACTGCATTGTTGTTAGTTTTTTTGACATCTCTGCTTGCTCAGTTGTTTGGCTTGGCCATTCCTCTTCTGCTCCAACAGATAATCGATAAAGTTTTAAGCCAAGGAAATCTTAGCAGTCTCAACGTTCTTGGTGGTGCGATGATCCTGATGGCATTGTTTCAGGGTGTATTACAAGCCCTGCGCACTTATATTTTTGTCGATACCACGGATCGTATGGATCTTACACTTGGGAGTGCAGTCATAGACAGGCTACTTGCATTGCCGCTGAGTTACTTCGAGAAGCGCCCTGTGGGTGAGCTTAGCCAGAGACTAGGCGAATTAAACACTATTCGCGCATTTCTTACCGGCACGGCTTTAATTTCTGTATTAAATATAATTTTTGCGGCCGTTTACCTCGTGGTCATGTTCGTTTATTCTCCTTTACTAAGCGGAGTTGCTCTTTCTACGTTTCCATTTTATTTGCTTTTGGTTTTCGGAGTAGCTCCCATTTATAAAGAGTTGATTCGCAGGCGTGCTGTTGCGGCATCTCGCACGCAAAGCCATCTCATCGAGGTAATAGGTGGGATTCAAACTGTTAAAGCACAGCATTTCGAGCTTACCGCCCGCTGGAAATGGCAAGATAGATATCGGCACTATGTTACCGAAGGCTTTAAGAGCGTCGCCCTTGGAGCTACAGCTGGTGAAATAGGTAATTTCCTGAATCAAGTCAGTGGTCTGTTAGTCCTCTGGGTTGGCATGTGGTTAGTTCTCAAGGGTGAATTCACTCTTGGCCAGCTGATCGCTTTTCGGATCATTTCTGGAAATGTAACAGGCCCTCTGCTTCAGTTGGCTGGGCTTTATCAAGGCTTTCAGGGTGTCCAGCTCTCTATGGAGCGACTTAGTGATATAATTGATCAAAACCCAGAAATTAATAACTCCGAAGATTTCGGCCAAATATCTCTCCCTCCTATTTTAGGCAAAGTTCGCTTCGACAATGTACGTTTCCGGTTTGGCAAATCAGGTCCTTACCAACTTGATGATGTAAGCGTTGAAGTTCCAGCAGGGAGCTTCGTCGGGATAGTAGGACAGAGTGGAAGCGGCAAGAGCACGCTGATGAAGCTGCTACCTCGTTTGTATGAACCAGGTAGTGGGAGAATTTTCATTGATGATTACGATATAGGTAAGGTAGATTTGAGTAGTCTTAGGCGTCAAATCGGAATAGTCCCACAAGATTCTCTACTGTTTGAAGGGACTGTTGCAGAGAATATTGCTCTCAATGATCCTCAAGCTAGTACTGAATCCATAATCGCTGCTGCCAAGCTTGCATGCGCTCATGAATTCATCATGAGTCTGGGTCAGGGGTATGCCACCCGACTTGCAGAGCGAGGCTCAAACCTCTCTGGCGGGCAGCGCCAGCGTATTGCAATCGCTCGTACCATCCTTTCCAACCCCCAACTCTTAGTCATGGACGAGGCTACGAGTGCTCTGGATTACGATACTGAACGTCAGCTATGCCTAAATCTTCAGCAATGGGCGCAACAACGCACAGTTTTCTTTATAACCCATCGACTTGCTACTATACGCAGTAGCGAATTAATTTTGGTTATGCATCAAGGCAGACTCGTTGAACAGGGAAATCACCATGACCTTATGAAAGCCAACAGCAGGTATGCCTCTTTATTCAGGCAGCAACAGGCCACTAGTTAAATTGAGATATCCTTTGTACTTCTAGTCTTTTACGCGATTGATGCAACTCTGGGATACCCGAAAAATTTTTCCTTTCGTGTTGACTAAGTTCTTGTTGGAAAAAGTCATGACGTCTTCCACTTGTATCTACTATCTATGATTTGTTTAAACCAACTATAATTGCTAATCTAATTATAGAGAGCTATGTTTGGCTCCTAATTCGCTTTACATTACTTGCTTCAGAAACGTTCTGATTGTCTGTATCAGGTATTGCCGCGATTGGTTCACCAGCGGGCCTCCCTAGTTATACCTATTTGGTCCTCGTAGATCATTCGCTGATACATGGGAGTAAGCTTAAAAGCGTTAACAGCTTCTCACACACCATGCTTATTGAGAGTCATATGTTTATTTAATGCCGTTCATCTTGAAGTATATACTAGTTCATATTCTTATATACTTGAGCAATAATGCTCCTTCTGTATAATCTGTCGATGCATGACTGGCCTTTGCTGTACTTAAGATATCTAGATCTAGCCCAAACCAGCGCTTTGACTAGTTAATATCAATATAATATCCTCTTTAACAGCTGTCATATGTTACACTAGTTTTCTTATCATCTCTGTGTACCGATAATTTCATATTTTTGCTTCTCGATGCAGGTGCTCTCTTAAAGATCGCTAGTTAGTTCATATGGACTAGCTATTTGCTTGGTCCGGATTTCTACTTTCAATTCAGAGTCTCAAGCATCTGTCTGGGTTGCCAATCTATCTACATGCATTTATAGTTCTAGACGGTTGAAATCAAACTGTGCGTTAACCTTATAACTCGCAACGATAGGACATATCCTTGTTGTATATATGACAACTCCCTAGTGATAGCCACTATTAATGTATTGATAATTCAGTACAAAATATAGACTAGTCAGGTCCAAGCTGCTAGTAGTAACAGATCGCGTCTAGCGGCTGTTAGCTTTTGTTCGAACGAACAGCAATCATGCCGTATTATCAAGGTGTAGGCACATAAGAGCGATGATTATTTAACTAAAAAATGTTCCACAGTATCCCTATTAATTTTCTGTAGTAGTCGAATTTAATTTATTGGCCTTTAACCCTATGACATGCCATCAATAAGTAATCAATGTGGATTTAGACCATACTGTACCCACAATAATCTATTCCCATGACTAGTTCATATTCCCTTGTCCTCTATGATTTAAAATAAATATTTTATACTATGCATTAGAGGGAGAACCAGAAAAACGATCTTACAGGCCCACTACTGGTACTATCACTATCCATGTTTTTGTCCGCTCAATTGCCTTAATATGATACGAATACATCTTCCACATCCTTAATACATCTCTATTCTACTTAATGCAAGAATCCTAACGCGTCGATGATCTATATATTGAGTATATACTAAGTGACCCAATTCACGGGCCTGACTAGTACTATGCTGTTGCTGGAATTTTATGTGAAAACTTCAACTAAATTAACTATGTATGTACTCAATTCGTGCATATATGACTAACGAATATTTGCAACTCTTCATCCCGTATTAACTACATCAGTCAAATTAAGCATATACACTTCTTCTTGTTTCCTTATGGGTGTCTGATAGGTCAGTCATAGCCGCTTCGATTAAGGTCTATAAGCGCGAACAACATACCGATATGTGTTAACCATACCACAGTGCAACATGTTTGCAATAGGTTATTTATTAGGCTATAGACCATGCCCCTAGCGCATGATATTTATAAATTAACTAATGAAAAAAATGCAACAGAACACAAAATGGTCCATTCCCTCTCTAATCACTATACGTGAGGATTAAGACTCTATTTTAAGCCATAACCCAACAACCTATTAATTATAACATACTGCACTTCGCTCTATAGGCAAAACATAATATTCTTTTCTTGTTTCAGAACTATCGTGTATTCTGAATTGATAAGTAACTTCACTTACTGATGATGATTGCCTATAGTTGATCTTACTGCTTAGTGAATGAACCTCCATAGGCTTCCGACATGTTGATTTGAAAATATTTGTGATTGCTAATTTTCGTGGGGCTAACCCTTGATTTGATCATAACTGCGACGTCATCTATTGATTTATCATGCACGTGTTCGTTTTTGAGATGAGAGTGCCATTCTGAAGCAATCCTGATATCACCTCGCATTGTAGCTAAGGACGCAAGATTGATATATAAAGACTTGCTCCTTACCCCAAATGCATACGCTGTCAGTGCAGCTACTTCCGCATCATGGAATAATTTAAGCGCTATATATGCTTCCGAAGCAACTTCATAAATAAAACCGTTGAAGTATCCCCCTGCTAATAGTGTATTTAAATCATCGATGGCTTTATTCGGTTGTGTCTGTATTTCTAGCCGTGCCAGTCTTAGAATCTCCTCTGCTTCTGCCTGGTTTCTCCTTGCTGGCGGCGCGTGCTTTTCAGGCCTGATAGTTTTCACTGCTGATTTATTGTTTCTGACCAAAGCTTCTACGACTTGTCGCTCTGTTTCTTTTTTGTTAAATGCTCTTTCAAGTGGATCAAACATCAACTCATCAGTTTGCAGTGCCTCATTTTCCAAGCATCCGGATTTAGAAGGTTGCGGTTCTGACCTATACTGATATTTTGATTCCGCCTCAATTAACCTAGACACTCTTATTTTGTTTGCTGCAACATCATCTTCATTCTTGGCTTCTTTAATATCTATAGAATTAAGCATGTACATTGCGTCATCAAGTCGCCCCGCATCTACGTACGAATTCGCCAAATTGTTTTGCACTATGCTATCTAATTGCTTGCGAGTCAGAAAGTCCTCTAATACCTGTATCGATCTATCCAATTGGCCCAACTGTCTTAGTACGCTACCGTATAGTCCAACAAAAGCACCATTATCTGCGTTAGGCACAAATGAGTCTTCACAATGTGCCAAGCATGCTTCCAATCTACCAACCCTAAAATTCGCAAAGGCAAGAAGGTAGTTTATATTTGGATCCACAAGGAATTCTTCCTTGGCATTTGATGCCCTATCGATGGCTTCATCATATTTTTCATTCTTAATATCTTCATGAATTGCTTTTGCGAATTCTAGAAATTCATTCATCTATTCTTCGGGGAAGAGAACTGGCCCATTGTATCGCATCGTTCAGTGCACTAGACCAATCACCATTTTCTTCCTGGTACGTTGTTTGTACGCACCCATACCAGTAGCATTTGGAATGACGTTCCGGATCTATCCACCTCCAATCACGTTGCCGGCTCAACAAGCACAGTGTGGGTATGCCAAGCCCACCTGCACCATGGATTGTTGTATTTGCAATTGATATTACCCCGTCCATAGCATCTACTTGCGAAAGCCACTTATCCATGCATTCAAGAGCATTTATACTTTCATCACAAATCAAATTCTGATCATATTTCTTGTTAAACCTATTTACATGCGGGCTAGTGTTGCCATATTGAAGACTTACATATACAGTATCTTTGATATTCATTAGTGGAAGGAATGCATCTAGCTTTATTGATTTAATTCCTATCCTTTCGACTCTACCGCCGCCTTGCCAACTTATGCCTATTAACCTTGTTCGCTCGCACCCATTTGTATACTTCTTCCTTAATATTGAAGCCTCAGACCTGTTTGCTTTAAGGTTACTTTTAATACCAGCATAAGCCTCTAGTTTTGCGCCAAGGTATCTGGTTAGTGAACCCACTGGAATCTGAAAATCGTATCTGTGGCGATCATTGTCCGGCTCATCAATTACCTCAACCATTGGAAGAGATCTTCTGTATATATCTGTCAGCCTTTTCCCGGGATAAAAATATATTCTGCAGCCATAAGATGATAATGGCTGTAGCATAAGTGAGAACATCATCGTATCCCCAATACCCTGTTCTCCAAGCACTAACACCTTTGCACCTGGAAAGTTTCTATCGGGTCGCCAAATAGGTAATTCCTCGGAGCTGTAATTCTTGACCAATGATCTTTGCCATTTCTGTTTACCCTTCGCTGGAACTTGTAGGCCGTACTCATAAAGTCTCCATCCTAATTCCAAATCCCCCTTTTTCAGATAGAATATTGATGTATTCCATGAAAAAATTGTCCATTCCAAGACTATCTTGTCCGATAACTTTCCGGCATCACTTTTCTTGAGAACCCTATCCTCAGCTTCCTTATACCAATATTTGACTTTTTCGACGCATCCCATATGAGACCATAGTTGAGCCAAGATCATTGCTGAAGAGTAACTACTTTCAACACTCCCCATATCCAGCTTTTTCTCTAGCGTATCAAATAATTCTGAATAATATTTAAGATCGTAACCGTCTATTTTGGCTATGTTGACAATTGATTCTATTAGGGATGCAATGAGTGTATTCGACTCAGCCTCACTTGCCATACTATACAAATCAAGTATTACAGCATATGCAAGCCTTTGTAATCCTATATTATTCAAGGCCCTGTACAGCTGAATCCCTACGTCGCAGTCGTATTTAAGCCTGTACAGTAGTTTACGAAATATACTCACTGCAATTACATTCTCCCCTAGGTCCAGCATGCAGTTTCCAAGGTTTCTGAGAATTCCGTTTTCGGTTGGAAACTTCAAGTGTCCCTGGTACAATACTTCTTTGGCTTTGATTAGGTTTCCTTTTGAACGCTGAATCGCGCCCAGATTTTGATAAACCTCTGGAATCTTGCAATCCTGATCGACTAGCTTTTGATAAGTTTCTGCTGCTTTGTCGATTTGCCCATTCTTGTGAAGCTTCAATGCTTCTTCTAGCTCTTTCATCATAACTCTGATTCAACCTATCCATTTAAGCATGAAGCTCCTTGCTCTGCACAACAACTCTCCAGCGCAATTTAAATATCTTTTGCAGTATGCAAAAAAGCATCACGACTATGAGATAGTATTTTGTAGCCTATTTTCATCACATGCAACAGATATCTACAAGACAGAGATTATTCAAGATACCATTTCTTCTCGTCTTACACCCCTCGAAAAGCAGTTTCAGTTCTCTCAGATATTTTATAAGAAGATGTCTTCACTGCGAAGCTCTCATTACCGACCAGATATTATCCTCAGTCATTCCGGTTGGGGATGCGGTCTCTATGCTAAACACCTTTTTCCATTCGCGAAGCTTGTTTGCTATCACGAGTGGTGGTTCAAGGAAGCCTACCTTGATCCAGATTTGTCTCACCTTGAAAGCACTGACAAAGAATCTTTTTGCTCTTTGTACCAGCGTAACTCATTAGTTGCATTGGAACTCTCAAATGCGGATCTCATAATTACTCCAACAAGATTTCAGCGCGATAGCCTCCCAAAGTGCTTTCAAGCTAACACTCTGATTATTCATGAAGGAACCGATGTTAATTACTACAGATATAATCCCGCCTTTAAGTGTCGTAGTGGATCTTATTACTTAACCTATGCAACCCGTGGCATGGAACCTATAAGGGGCTTTGAATATTTCGTCCGTGCCCTTCCCTCTTTGCTTAAGCTCAACACGGATATTCGCATAATTATAGCGGGTGAGGACAACCAGCATTATGGCGGTAGTGGTAGCAAAAAAGATTTTAAATACGGTCAGTGGGCTAAATCTTTCATCGACAAACACGGTCTCCGAAGTCGAGTAAACTTTTGTGGACGACTTGATCAAGTGAAATATGCCAGACTATTAAAAATGAGCTACATCCACTATTATTTTTCCAAAGCTTTCGTACCAAGTTGGAGCCTTGTTGATGCCATGGCGAGTGGCTGCAGAATAATCGCTACAAAAATCCCGCCAGTAATCGAGATTCTGGGTGATTCGGAATTGCTAATCGATCACACATGCATTGATAAGGTAATTCAATCAACTGAATCAATACTATCCGAGGAATCACACGAGTACCATGCAGCATGCGAGGCCTCTCGCTCAAGGGCTAAAACTCTTTTTGACAGTGATGTGAATGCCAGGATAGCTCTGGCAGCGATTGAGTCCATTGTGTGACACATTGTCGATTGTCTCTATTGGTTTCTTGACCCGTGGCCCGCAGTGGTGTATCATCGCCCGTGAGCCACTTGCTCCTATCCCCAAAAACCCATGGCCTATTACGGCATAGCGTCAGCTGGGCTTGCTGTCACAGCCTCCGAGGCTGGCGACATCTTCCAGCTAGGCCCCAATCAAACCAGCCTTTCAAACTCCACCAACCTTGGCGTTGATGGCAATGATCTCATCTATCTAGGTGCTCTTGGTCTAACCTCGACAGCCATTGTTTTCGGCCAAGAAGTTGTCCGCGCTTCTGGTAGCAACACCAACACTGGTGTTTCCGGAACGATGACACTTTCAGGCTACTTGCAGGGTTCTGCTATCTATCAGAGCGGAAACACCTTTTCAACTGCTGTTGCCACAACTGGTTTCACCATTAGTGGTACTGTAGATGTCGTTGGCGTTGTAACTTCCCGGCAAGCAGTTAGGACCCTAGCCAGTTCACAGTTGTTCGGCAATGCCG
>Ga0194130_10005667_pt1 | contig 14871 bp, 9 predicted proteins | sample TA2KigsurfametaG_FD_160084 | JGI IMG/M metagenome (GOLD analysis project Ga0194130, IMG submission 160084) | Freshwater microbial communities from Lake Tanganyika, Tanzania - TA2015050 Kigoma 12 surface | ecosystem: Environmental > Aquatic > Freshwater > Lake | place: Tanzania: Lake Tanganyika... | reverse complement strand
ACCCCCTCCAAGGCCTCTTCAAGGCCGGCTCGCTGCTGGGTCGCCGCGGGCCGTAGTGCTCCCGCACCACCAGCTCCGGGGTGAAGCCCGCCGCCTCCCGCCTCCAGTTGGTGAGCACGGAGGTGGGCGCCACCAGCAGCACCGGGCGCTTCAGATCGCCCGCCACCTTCAGATGCTGCAGGAAGGCCAGCAGTTGAATCGTCTTGCCCAGGCCCATGTCGTCCGCCAGGCAGGCGCCCTGGTCGAAGCGATGGAGGAAGGTGAGCCAGCCCAGGCCCCGCTCCTGGTAGGGCCGCAGCTGGCCGGCGAAGCCCTCCGGCGCCGGCAGGGGATCAGGGGCCTTTTGCTGGTGGTATTGCTCCAGCACCGCCTGCAGACGGGGCCCGGCCAGGAAGCGATGCACCGGCAGGCGCATCAGGGTCTCGCCATCGCTGGCGGTGAGCCGAAGCGCCTCATCCAGGCTCAGTTCGGGGTCGGCCGCGCAGAAGCGTTCGGCGTTTTTGAGGTCTCCCGGCCGCAACTCGATCCAGACCCCCTTGTGCTGCACCAGCGGGCTGCGCTTGGCCGCCAGCCGCTCCAGGTCTTTCAGGCTGAGGGTGACCCCTCCGATCATCAGCTCCCAGCGCCAATCCAACCCCTCGCCGAGGCTGAGCCCCCGGGATCCGCCGGGCAGTTCCGCCTCGATCGCCAGTCCCAACCGGCTGGCCAGCCCCCCGCTGAGGCTGCCGGGCAGCACCACCCCCACCCCCACGTCGCGCAGCTGGCTGGCGGCGGTGCGCACCAGCACGAAGGCCTCGGCCGGGGTGAGGCGCATCTGTTCCGGCGCGGCACTCTCCAGCCCGCGTTCCAGGGGCTCAAACACCTGGAGAGCCCGGCCCAGGCCCTCCAGCAGCAACTCTCCAGGTTGGCGCACCTCCACCTCTCCCAGCCGCAGCGTCCCGTCTCCCGCCGTCCACACCGCCGCGGCGTTCAGCCGCAGGGTTGGCTCCGCCTCGGCCTGCAGGGAGAAGCGCAGGTCCCAGAGCTCCTCGCCCTCGGCGGGTGTGAAGAGCTCCAGGCAGCCCCGCGCCGGGGCCACCCGCCCGGCCACGGCCTCCCGCCAGTGGTGCGTGGCGGTTTCCAGTCGTTCCGTCTGCTCCGGATCCAGGGCCAGGCGTCCATCGCCGCGCCCCAGGGCCTTCTGCCAGGCGGCCAGAAGGGGGTCGAGCTCCTTGTTGGCGGGGGCGAAGCCGTTGCGCAACTGCCCATCGAGCAGAGCCTCCAGCAGGCTGGCCACCCGCAGGCGGCCGCTGCCGGGCCGGCGACAGGCCAGGGAGCCTTCCGCCGGCGCAGCGGCGGCGGCGATGGCGCAGGTGGCCACCTGGGGCAGGCCCGAGGCGAGATCCTCCAGTCGTCGCCGATCTCCCTCGCGGTTGAGCAGCGGCAGCCAGCGGGCCCGGCCCTCCTCCACCTGGGGCAGCCAGCGGCCCCGCGCGATCAGGCTCATGGCCCAGCGCTGGAGGTGGCTCCACCAGCGCAGCTCGTCCGCCAGGTCGGGGTGGTGCCCGGAGAGGGGAAGGCCGCTGAGCCAGTCCGCCGCCGCGCCGGGTTCCATGGCCAGCCCCTCCACCTTCCAGGGCCACCAGCTCACCTGCTTGGGGATGGGTTCCCCCGCCTGCAGGGGCAGGCCGCTCCACGCGTCGGCGGCCGCGAGGCGGCGGCCGCGGGTGGCTTGGGGACGACTGGGCAGGGTGAGGGAGGCTTGAGCGGGCCGCAAGGCCTCTGACCAAAGGTCGTGCTCCTGCAGCCAATCCGCCAGGTCATCCCAGTTGAGGGTGAAGGGATGGTCGGGCACCGCCAGCGTCGGTCGCACGGGAGCCGCCACCCGCCAGGTGTCAGCCCAGAGCAGGAGGCGACCTCCCGCCCCCTCCGGTGGAAACAGCCAGGTGGCGTGCAGCAGGCTCATGGCCGCGGGGCGGGCAGCAGGCGCTGGGCCCACTGGAGCAGCAGGGCGCTGCCGATCAAGGGCCACCAGAGCGGCAACCAGATCCGCAACGTCTCCATCATCAGCGATGGCAGGGCGCTTGTCAGCTCGTCCAGCGCCAATGGCGGGAATCCCGCGGGTGGAAGCGACCAGGGAAGGGGGGCCGCCAGGCTGCGAATCGCGCAGAGGGCGCCCACCAGGCCGGCCCGCAAGTGGCTGTCGTCAGGATCCACGCGTTGGAGATGGAAGGCCAGAAGGCCGAGGAAGAAGCCGCAGCCCGCCCCCCGCAGGGCGATGTCCAGCCGTTCGCTCCAGCCGGTCGCGGAGGGGGGCAGGAGGGCGAGAAGCCCGGCGGCGCTGGCCGCCATCAGGGCCCAGCTCAACGAACGCAACCGTTGCTGCGCCCGGTGGTGGCCGCAAGTTGGAGGGGAGGGCACGGGCGGGCAGGCCAGTCCGAGAGGATCATGCCCCACCGGAGGGCGAGGGATCCGGCGCCACCGCGGCGGAGGCGTCCTCGGGGGCGAGGCCGGGAGGCTGTCGCAGGTCATAGCGGAGCCAGCGGCAGTCGATGCCGCCATGGCTCACCGGCAGGCGTCGAGAGGCTTTCAGGCGCAGGGCGGCGGTGAGCTCGGGATGGCCGCTCAGGAGCCAGAGCGTCCATCCGGGGGCCTGGCGGCGCAGTCGCTGGCCCAGGGCGCCATAGAGCTCCTGAAGCTCCTCGCGGTCCCCCAGCCGGGCGCCATGGGGGGGATTGGTGACGATCACGCCCGGGCCAGGGGGAGGGGTGAAGCTGCGGGCATCGGCCAAGGCGAAGTGGATCCAGGGGGCCACTCCCGCCGCCTCGGCATTGGCCCGGGCCTGAGCCAGCACGGCGGGGTCGTGGTCAAATCCCAAAAGGGGGGGCAGGGGGCGGCCATCGGCCAGGGTGTTGCGGGCGAGGTTTCGAGCCGCTTCCTCCTCGCGGCGCCACAGGGCTGGATCAAAATCCGGCCAGCGACGCAGGGCAACGTCTCGGGAGCGTGGCGCCTGGCCAGCGGGCGCTGGCGACAGACCAGGCGCGCGACCGAGGACGGCGCAGGCGGCCTCGATCAAGAGGGTGCCACTGCCGCAGAAGGGATCGACCAGGGGGACCTCGCCCTCCCAGCCGGTGAGGGCGATCAAGCCAGCCGCGAGATTTTCCTTCAGTGGCGCCAGGCCCATGGCGGCCCGCCACCCCCGCCGATGGAGGCTGCCCCCGCCACCATCCAGGCTGAGAACGGCCTCTCCATGGCGAAGAAGATGCAGGTGGATCACGAGGTCGGGATCGTGCCGATCCACGGAGCTGCGCGCGCCCCAGCGTTGGCGCTGCAGATCCACCAGCACATTTTTCACTTCCAGAGCGGTGAAATGACTGTGGTTGAACGCTGATGTGGCGCCGCTCACCTCCACCCGCAAGGTGCGAGACGGGGGCAGCCAGACGTCCCAGTCGGCGGACTGAAGCACACCAGCGCGAAGTTCTTCTCTGTTGGCGCAAGAAAAGCGGTTGAGCTCTCTGAGCAGGCGGAAGGGCAGACGGGCTTGGAGGTGGAACCGATAGAACGCGGCCATATCGCAGCGCACGGCCACGCCACCGCGCCGGGATTGGGCGAAGCGGCCGCCCAAACGGGAGAGCTCGTCCTGAGCGACCGCCTCCAGGCCAGGGGGCACGACAACCAGGACAGACATTGTGTCGAGCTGCACGAACTTAACACCGAATTATTTGTGCAACCTTTATTTTCGAAACCATTGGGTCGATCCATCCTTCGTGATGATCACCTCCTTGATTCGCTTGTGCGCCGATCGCCATGACCCCCATTGTCACCAACGCCCCCGGCTCGCTCTCGTCTTTCTCCATCCTAGGCTGGTACGCATTGGACTCAGATCGTCGTTCTTCGGCGGCTGAGGGGAACGCCCTGGCTCAGGCTCAAGCGTCGTCGGGAGAGAGCGCAGGCGCGATCTTCTCCCATGTTGCGCTGTCGTCGCCCTCACCGTCGGCCGCCGCCGATCCTGCCACTGCCACCGCGTCCTCCACCGCCACCGGGTCTGCGACAGCCACAACCTCCGCGTCCGGTGGCGTCGCCGTTTCCTCCTTCACGCTGTCGGCGCCCCCGGGGCTCACCGCCGCGCCACAGCTCACCGCCCCGCCACAGCCCGCTGGCGGACCGCCGCTCCCGGACGCGCCCGGGGGCGGGGCGTGGGTCGATGCCAGCGTCGGTGGGCGCGCTCCAGCGCTTGGGGATCCACCGGGAGTCGGGGGCGGCGCCGCGGCCGCGGCCTCCCCTCGTCCCACCCCGCCGGGACGCCTTCTGGTGCAGTGGGTTCCCAACGCCACCGAGGCCGAGCGCGCCGCCCCTCTGGGCGTCCTCGGCGCCACGCGAAAGAAGCTGATCCAGACCGCTCCGATGAAGGCGCGGGGGGAAGGTGCTCTGGAGGTGGTGGAATTGCCCGCTGGCGCTGATCCGCAAGCGGCCCTGGCCCTCTACGCCGCCACCGCAGGCGTGCGTTTCGCCGAAGTGGATCAGCTGGTGCGGGTGCAGGCCGTCAGCAATGACCCGGAATACACCAACACCCAGCTCTGGGGGATGTATGGCAGCGACTCCCCCACGCCCGCGGGCCCTCCCGGCACCACCAATCCTTTCGGCATCAACGCGGAGGGGGCATGGAACCTCGGCTTCACGGGTTCAAGCTCGGTGTTCGTCGGCATCCTGGACCAAGGAATCAATTTTCAGCATGAAGACCTTGCGGCCAACATGTGGGTCAATCCTTATGAGCTTCCGGATGGGATTGATAATGATGGCAATGGCTATATCGACGATACCCGCGGCTGGAACTTCCTGGAGGATAACAATATTGTCTTCGATGACTTGTTCGATGAGCACGGCACTCACGTTGCCGGAACCATTGGCGCGGTCGGGGGAAACGGCACAGGAGTGGTGGGTGTCAACTGGGATGTGACGATGATTCCCGCGAAATTCCTGGGGCCGTGGGGTGGCTATGTTTCCGGCGCAATATTAGCACTCGATTACATCACGGATTTGAAATGGCGCCACGGTCTGAATATTGTGGCCACCAATAATTCCTGGACGGCTATTGATACTCCGGCGATTAGCGCCATCACATCCAAGGCGATGCGGGAGGCCATCGTCAGATCAGCACGTGAAGATATTCTTTATGTAGCCTCGGCTGGCAACCAAGGATCGAACAACGATCTGGTGTCCAATTTCCCGTCGCAATTCAACACCAATGCTGAGGCGGGTTATGACGCTGTCGTCACGGTCGCCGCGATCGATCGTCAGGGCCAGCTCGCGTCGTTTTCCAACTTTGGCCCAACCACGGTGGATCTTGGCGCACCCGGAGTGGACATCTTTTCCACCTTCCCCTTCGACAGCTACGACCTCCTCAGTGGCACCTCCATGGCCACGCCCCATGTCACCGGTGCCATCGCGCTCTACGCCTCCCGCTATCCCGACAGCACCGCCGAACAGATCCGCGCCGCCTTGCTGGCCAGCACCATCCCCACGTCCTCCCTTGCGGGCACCACCGCCAGCGGCGGGCGACTGAATGTGCTGAACTTCCTCAACACGCCGCCGTCGCCAGCGTTCTCCATCACGGCCGCCCAGCCTCATCTGGCGGAAGGCCAGGCGGGATCCGCCACACCGTTCCAGTTCACGGTCACCCGCCATGGTCCCTCAGCGGCGGCGACCTCCGTGTCCTGGTCGGTGGCTGGATCCAGTTCCACCCCCGCCGACCACAATGACTTCGTTGGTCAGGTCCTCCCCTCTGGCACCCTGACCTTCGCCCCGGAGGACACCAGCAAGACCATCATGGTTTGGCTGACCCCGGACAGCCTGCAAGAAGCCGACGAAACCTTCACCGTTTCCCTCCTCAACCCCAGCCCTGGCGCCACTCTGGCGGCGGGTCGTGGAAGCGCCAGTTCGAGGGTGTTGAACGATGACGGGGTGCTCTTAGCCTTCCATTCTGCGGCCATCACCATTCCATCCTTTGGATCAGCCACGACATCTCCCGCCACGCTGACCGTTGCTTCCGGGAGCGTCGATCCGATCTCTTCGGTGGAGGTGACGCTCTACAACCTCTATCACACATCCCCCGATGATCTTGACATCCTCCTTGTCGGGCCAACCGGACAAAAGACACTGCTGATGTCCGATGCCGGCGGTGCGAACTCGGTGGATGGAATCACCCTCACCTTCAGCGCCCAGGCCAGCACAGCCCTGCCTGACAGTGACCCTCTGACCTCGGGCCGCTGGCGTCCGGTGAATCATTTCAGCACTAACGATTTCGGCCAGGCGAATGACGACCACTTTGATTCCCTCGCTCCCTCAGGTCCTTATTCCGCCGATCTGGATGTCTTCAACGGGACAAACCCTGATGGCAGCTGGCGGCTCTTTGTCCGGGATGACACGAGCCATGCCGCCGGCAAGATCATCGATGGTTGGTCCTTGGCGATCACGACGCAGCCGCTGATCAATCCCGTGTCCCTGACCGTCTCTCCCGATCGGGTGCGGGAGGATGGCCTGCCGAATTTGATTTACACCTTCAGCCGCAGCGGTTCCCTGCAAAATCCTCTCAGCGTCGGCTACACGACCGCTGGCACCGCCACTCCCGACACGGATTACACCGGCATCCCCTCTTCGGGTCTGATCAAAACCGTCACCTTTGCCGCCGGCTCCGCCACCGCCACAGTGGTCGTTGATCCGCTGTCAGACGCGGATGTGGAGGGACCGGAGTCAGTGTCGCTCACCCTTGTGGAGGGCACGGGCTACACCATCAGCACACCGGGGGCTGTTGTCGGCGTCATCGATGACGATGACGTGCAGGTGATGGAGGGGTCTGGGGCGTCCCTTCTGATGCGGGACACCGGCAACCGACTCTTCGTTCAAGCCGAGAATGGCGCTGCGGTGGGGCTGCGTTTCCGGAACCGGGCGATTCTTCAGACCAGCTTCCCGGGCTGGGAGCCCCTGGCGGCGGAATCCTTCTCCGGGGTCAATCAAATGATCTGGAGAAACCTGTCCGGCAACTACCTGTCGCTTTGGACGATGGACAGCAACTGGAGCTGGTTCTCCTCCACCGGTGAATGGGGGATGAATTCCCCCGGTGCCCTGCTTCAGGAGACCCGGTTCGGGATCGATTTCAACGGCAACGGCACCATCGGCTGAGGCTGCGCCGCCTTCCCCCGGTCCTGTCCGCGACCACCTCGCCTGTCGCCGGCGGTCGTTACGGTCTCTGCGGGGCCGGTTCTCTGGCCGGCGGGGCCCGGGTCCTTGGATGGTCCAGCGGTGGCGTTGTTCCTCATCGCTTTGCTGCTGTTGCTGCGCCTTCGCTGGGGGGGTCATTCCCCTGATCGGCGCCGCGGCCCTGGTGGGGCTGGCGCGGCGGCACGCCTGGGGCTGAACGCCCCGCCGCGAGACCCCCTCGATCACAGAGCACGTGCTTGGGTTTCCTGGCGACGGTCTCCTTGGCAACGGTCCCCGGGGGAGGTCCCCGTCTCCGAGGATCTTCCTGTCGACGCCCGCGATCCCCACCCATGGAAACGGCTCCCAGCACCGACTCCGTCACCCTGGCCAGCCCCCCGCCCAACTGGGTGCGCTCCCGCCATCCGCTGGGCTGGCTGATCGATCGCCTGCTGGCGGTGGAACCCTTGCGCCAGGTGCTGTTCTGGCAGGCCAGGCGCCTGATCATCGGCACGGCCGAACGCCGGGGCATCGCCTGGCGGGAGCGGCGGGAAGCGCTGCGGGTTCGGGCCGAGCCCCTCCTGGAGGCCAGCACCAACCCGGCGACCGAGCCCCCGGCCTACTACCGCGCCCATTTCCACGCCTACAACGAGCGCCCCAGCTCCCGCCATCGTCTGGCACCATGCCGCCGCCGAGGCCACCGATCTGCCTTCCGGGGCCTACGACCTGATCACCCTGCAGTTCGTGTGCCACGAGCTGCCGGCGCCGGCCACCCGGGCCGTGTTGACGGAAGCGGCTCGGCTGCTGCGGCCCGGCGGGGGTGATCGTGCAGGTGGATCAGGATCCCGATTCCGAGGTGATCCGCCGGCTGCCGGCGCCGATCGCCACGCTGCTCAAAAGCACAGAGCCTTATCTGGAGGACTATTTCTCCTTGGATTTTCCCGCCGCGTTGCGGGCGGCTGGATTCGGCGCGGTGCGGCGGGTGCCCTGCGACCCCCGCCACCGGGTGCTGGTGGCGACCCGGCTCACGCCCAGTCGCTGAGGACGATCTTGCCCAGGGCATGACCTTCCTGGAGCAGGGCATAGGCCTGCTCCAGGAAGGTGGCGCTGATCGGCTGCAGGCGCGTGTGGGCTGTGCTGATGAGGGAGCCGGCTTCCACGCCGTCGGCGAGGCGGTCGAGGATCTGCCCCTGAACGGCCAGATCCAGCGTCTGGTGCTCGGAGCGGGTGAACATGTATTCCCAGCAAAAGCGCGCGCTCTTGCTCTTGAGCGGATTGAGGTCGAGGGGGCCCTGGCTGCTGACGAGGGCCACGATCGATCCCCGGGGGCGGATGCGCTCCGCCATCAGCGTCCAGTAGGCGTCGGTGTCGTGCAGGTTGGCGATGGCGTCCACCGTGGCGTGTCCGAGGGCGTCGAGCTGGGGCCCGATCGGCTGGCTGTGGTCCACCACCGCTTCGGCGCCGAGGCGCCGCACCCAGTCTTGGCTCTGGGGACGGGAGGCGCTGGCGATCACCCGCAGACCGGCCCGGCGCGCCAGTTGAATCATCATCGAGCCCACCCCGCCAGCGGCGCCGAGGATGAGCAGGGTGCGGCCTTGATCCCCCCCCTCCGCGTCCAAGCCGAGCTGTTCAAACAAGGCTTCCCAGGCGGTCAAGCCCGCGAGGGGCAGGGCCGCCGCCTCCGCGAAGGACACATTGGCGGGCATGCGGCCCGCCAGCCGCTCATCCACCAGCACGCTCTGGGCCTGGCAGCCCGGCCGCCGCAAGGCTCCAGCGAAGATCACCGCCTCGCCGACGCGGAAGCGCTCCACCCCGTCGCCCACCGCTTCCACCACGCCGGCCGCATCCCAGCCCAGCACCCGCCCGGGTCCCTCGCCAGGCAGGGTGGCGCGCACCTTCAGATCCACGGGGTTGACGGCGATGGCCTCCACCCGCACGCGCAGGTCGCGGGGGCCGGGCAAGGGGGGGAAGGAGAGGGTGGTGTCCAGCAACAGACCCTCCGGATGGGCGGCGCTGGGACCGAGGGCGGCGATGGCTTTCATGGGTGGCTCAAGGCGGGCAAGGGGGGCGCTCAGGTGACGGAGCTGGTCTGGGCGGCGGCCCGCAGCGCCCGAATCCGCGCCTCAATCGGCGGATGGCTGGCGAACAGGCGCAGGAACCCGGGGGGTTCGTTGATCTTCAACGTCGCCAGGGTGGGCTCATCGCGGGGATCTTGCCGATTCTCCATCTGTCCCAGGCGGGCCAGGGCGCTGGCCATGGCTCCGGGGCTGGTGAGGCGGGCGGAGCCGGCGTCGGTCCGGAACTCCCGATGGCGGGAGAACCAGGCGGTGACGAGCGAGCCCAGCACGCCGAAGATCACCTCCAGGGGCCAGATCAGCAGCATGGTGGGCGGCGGCGCCGATCCCCGCTCGTCGCTTTGTCGACGGGGCAGGGCGAGGGCCACCGCCCGGGAGAGGACCATCACAAAGGCGTTCGGCATGCCCTGGAGCAGGCCTGTGGAGACGGCCACCAGGGCGCGGTCGGGGAAGGGGCGCGAGGTCCCGCGTAGCCTCAGGCCGCGCAGCTCCCGTCCCATGCCCGTGCAGAACCGCTGGTCGGCGATCGCGGCCCGGGAGGCCGTGGATCACTGGGGCGCCCGAGGCGTGCCGGAAGCCCTGGCGCTGCGCACCTACAGCGCCCGCCTGCTGGGCGCGGACCCGGACCTGGTGCTGCACGGGGGGGGCAACACCTCGGTCAAGACCAGTCAGCGCGGGTTGCTGGGGGAGGAGATCCCGGTGCTGTGCGTGAAGGGCAGCGGCTGGGATCTGGCCACCATCGAACCGGCGGGTCACCCCGCCGTTCGCCTCCACCCCCTGCGGGAGCTCCGCGCCCTGGAGGCGCTGAGCGATGAGGCGATGGTGGCCGCCCAACGGCGCAACCTCCTCGATCCCGCAGCGCCCAATCCCTCGGTGGAGGCCCTGTTGCATGCCTTCCTGCCGCACACGTTTGTGGATCACACCCACTCCACGGCCCTGCTGGCCCTGGCGGATCAGGCGGCGGCGGCGGCGGTGTGCCGGGAGGTGTATGGCGAGCGGGTGCTGCTGGTGCCCTATGTGATGCCGGGGTTTGCCTTGGCCAAGGCCTGCGCCGCCGCCTGGGAGGAGGCCAGCGCCCGCCAGGACCCGGAGACGATCGAGGGGATGGTGCTGCTCCAGCACGGGTTGTTTTCCTTCGGCGCCACGGCGGAGGAGAGCTACACCCGGATGATTGAGCTGGTGGCTCTGGCGGAGGAGCGGTTGCGCCGGGGCGAGCGCAGCCTTCATGCCGTGGCCCTGCCGACGACGCCGGCGGCGCCGGCGGCGCTGCTGCCGGTGCTGCGGGGCGCCCTGGCCCGGGCGGCCAGCGCCGCGGGGTGTCCCCGCCGCTGGGGGCTCTGCCTGCGGGCGACCCCCCTGGCCCGCGCCGTCAGCGATGACGCCCGGCTGCCGGAGTGGGCCCAGCGCGGCGTCGCCACCCCCGACCACGTGATTCGCACCAAGGCCCAGCCGCTGGTGTTGCCCGCGCCACCCGCCGCCACGGCGGAGGGAGCGCCGCTGGAGGCGGAGGGAGCGCCGCTGGAGGCGGAGCTGGACGCTTGGCGCGCCGCTGTGGAGACGGCCCTGGCCGCTTACATCGCCGCGTATCAGGCCTATGTGAGCCGTCAGAACGGGCGTGTGGGCGGGGGCAAAACGGCCCTCGATCCGCTGCCGCGGGTGCTGGCGCTGCCGGGGGTGGGCCTGATCGGGGTGGGCAAAGGGGCGGCGGACGCGGCGGTCACGGCGGACATCGCCGAGGCCTGGGCCCGGACGCTGCTGGCGGCGGAGAGCATCGGACGGTTCCAGCCGGTGGGCGAGGACGACACCTTTGACATGGAGTATTGGAGTCTGGAGCAGGCGAAGTTGGGCAAGGGGGCGGAGAAGCCCCTGGCCCGACTGGTGGTGCTGGTGACCGGGGGGGCGGGGGCCATCGGCGCCGCGACGGCGATGGCGTTCGCGGCGGAGGGGGCCGATGTGGCAGTGCTCGATCGCGATGGGGACGGGGCGCGGGCGGTGGCGGCGCGCTGCGGCAAGCGGGCCCTCGCCCTGGCCTGTGATGTCACCGACCCGGCGGCGGTGCGCGCGGCGGTGGCGGCGGTGTGCGCCCATTTCGGCGGGCTGGACGCGGTGGTGAGCAATGCCGGCGCCGCCTGGACCGGGGCGATGGCGACGTTGAAGGAGGCCGATCTGCGGGCCTGTTTCGAGCTGAATTTCTTCTCCCACCAGGCGGTGGCCCAGGCGGCGCTGGCGGTGTTCCGCCGGCAAGACGGCGGCGGCGCGGAGGCGTCTGCGGCGTTGTCGGGGGGGCGGCTGGGGGGGCAGTTGCTGGTCAACGTCAGCAAGCAGGCCCTCAATCCGGGACCGAATTTCGGCGCCTATGGCATCAGCAAGGCGGCCCTGCTGGCCCTGACGCGGCAGTACGCCATCGAGGAGGGCCCGGCCGGCGTGCGGGTGAACGCGGTGAACGCCGATCGCATCCGCTCCGGTCTGCTGGATGAGGCGATGATTCGCGAGCGGGCCGCCGCGCGAGGGGTGACGGAGGAGGTCTACATGGCGGGCAATCTGCTGGGGGAGGAGGTGCGGGCGGGGGATGTGGCGCAGGCGTTTGTCGCCCTGGCCAAGCTGGAGCGCACCACCGGCGCCGTGCTCACGGTGGATGGGGGGAACGCGGCGGCGATGGTGCGCTGAGCGCGTCTCACCCGCCGGGGGTGGGGGCGTTGCGGTTGTCCTCCCCGCAGCGAAGCCACAGGGCCAGCCCCACCCAGAGCACCACCAGGGCGAGGCAGAGCGCCGTCCAGGCGGGCAGCCCCCAGCGGCTCACCGCCAGGGGCGCCACCACGGTGATCACCCCCCCCGCCACCAGGGGTTGAAGCAGGAGCTGCTTGATCGAAAACGGCGTCAGCACATCGCGGTCGTCGTTCGGATCGATCATGTTGAGCAGCAGCAGGCCGCTGGCCGCCACGCCGGTGGACTGGCCGAAATCCACCAGTCCCCGCGAAAACCAGGGGCTGGGGAGCATCCAGCGCCCGGGACCGAGCACCACCAGCAGATTCCAGAGCAACCCCGCCACGCCGAGCACCAGCAGGGGTCGCCAGAGGTGAAGCAGGGAGCTGAGGTCGAGGCAGGCGGTGGCGGCGGCGATGAGAAGATCGGCGGCCAGGGTGCTGACCCGGCTCTGGATCGCCGCCGAGGCCAGACCGTCGCGCCCTGTGCGTTCCAGGACGACGCGCACCAGCAGGGAGCCGATCAACGCCAGGGGGAAGACGGGAAAGGTGTCGATCACGGCGGCGACGCTGGCCCCCGCCCGCGGGGCCAGGGCGCGAAGGCCCTCCAGGAGGCCCCAGCCGATGGCCACCGCCAGCCCCGTGAGGGCGAGGTTCACCGCCCAGGCCCGGAGGGTTGCCCGCCCGGCGTCGGTTGCGGGCTGGAGCTCAGGCGCCGCGATCGGGGCTGGAGCCACGCCATCGGCTTCCGCCAGGCCGAGGGGACCCGCCCCCGGCGCGGGAGCCCCCGGCGAGGGAGCCGCCGCCAGGGGGGGGGCTGGCTCCACCCACCCCCGCCAGCGCCCCAGCAGCACGAGCAGTCCGCCCACCACCGTCGAGGCGAGCAGGCCGATGGTGGCCAGGGCCAGCCCGAGATCTTCCGCCCCCTCCACGCCGAGGGCGGCGTAGGTGGGGGCCATGGCCGCAGCGGATCCGTGGCCGCCCTCGTAGGCCACCTCGATCAGGCAGGCCATCACGGGGCTGACCCCCAGCCAGGGACCCAGGATCCACAGCACCACGATCCCCCCCACGAGGTATTGGCCGAAGGCGAGGGTGAGGGAGAGCAGCACCTGGGCGCTCAGGGGACGCCAAAGGCCGCCGGGGCGGGGGAGGGGTTTGCCCACCAGCAGGCAGCCGAACACCAGGGTGAGCAGGATCAGGGGCAGGCCGTCCCAGAGCTGGATCACGGCCTCCGGGACGAGGGGCCAGGGTCCCCGGGGGCCCAGCAGGAGGCCGACGCCTCCCGCCAGGAGCGCCTCGGGAAGGCCCCAGCGATGCACCCCCAGGCCGCGGCCGAGGAGCGTCCCGACAAGCAGCAGCAGGGGGAGCCCCGCCAGCGCCAGCGTCCAGCCGCTGGCATCGAGCCCGCCCCACGGCGCGGCGATGGTCATCGGCTCAGGCCGAGATGGCGGCGAAAGAAGGCTTCCGTGGCTTCCAGCACCCGGGCCTGCGCCGCGCCGGAGCGAAAGCCATGGCCCTCGTCGGGGAAGAGATGGAGTTCCACCGGCACGCCCTGGTTCGTGAGAGCCAGCGCCAGCCGTTCGCTCTGGCTGGCGGGCACCACGGTGTCCTCCTGGCCGTGGAAAAGGATCACGGGGCGGTGAATGCGCGACACCTGGCCGAGGGGGGAGCGGGCTTGGTAGAGGGCCCGCGCCTCGGGCCAGGGGCCCACCAGGCTGTCGAGATAGCGGGCCTCGAAGCGATGGCTTTCCGCCACCAGCGTCTCCAGATCGACCACCGGATAGCGGCAGGCGCCGGCCCGCAGGCCCTCGCCGGCGGCCAGGGCCGCGAGGACGGTGAAGCCGGAGGCGCTGCTCCCGTCCATGGCCACCCGCGCGGCGCTGGCCTGGCCCCGGGCGACGACCGCGGCGGCGGCGGCCAGGCAGTCGGCCACATCCAGCACGCCCCATTGGCCCTGGAGCCGCTCGCGGTAGGCGCGCCCGAAGCCGCTGGAGCCGCCGTAGTTCACGTCCACCACCCCCCAGCCGCGGCTGGTCCAGAACTGCACCACGAGGTTGAGGCCCGTGCGGGCCATGGCGGTGGGGCCGCTGTGGGCGCGCAGGAGGAGGGGACTGTCGGGCGTGGCGCCGCCGGCGGGGGGATAGAACCAGGCGTGGGTGGGTTCGCCGCCGCCGCCGGTGAACCAGAGCGCCTCCGGGGTGCTGATCGCCTCCAGCGGCAGGGGGCAGGGGGCGGCGGGGGTGTGGCGCCAGGTGTCTGCCGCCAGGTCGACCTCCAGCAGGCCGGAGCCGGTGGTGGGGCCGGCGGCGATGGCCACCAGGCGTCCGTTGTCGGCGCTGAGCTCGCCCAGCTCGGAGAAGGGCAGCTCCAGGGGGCGCCAGCGCCAGAGGGCTTGGCCCGGCGCATCTCCACTGTCGTTGCCGTCGCGGTCTCCGCCGCTTCCGCCTTCGCGCGCTTGGCGCGCTTCCAGCCGGCCGAGCTCCCAGCGCCCCTCCCGGCAGGCCGCAGCGACGAGCCGCTCCCCGTCCCAGGCCGCGCAGCGCAGACCGGCCACCCACGGCGGCGTGCCGATGTCGGCCTCCAGGGCGAGCGGGGTTTGCTCCACCAGGGGGTCGGGTCCGGTGCTGGCGTCGGCGTTGAGGAAGCGCCGGAGGGTCCACCAGCCGTCCCGGTCGCTGGCAAAGAGCAGGTGGGGTCCGGCCCAGAGGGGTTGAACCACCGATTCGCCGACAGCGTCGGCGCCATCGGAGCCGGCCAGGCGCCGCACGTCGGTGAGGGAGCCGTCGTCCGTGAGCCGACCGAGCCAGAGCTCGCTTCTCTCCCAGGGCATGAACGGTTGCTGCCACTCCAGCCAGGCCAGGTGGCGGCCGGAGGGCGACAGCGCGGGGGAGCCGCAGAAATCCCGGGCCTGACGCAGCGTC
>Ga0194130_10005666_pt1 | contig 14872 bp, 8 predicted proteins | sample TA2KigsurfametaG_FD_160084 | JGI IMG/M metagenome (GOLD analysis project Ga0194130, IMG submission 160084) | Freshwater microbial communities from Lake Tanganyika, Tanzania - TA2015050 Kigoma 12 surface | ecosystem: Environmental > Aquatic > Freshwater > Lake | place: Tanzania: Lake Tanganyika... | reverse complement strand
TTAGATGTTTTATTTAAATATTTAATTTTCCGTCATCTTAACCGAGCTTCCCCAGCAACCGTGGCAACATATCATGCTATGATTGAATAGAATGATTTTTTTCAATTTCTTTTATGAAAAAGATTGAAAATTCTTCTTGTTTTTTTGATTTTTGAGCTTATAATATTAGAGTTATCTTAAATAAAATCAGAATTTAAGATTGTTGTTTATTTGTTTTTTAGTTTCTTTGAAAAAAGACTAAAGTCTTACTTTGCTAAGATATTTTTTATGAAGGAATCCTTATGTCAGCTGTTAACGAAATTTTAGACAAATTAAAAACATTAACTTTATTAGAAGCTTCAGAACTTGTTTCAAAAATTGAAGAAACATTTGGAGTAGATGCTTCTGCACCAGTTGGAGGTGCTGTTATGATGGCACCAGCAGCAGGAGGAGCCGCTGAAGCAGCTCCAAAAGATGAAGAAAAAACATTATTTGATGTTGTTTTAGAAGATATTCCAAGCGACAAAAAAGTTGCTATTTATAAAGTAGTTCGTTCAATCGCAAATATTGCGGTTAACCAAGTTAAAGAATTTACAGCAACATTACCAAAAGCATTAAAAGAATCAGTTTCAAAAGAAGAAGCTGAAGCCGCTAAACAACAATTAGAAGAAGCTGGAGCAAAAGTTAAAATTGTTTAATAAAACCTCTCAGTTTTTTATTAATTAATCTTTTATGAGGTTTAGTTAGTCATTCTGACTAGACCTCTTTATTTCTTTTTAAGTGAAAGATAAACTCGGAGAGAGAGGGATTCGAACCCTCGGTACGAAAAGAGATCGTACAACGGATTAGCAATCAGCCGCTTTCGACCACTCAGCCATCTCTCCGTTTATTCTTAAGTAAAGGCCTTACTGCCTTAGGGCTAAGCCATAAGCGAAGTCCATTCGAGGACGGCCGTGATTTTCTGAAGAATAAAATGCGTTTTTATCCCTGGGATGGATAACCAGAGATAATTAATTTTGTTAAGTTTGTTGATCTATATTTTATGAAAAATAGAATTGTTTGTCTATACGTCTCTATTTCTGGATTAAGTCCCAAGGAAAATAAAAAAGACATCCTTAATTAAATAAAAAAGGGTTTTCGCGTAGGCTTCGCGCGTTTGGTTTTCGCGTAGCGAAAGCCCAGAGGGGGGGTGAAATTTGAAAGATCACCCTGGCACTAAGTTAAGTTTTCCTGCCAGACTTCCGACAAGTCAGTTAACTTCTTAAGCGTTTCACAACCAAGTTCGGGATGGATTAGAGTGGTTCCACTTAAGCATAGAGCACCAGAGTTGCAGCGGAGCATAGCTCCGGAGAATTTCAATGAAGGGCTTCGCTTTTGGTTTTCGCGTAGCGAAAGCCCAAGAGGATATTTGCTTAATCCTCTAGATTTAAGGTCAAAATCGGTCTGCCTTTAGTATATCTCGGCTACAATCATTACTGATCTTCCACCTGATACCTATCTACAGCTTGTCTTGCTGCGGCTTAATGGAGAATACTCATCTTGGTCTGGCCTTCCCACTTAGATGCTTTCAGCGGTTATGCACTCCATGCGTAGCTACTCAGCGTTTCCCTTTGGAAAAAGAACTGATAGACCATAGGCATGATCGCTACAGGTCCTCTCGTACTATGAGCGACTGACCTCAATATTCTAACGCTAATACCGGATATGGACCGAACTGTCTCACGACGTTCTGAACCCAGCTCACGTACCACTTTAATGGGCGAACAGCCCAACCCTTGGGACCTACTACAGCCCCAGGATGTGATGAGCCGACATCGCACTGATGTTACAAGAGATTCGAATAAATAATCAAAGTTCCTTAGAGATGACCTCTCTTTCCGTCAGAGACTCTATATCTCATAGAGTCTACTAAATGAGGCTCAATCAACTCACGAAAAGCTGCCGAGGCTTTCTCATTAATACAGCATTTCTAGAAAGATTTCCATCTCCTAGAAGAGTTCCTACGAGTAAGTCTTTTTGTAATTGAGTTAATTCCATAATTAAGTTAATTGATTAGTATTTTTTATTTTCATCACTTGGCCTCTTGAATTCATTGCAAGCGGCTCTAATAGTTGCCTATTAGGTCAGACTATATCATCAACCTATCTAAGCAATAGGTTGTCCAGCGTGTAGTCGTTGAGGGGTCCGCTAAATTAAAGGTTTAGTGGACTTCCCTGCTGATTATCCAGAGGACAGTCATATTGTAGCAGAATTCTGCTTTAGTACACTGACTGAATGGATGTCCCAGCATATAGCTAGATTGACAGTAGAACATTACTATCCTACAGACCCCCAATGTCGAGGTGCCAAACCTTCTCGTCGATGTGAACTCTTGGAGAAGATTAGCCTGTTCACGTATGTTACTAACTCTAAACCTTTAAGATTTAAATGCTAGTCTCCAAATTCTAATGGAAGAATTGGAGATCTCTCGTTTTCACAAGAGGTCAGACTATGTCATTAACTTACCACTGTAAAATCCGTGTAAGTAACTAAGCACTTTTGGAATAAAAATTGGGAAATTCTTGGTTCCTAGTCGTTGAACATTTTGCTTATTTGATTGATTCATCATATCTCATGTGAGATTCCCTTATAAGCAACTTTGCTGCAAATTAACCCACTTGGGGTGTTTCTTGCAATTCACTTAGTTTTTCATCCTGCTTTTGCAAGATGTGTACTCCAACTTTTAAGAATGTTATGAAAGTTCTTAAACTAACAGCTATTTCTAGCTGAAGGGACTAACTTTATCCCTAGAGTAACTTTTATCCGTTGAGCGACGGCCTTTCCACGCAGCACCGTCGGATCACTAAGGCCAGCTTTCGCTCCTGTTTGACTTGTAGGTCTCACAGTCAAGCCCCCTTTTGCCTTTACACTCAATGTCTGATTTCCGTCCAGACTGAGGGGACCATTGCACACCTCCGTTACCTTTTAGGAGGTCTCCGCCCCAGAGAAACTGCCCTTCTGAAACTGTCAAGAGTCCTGATTCAAGGATCTCCATTAGAATTCTAGCCTTCCCAGAGTGGTCTCTCACTGATGGCTCCAACTTCCCCGGAAGGAAATCTTCAACGCCTCCCACCTAGGCTGCGCAAGAAAAGCCCGAATTCCATTTCAGAATACAGTCAAGCTTCATAGGGTCTTTCTGTCCAAGTATTAGTAGTCCGCATCTTCACGGACAAGTCTATTTCACCGAGTCTCTCTCTGAGACAGCGCTCTGATCGTTACGCCTTTCGTGCAGGTCGAAACTTACTCGACAAGGAATTTCGCTACCTTAGGCAATAGCGTGGATTCTAATTTACAAGAAATCCGCTTACACTCTCATGCAAGATTGGACTATATCTTCAATCTTTCGATACAATACTCTCGTTATTCGAAGAAAGGATGACGTATAGTCTCTGAGGAGCCTCATACTTTATTTATACTACGATTCTTTTGCAGGATTTTTCTTTTTGATGAAGTCTTTAACATATTGTTGCGCAGCTTCAAGGTTTGGGAATGATTCATTCTTTTGACCTTTCTGCATACGAAGACTATCCCATAGAGGTAAAATTTCGTACAAAAGACGATCTTCTTTTAAATGTGCTCTCTCCTTAAATAATTGAAGAAGCTTTTTAAAGATTTCAAGTCTTCTTTTTTTATAAGGAACACCGAAATCGGCTGTATAACTTTCATAGAAAGGTACTACCTTTTCTTCAAAAGCCGTTCTGTTGTCGATCGTGAAAACCATTGTTGCATTTGAACCGTTTTTATGTCTTAGCCTACCTGTATGAAAATAACATAAGATAAGATATAAATTGCTTATACCATTAACGTGCTGAGTCACACTAAATTCCGGATCAAGATACATACCGAACTTACTGGTGTCGTTTTTCTTAAGACCGATATTCAAAGAACCTTCACCCTCAATGAAACCTGCGATATAAGCTCGAACTTCCTTTGTAATGGTTGGTGGGCTTTTTAGATCAAATAGGTCTAATAAGTCCCTCTGATACTTCGGAAAGTCGCCATTATCCGAGTAAGCTTTGTTAATGAGTGTCAGTTTTTTAATAAGTTCTGTCGGAATGTTTTGACCGGGTCTCAGGTAAATCCCATTTTTCGGCTTAAAATCATTACCTTCCTGGTTAAAATTACTATTGTTCTGCATAGACATGATTAAATTTTGTATAAATTATATAAGTTTCCTGCTGATTGCCCTATAACTTCTAACGTGTCACCTACTCGGTCTTAGAAGTCTTCAGGGTGTTCCAGCATATGGTCATCTTTAACGACAGCCCTAATTTGTAAATTGTTAACTGTCATAGTTACAGCCGCCGTTCACCGGGGCTTCGGTCGTCAGCTTTTTCCCACGAGGAGAATAACCAACTTCCTTCACCTTCCGGCACTGGGCAGGCGTCAGCCCCCATATATTGTCTTACGACTTTGCGGAGACCTGTGTTTTTGGTAAACAGTCGCCAGAGCCTGGTCACTGCGGCCTGATATTATCAGGCACCCCTTCTTCCGAAGTTACGGGGCCAGTTTGCCGAGTTCCTTAGAGAGAGTTCTCTCGCGCCCCTGAGTATTCTCTACTTACCTACCTGTGTCGGTTTCTGGTACAGGTCAAAATTATGTGGCACCTCTACGAATAGAAATGCAGTGTACGAGCTTTTCTTGGAAGTATGACATCATTGACATCCATCCGGAACAAGTTCCGGAGAATGGGATCACGCCTTAGCTCTAGAGTTGTTTTTATTCAACCTATCGACGCCTTGAACGCTTCCGCTGCATTCCATGCACAGCTACAATTTAGCCTTCTTCGTCCCTCGGTCCTCATAATTATGAGTACAGGAATATTAACCTGTTTGCCATCGACTACGCCGTTCGGCCTCGCCTTAGGTCCTGACTCACCCCCCATGGACGAGCCTAGTGGAGGAACCCTTAGGTTTTCGGGGCATTGGATTCTCACCAATGTTTTCGTTACTCAAGCCGACATTCTCACTTCAACAAAGTCCACCAAAGCTTACGCGTTGGCTTCACCCCTTGTCGAACGCTCCCCTACCGATTCTTTTTATTACTTTAGAAAAGAATAAAAAAATCCCACAGCTTCGGCAGGCCGCTTAGTCCCGGCCATTGTCGGCGCAAAAACGCTTTACCAGTGAGCTATTACGCACTCTTTAAAAGTTAGCTGCTTCTAAGCGAACTTCCTGGTTGTTTCAGCATCTTCACATCCTTTTCCACTTAGCGGCCATTTAGGGGCCTTAGCTGGTGATCTGGGCTGTTTCCCTCTTGACAATGAAGCTTCATATATGTTACGGCTATCAAGTTGTTTGTGCTTCGTCTTCTTTTTCAGGTACCGCTACGCTCGACGATGATTTTTTCGCACTTTTCTGTAAAGTTGGTTGAATGATTCCAACGATTTGCCCGAGTTTTAAGACGATTTGTGTTTGGTCTTTAGAATTCGGAGGAATGGTTGCAAGTTTGTTTTCAAACCACTCTAAAAGAAGGGCTTCCGTTTCCACAGCTGTAGAAGCATCTTTTAATTTGTTTAAGATACCTGTTAAACTGCGAGTAACATAAAGTCCACTTTTTGAAAGTTGTTTCCTCGTTTTTGTAGCAATGACTTGAGAGACAGAGAAGTTTTTTTGTAGTGTTGTTGTAATATGTAAAAGCAACTCCGAGCTTCTTACTAACTTTAAAGAGTTAAGAATTGTGTAAGCAACCACGTCTTTTAAAGAAACTGTCTCGTTGGCTTGCAAAGCAAACCCACAGTCTTTTGCATACTTTTGCTTAAAATAAAAATTAACTTCTAAAGCTACAGCTTGTGCGCCTTTTGCGACTGGTTTAATCGAGATAAAACTTCCAGACTCTTTAGATCCAATCTCAAGTGCTTGGTTTTTAATTTTCACTGATTTACGACCCTTTTTCTGGTTTTTAAGTGTTTCTTCTAACGAAGCTACAATTTTTTCGATGTCACTCATCTCTTCAGGTTGAGAACATTGAAAAGAACCCTCAACAGCTGACAGCGAATAATCGCCGAACGCGTTGGCATTTCGTAATTCTTCAAAAATTTTGATACCTTCGTCGTTTAGAAAACGAACGATATAACGATTTGTGGCTTGGTTCATACCTAGAAATGCAGAACCTGAGGGATTGCTTGTTCCAGTATAGCCTAGAACTCCAGAACCATATTTTCCTGGTTTACTAGTAATTCCATCGATCATTTTTTGAAGCTTGAGAATTTTTTCACGAGTCTCAAGAGTGATATTAATAACACTTACACGGATTTGATTTAAAAAAGGAGAAGCATCTCGGCTTGTTGTAGTCGCTAAACAAACAACATTGCGGTTTTTTAAAAAATTTGTACGAGAACGATATAAACGATTGGAATAAAATTGAAACATAAAGTTAAGCTAAAATTAAAATTGTGGAAGTTTTCTGGAAAAACTCTACATAACTAGAAACACGTATCGCAAGTTTCTATTATTCTTTCGCGAAAGAAAGCTAAATAGGAAACCCCTCTAAAGGAAGTTTCAGGTAAATTTACAAAAACCTCGTAATTAAATTTAAGAATACTTACTGTTTGTTTTAGACCACAGCTGGTAATAAAACTCTTTTTTGTATTTTCTTTTAGATGTTTCAGCGATATCGTAGGTTAAATCGATGAAGGCATTCCAATCTTGCTGAGAGATTAAATGCTTTTTTTCCTTTAAGATTTGCCAAGCTACATAAACTTGGTTCCATTGTCGCTGCTTGTAATTTGAAGGCAATTGGAAGTCTTTAAATAAGACAATGACTTTATTTTCAAAATCTTTCCTACCACTTACTACAAACTGATAGCAAGGTTTTGTTAAACTTAGTCGTTTAACGGTACCAACTTTCAGTGTATTTCGACAAGCAATGAGTAAAGCTTCAGAGGTATTGGTCAGTGTCCAAGTAGGAACAAATCGTAGACGATCATTCGTTACCTGGTACGTGATTGTTAAGCCTCCGTCTCCAGAATGGAAACCTCTTAAATAATCATCAGTTAACTTTACATTGTTTTTCAAATCAACCTCGAAGTTTGAAACTTCTCGTTGAATCCGATCAATGTAAACCGCAGCTTGTTCATTTCCTTTAGAAATGATTTCAGAACCAAGGGATAGTTTTTGTCGAATTTCACTAAGATTTGAAGTTGTTTTGGTACTTATCCAATCTAAAAGGGAAAGAATACATGCAAGATCCACAGCTGTTCGTTGTTTTCCTCTTGTAATTTCTTGTAAAACCACTCGAGCTACTAGATATTGTTTCAAACGGTCTGGTGAACCAGGAGGCGTTTGATTGTAAATACTCATAATTCTTTTACCGGTTCCTGCCAAATTTACTCGATAACAAAGATACTTATTCTCAGTTTGCGTGTTTGCTGAACGCGTTCTACGCAAAAATTGAACTTCAGGGTTAATTAACTCCTGAATAACTCTACAGTTGTTTTCGTTGTAACTAGCCTGTTCAACTTCATAAAACCATGAACTTGAAAAAGATAAAAGACCGTTTGGTGTTTTCTTTAAAGAAGCTGAGCCATAAATCGAAGCATCTGCGTCTGAGAATCCTCGAAAGAATTCGAAGTTGTCGTAAAAATGGTTTTGCATAAACTGGGGTTAAATTAAAAATAATTACAGAATATCTTAAAGAACTTGAGTTTACTTGAAATTTTTGTAGAAATTCAAGTAAAAGACAGGTGTCAGTTTCGAAAACTTTCACACTGTTCGCCTCTACCTATCGCTAGATAGATCAGACTATGTCTTGATTTTCAAACCTTTGTCTGAAAACTCCCGGAACTATTGAAGATTATCGCTGTCCAGCTCTCTTCTAGTCGTTGAACGGTTTCAAAATCATATTTCAGACTAATGTCTTCTTTATTGGACGGATCTTGAATTTCGCTGCAAGTTGTCTTAGTAATAAACTAAGAATTTCTCGCAATTCACCGGAATGGGACTCGCAAAAATCCCCCACTGTCTCACTGGTTTACGGAAGGCTATGCCTAGTATTCGGAGTTTGCCACGACTTGGTACCGCTTTCGCAGCCCGTATCGAAACAGTGCTCTACCCCTAGACAGCTCATCGTTACCGCTGCGCCTCAACGCATTTCGGGGAGAACCAGCTAGCTCTGAATTCGATTGGAATTTCTCCCCTAACCACAGCTCATCCCCCGATTTTTCAACATCGGTGGGTTCAGACCTCCAATTGGTGTTACCCAAGCTTCATCTTGGCCATGGTTAGATCATCCAGGTTCGGGTCCATAAGAAATGACATCACGCCCTATTCAGACTCGCTTTCGCTTGGGCTCCGGATTTTCCCTCCTTAACCCGCCATTCCCTATAAGTCGCCGGCTCATTCTTCAACAGGCACGCGGTCAGAATTGAAATTCCTCCCACTGCTTGTCAGCATACGGTTTCATGTTCTATTTCACTCCCCTTAAGGGGGTTCTCTTTCAACTTTCCATCACTGTACTATTTCGCTATCGGTCACTTGGGAGTATTTAGCCTTACGAGGTGGTCCTCGCAGATTCACACGGGATTTCACGTGCCCCATGCTACTCGGGATAAAACAAATTGATGAAAAATATTTAACTACTGGACTTTCACCATCTATGGTGCAGGATTCAGCTGCTTCGTCTAATTTTTCGTTTAAGTTCGTAATGAACTTTCATAGTCTTGTTTTCCCACAACCCCAATCTAAAAGATTGGTTTAGGCTGGTCCCATTTCGCTCGCCGCTACTTTGGGAATCGCGTTTGCTTTCTTTTCCTTTCGCTACTAAGATGTTTCAATTCACGAAGTTTCCTCTTCTCGATCTATGAATTCAATCGAGAGTTCTCGGAGGTTGCCCCATTCAGGAATCCTCGGATCAATGCTTGTTGCCAGCTCCCCGAGGCGTATCGCCGGTATCTGCGCCTTTCATCGGCTCCAAGTGCCTAGTGATCCACACATATGCCTTAATTCATTTGACCATCGTTATGGACACGCTTACTCTTTAGAGTAAAACGTTCAATTTAATGACTTCTCTTAAAAAGAGAGAAGGGTGGAACCTAGGAGAGTCGAACTCCTGACCCTATGCGTGCAAAGCATATGCTCTACCAACTGAGCTAAGATCCCTGAATTTGAAATTTTTTAAAAATGGTGGGCTATATTAGACTTGAACTAACGACCTTACGCTTATCAAGCGTACGCTCTAACCGGCTGAGCTAATAGCCCTTTTATAGCTTGGTTTTTTTTAGAATTCAACCAAAACCCTAGAGCTTTCCAAAAATTCAAAGATCAACATCTATCCAATTTTTAAGAAATTGGATAGATGCCGAAAAAAGAAAACACTCATATTTGAGTGAAAGGCTTCGCTTAAAGCGAAGCCCATAAGGATACGATTAATAGTATCCATTTAGGTTATATTAACCTGAAATAAGGAGATGATCCATCCCCACCTTCCAGTAGGGATACCTTGTTACGACTTCACCCTGGTCATAAGCCGTACCTTAGTAGCTTCCTTCTCTAAAGAGTTAGGATCACCACTTCGGGTAAAACCTACTCCCGTGGTGTGACGGGCGGTGTGTACAAAGCCCGGGAACGTATTCACCGCCATATAGCTGACTGGCGATTACTAGCAATTCCGGCTTCATGTAGGCGAGTTGCAGCCTACAATCCGAACTAGGGCTGAGTTTGTCAGATTGGCTTACTCTCGCGAGCTTGCTACCGATTGTCTCAGCCATTGTATTACGTGTGTAGCCCAAGATATAAGGGGCATGCTGACTTGACGTCATCCTCTCCTTCCTCCGGCTTACACCGGCAGTCTTTTTAGAAAATTAACTAAAAACAAGGGTTGCGCTCGTTACAAGACTTAACTTTACACCTTCTGTTGTTTTCTCACTTCGTTGTTTTAATGATTCAAAGAGAACCATTGCGAAGCTCCTTTAGTTTCCTAAAGGGTCAGACTGTACCATCACCCATTTCTGGGGCCTAGCGTTCAGTCGTTACAGGGCGTGTGAATGAATTGCACACGCTCCCTCGGAATCACCGTGACTTGATGTTTTAGGTTTTCTCCGAACGAGCTAGATTTGTCAGTAAGTATAGTTTACTTACCGCCGCAAGATGTATTTACGGCACGAGCTGACGACAGCCATGCACCACCTGTATCTGAGTTCCTTTACAGGCACCAATCTATCTCTAGAAAGTTCTCAGTATGTCAATCCTTGGTAAGGTTCTTCGCGTTGCATCGAATTAAACCACATAATCCACTGCTTGTGCGGGCTCCCGTCAATTCCTTTGAGTTTCATACTTGCGTACGTAATTCCCAGGCGGGATACTTAACGCGTTAGCTACAGCACTGCTTCAAACAGCACTTAGTATCCATCGTTTACGGCTGGGACTACTAGGGTCTTGTAAACTTTTCTTTAAAAATTAGAAAAATTTAGTTGGACTATATCATTTTGTACGGATCGTACAAATCCAGTCTTGTTGAGATTCTACATTTTGTATTCTAAAAGTAATGTAAGGTTCTCTGGGCGGATGCCCTAGAATAAAAAATTCGTTCTCTAGTCTCTACAGGTAGATTGTGCCTTCACACAATCGTTCCCTCGGGATTAATTACTATCCGACCAGTAGTGGGCCATTGGATATATCGTTCCCCGAATTAACTGGATTCCACATCAAATTTTCATTTAAGTGGGACACCTTTGCTTGTATTCTTTGCGCAAGCAGGACTATCTAATCCTATTCGCTCCCCCAGCTGTCGTCTCTCAGTGTCAGTCATGGCCCAGTAGAGCGCCTTCGCCACTGGTGTTCTTCCTTATCTCTACGCATTTCACCGCTCCACAAGGAATTCCCTCTACCCCTACCATACTCTAGCTTCTAAGTCCTCGACTGCCTGTCCAAAGTTGAGCTCTGGGATTTGACAGTCGACTTTAAAAACCACCTACAGACGCTTTACGCCCAATCATTCCGGACAATGCTTGCACCCTCTGTATTACCGCGGCTGCTGGCACAGAGTTCATATTAGTCCAAAGTTTCTCACTTTGGTATAGACTATACCATCTCCTTATTCGAAGGAGTTCAGCGTGTTATGGATCGAGTGAACGATTGATTATTGGATAATCCATTCAAACACTTTCCATCTCGTACTCGGACTCACTCAGGAGTCTTTTCCTCAGTCGTTACAGGTTCACTCGAGAATTTAATCTCGAAGTGTGTTCCTTCGGTATTGGCCGTTTTTACAATTTGCAAAAGTTAGGCGTTCACCGATATGAGCTGAATATTTTTTCTTACCTATTTCTAAGTAAGTGGCCAACTAAATAGCCGGTGCTTATTCCTCAAGTACCGTCATTGATTCTTCCTTGAGAAAAGAAGTTTACGATCCACGGACCTTCTTCCTTCACGCGGTATTGCTCCGTCAGGCTTTCGCCCATTGCGGAAAATTCCTCACTGCTGCCTCCCGTAGGAGTCTGGGCCGTGTCTCAGTCCCAGTGTGGCTGATCATCCTCTCAGACCAGCTACTGATCGTCGCCTTGGGAGGCCTTTACCCCCACCAACTAGCTAATCAGACGCAAGCCTCTCTCTTGGCAGTTTTCACTTTTAGCTCCTCAGCATTATGGGGTATTAGCAGCAGTTTCCCACTGTTATCCCCCACCAAAAGGTAAGTTCTTACGCGTTACGCACCCGTCCGCCACTGCAGTTTATTCGATTGACCCGAGAGTCAATGGATGAATAAACCTCGTTCGACTTGCATGTGTTAAGCATACCGCCAGCATTCGTCCTGAGCCAGGATCAAACTCTCCAGTAAGATTTTTTCAAAAATTCTTATGATTAAAAGTAATCACAGAAGTTTTTGGATTTGTTTTGATTTTTTGAACATTCCTAACTCATTAATTTATCAAATAATTTTTTTTTGTCAACTCTCTTTTTTTAATTATAGGATGTTAAATTCATAATTTCCCTTTTCTCGATTGGTTTTTACTTAATAAATAAAGCAATTAACCGGGCCAGCCCATTAAACCGATTCAAAAGAAAAAACGTTTTAATCCGAATTTAAAAAATTTAAATCACTGATTCCATAGATTTCAAAGTCTTTTTAAGTGAATCACTTCAACTGAAAATCGTTTATACATTGGTTGGTTCCGTAGAATATTGATTATGCATTTGAGACAATATCATATTAATAATTCGATTTTGAAAAACGATTTTAGAGAAAGAAAATAAAGACAATGATGGATTTTTATAAAAAAAGAATACGGATTTTTGAATTTTAGCCCGAATAACATGTAAAGGGGGGCTTGCAAAAAAAAATCGAGTTTGGTATATATATAAATACCGAGGGTTTCAAAGAAACCTTGATTTATATTCAGCTCATTTGAAAAAATGAATGAATCGGAGAATCTTATCTTTATTATCTTTAAAATACTATGACTGCTGTTTTATCTAACCGTGGTACTTCTAGCCTTTGGGCTCGTTTTTGTGAGTGGATCACTTCAACTGAAAACCGTTTATACATCGGTTGGTTCGGTGTAATCATGATCCCTTGCTTATTAACAGCTACTTCTGTATTCATCATCGGATTCATTGCTGCACCTCCAGTAGACATCGACGGTATCCGTGAGCCAGTTTCTGGTTCTCTACTTTACGGTAACAACATCATTTCTGGATCTATCATCCCTACATCTAACGCAATCGGTTTACACTTCTACCCAATTTGGGAAGCTGCTTCATTAGATGAGTGGTTATACAACGGTGGTCCTTACCAAATGATCGTTTTACACTTCTTATTAGGTGTAGCTTCATACATGGGTCGTGAATGGGAACTTTCATACCGTTTAGGTATGCGTCCTTGGATCTGTGTTGCTTACTCAGCTCCAGTAGCTGCTGCAACTGCAGTATTCTTAATCTACCCAATCGGACAAGGTTCTTTCTCAGATGGTATGCCTTTAGGTATCTCTGGAACTTTCAACTTCATGATCGTATTCCAAGCTGAGCATAACATTTTAATGCACCCATTCCACATGCTAGGTGTAGCAGGTGTATTTGGTGGTTCATTATTCTCAGCAATGCATGGTTCATTAGTAACTTCATCTTTAATCCGTGAAACTACTGAAAACGAATCTGCTAACGAAGGATACAAATTCGGACAAGAAGAGGAAACTTACAACATCGTAGCTGCTCATAAACGAAAAGTAACTGTGAGCGTTGGAAGAAATTCCAACGAAGTCTTATCTATGTAAATAATAAGAAAGCTACAAATCGATTTTCTTTGGATGTTTTTCCAAGAAAAACAAATTATTGGGTGAATTGCAAGAAGCCTTAAACATGTTTTGACCAGAACGCCAATTTTGGAAATGAAAAATCGGGATGAATCCCACACTTCATGGGAGTTTTAACCCCCTAAATTCCAAAGACGGATTCTAAAGCCGGTTTAAGAGAATTTGCAGCCTATCTTAACGATCGAACTCAAAAAAGCGTTTAAGACGGTTCAGAGACTAGAAAGTGACGTGCTCGAGCGAATAATCTTTCATAAGTGCCCAACATCTTGAATTTCCTCAGAATTCAAAGATGAAGACATAGTCCACAACCCTTAGTGGGTTACTTTGGTCGTTTAATTTTCCAATACGCATCTTTCAACAACTCTCGTTCATTACACTTCTTCTTAGCTGCTTGGCCAGTTGTAGGAATTTGGTTCACTGCTTTAGGATTATCAACTATGGCATTCAACTTAAATGGTTTCTTCCAATGGGAAGCTTTGAGACCCTAAACTTCAAAGGAGGTTTAGCAAACTAGGTGAATTGCGTGAAACTTTCGTTTTTAAGAGCTTATTTTCTCTAAAAACGGCTGTAATTCGCATCGTAGCCAAGAATGGGAAGCAATTAGATTGCATAAAGGTTCTTGGAACGTTCAGAGACTAGCGATTGAGTCCCAACAATAATATCGCATAAGCGCCTAGCTTTCTTTGTTTTTCTTAACCTAAAAAAAGATAAACAGAAAGATTATATAGTCCGAAGCTGTTTTTTCTCCGTAAAGTACAAGAGTACAGGAGCTGTATCTAAAAAACAGTATTTGTCAACTTCAACCAATCAGTTGTTGATTCTCAAGGACGTGTATTAAACACTTGGGCAGATATCATCAACCGTGCTAACTTAGGTATGGAAGTTATGCACGAGCGAAACGCTCACAACTTCCCTCTTGACTTAGCGTCTGTAGAAGCTCCTTCTGTAAACGCATAATTCCTGAGTTCTTTGGTTTTGGTTAATTTATAGCCAAATACCAAGTCAACGGATTTTTTATGAATAGGGTCGTTTCAATACGACTCTATTCAATACATTCTACACACGTCATACCCCACATCCTCTCCCCTGCAATAAATAAAATAACATTTTAAAGATTCGATCTTTAAATCCAATCCTTAATCAAAAATGCTTGTATTTCAAATAAAAATTTTTTAGAATCATATATTCTTAGAAAATAATCTTTTATTTTAGTATTAAACATAATAATGTAATAAAACATTTTAAATATATAAATTCAACCTTTTTAAAGCATATGGCTTAAATCGAGCCATAGTGATCAGAAAATTAAAAGGTTTCCCTTTCTGAATTTTTCGAATCACTCTCCGTATTGGAAACAGCTGAAAAATTCAAAAGTAAAAAATCATAAAATTTTAATAATAATTATATAGAATGACACCCGTTCAAACTTCAAAACTTCAGAGAAATGAAGGTAATATTTTCTCAACAACTCAAGTAAAAAATTTAAAAAAGTTAAAATTAAAGCCTGGAGATACTTCAGTTGTAACAATTAAAGCGCTAGGTACAAAAAATGTTGGATTAGCTGAAATTTCAAACGGTTACACTGTTATCGTTCCAAAAGCAAAACTTGGC
>Ga0194130_10005652_pt1 | contig 14902 bp, 20 predicted proteins | sample TA2KigsurfametaG_FD_160084 | JGI IMG/M metagenome (GOLD analysis project Ga0194130, IMG submission 160084) | Freshwater microbial communities from Lake Tanganyika, Tanzania - TA2015050 Kigoma 12 surface | ecosystem: Environmental > Aquatic > Freshwater > Lake | place: Tanzania: Lake Tanganyika... | reverse complement strand
GATCCGAGCACGCGGAGAACGAGGAGGACACGCGCGGGGTCGTGCGAACTGCCAAAACGATACAGATGAACCATCAGGGTCTCGGTCCCCTCGCCAGGGAGGCCAGGGCCTCCTCCAGGTCTTGCGAGGGATGACGCAGGAGGCGCCGCTTGTCCGCCCCCGCGGAGAAATCCACGAGCACCAGCTCCACAAGCGCCTGCGCCGCCACTTGGCCTGCGGGACCCATGAACCAGGACTGCCAGGGAAGCCGCAGGCCCCGCCTGGGCAACACCCGGCTGCGCACCTCCACCCGATCCCCGTGCAGCAAGGGAGCCTGGTAGGTCAGGGAGAGATGAACCACAGGCAGCTCCAAGCCTCGACGGGAGAGTGCGCTGTAGGCCAGCCCCGCCGCCTCCAGCGCTTCCACCCTCGCCTCCTCCAGCCAGGCGAGATAAGCCCCGTGCCACATCACGCCGGCATGGTCGGTGTGCTGGGGAAACACCTGACGATGAAGGCACCAGGCCTGTTGAGCGGGCGGAGGGGAGGCGGACTGCATCACGCTGTGTGGCAAAAGAAGGGGACATGGCCCGTTTTCAGCCATAGGCTGATTGAGCCCTGAAGAGTCTCCGTGTTTCGCACCCTGCTCATCGCCGATTCAGGCAAAGGCCATGTGGAGGAAATGGTGCGCATGCTGCGAACCATCCCCCCCTGCCGGCAGGCCAAGGTTCATTTGTTGCATGTCGTCTCCGAGCAGGGCAAGGAGGATGTGCAGGAACATCGCCAACGGGCGGAAATCCTGATTCAGGAGGCCATCAGCCGCATGGGGATGGATCCGAGTGAGGTCACCAGCCTGGTCCGGCAAGGCGATGCGAAGCAGACCGTCTTGCAGGTGGCCGATGAGGTGAATGCCGATCTGATTGTGATGGGATCCCGGGGGCTGGGCCGTCTGCAATCGATCCTCAGCAACAGCACGAGCCAATATGTGTTTCAACTCTCAACCCGCCCGATGCTCCTGGTCCGCGATGACATCTACGTCAGGGCGATCAACCGGGTGATGGTCACAGTGGACGGGACGGGCGTTGGCGATGACGCCCTCCGTCTGGCCTGTGAACTCGTGCACGGCATTCCTGGCGGAACCCTCAAGGGCATCCATGTGTCCCGCCAGGACATCATCCCATCGCGCGGGGGCCGTTCTCCTGGCGATGATGTGCTCACCAAGGCTGTGCAACGAGCCCGAGGCCTGGGCGTGGAGATGGAGCCCCTGCATGTCACCGGTGCCGTGGGACAGGCCGTCTGCAAGGCTGCCGCCGAAGTGAAGGCCGACCTGTTGGTGATTGCCTCTCAAGACCGACGCCCGTTGGTAGCCAAGGGGCTGGTGGATCTGGATCGTCTCCTCGGGAGTTCCCTGAGCGATTACATCCGGGTGCATTCCCCGACTCCCGTGCTTCTGGTGCGGGAACCGGAATCCAAACGCTGACCGGCGATCCGAAGGCCCTCGCTCTAGGGAGGGCCCGGACCCAGCGATCAGCCGCTCTGCCGGCTGTTGGTCTGAATGAAGAGGACGATCAGAAAGACTGCCGGTACCAGAACGAAAAGCAAGCTGGCGACAAAGCCGAGATCGTTGGTTTCCATGGCTGCATCGGGAATGGTTGTGAAGGTATCACTCTCTCCCCTCGCCAGCGGAGGGCCCTTCATCGGTCGTTGCGGTTGAGGGTGGTGCACCAGCCTCAGGAGCCTCCTCCACAGCCTCCTCCTCCTCCGGCCAAGCCAGCGGTCCGGGGGGCAGAGGGTCCCGCAGTGCCGTCGTCCAGGCCTCCTCTCCGTTGGGCAAGCCGGATTGAGGACGGGTGAGCACGACGACGGATCGCTGCACAAGGCTCTGGCAGGCCAAACGCCAGCTCGCTGGACGGCGCTTGAGTTTCTGGGACTCCACGGCGGTGAGCGGACTGAGGGCATCGGCCTGAGCGCCCTGAACATCCACAAAGCAGGTGATGCACTGGCCGCATCCGCCGCAGTTACCCAGCTTGCCCTTCAAGCCGTACAGCTCAATCCCCACGCGCAAAGCCACCTCTCGCAGGTTTTCCCCCGGGAAGCACTCCACATCGCGGCCCTCACGGAGGAAACGAATCACAGGCATGGTCCACTCGCAACAGGGGTAGTTTGAAACCTCGGCCGTTGCGGACCGTTACCTGATTCCCCGTACGGCCTTCCGCACCCTCTACCATCTCCAGCACACCCAGACCTGACCCCCAATGGGATTGCCCTGGTATCGGGTGCACACGGTCGTCATCAACGACCCGGGCCGATTGTTGGCCGTGCACCTCATGCACACCGCCCTGGTTGCCGGCTGGGCCGGCTCCATGGCGCTCTATGAGCTCGCCATCTTTGACCCGTCCGACCCGGTCCTGAACCCGATGTGGCGCCAAGGCATGTTCGTCATGCCCTTCATGGCCCGACTCGGCGTCACCGGAAGCTGGGGTGGTTGGAGCATCACCGGCGAGACGGGTGTCGACCCTGGCTTCTGGAGCTTCGAAGGGGTCGCCGCCGCCCACATCATTTTCAGCGGCCTGCTCTTCCTGGCCGCCATCTGGCACTGGACCTACTGGGATCTCGAGATCTGGCAGGACCCCCGCACCGGCGAACCGGCTCTGGATCTGCCGAAGATCTTCGGGATTCACCTCCTTCTCGCCGGCCTGGCCTGCTTCGGTTTTGGAGCGTTCCATCTCACAGGCGTCTTCGGACCTGGCATGTGGGTCTCCGACCCCTATGGCTTGACAGGCCATTTGGAGAAGGTTCAACCCTCATGGGGGGCGGACGGCTTCAATCCGTTCAACCCAGGTGGCATCGTTGCCCACCACATTGCCGCTGGCATTGTGGGAATCATCGCCGGCATCTTCCACATCACCACTCGCCCTCCCGAGCGTCTCTACAAAGCGCTGCGGATGGGGAACATCGAAACCGTTTTGGCCAGTGCCATCGCGGCGGTGTTCTTCGCTGCCTTCGTTGTCGCCGGCACCATGTGGTACGGAGCTGCGGCCACCCCCATCGAGCTGTTCGGTCCCACGCGCTATCAGTGGGATCAGAGCTACTTCAAGACGGAGATCAACCGTCGCGTTCAAACCGCGCTCGACCAGGGTTCCACCAAAGAGCAAGCTTGGGCTTCCATCCCAGAAAAGCTCGCCTTCTATGACTACGTCGGCAATAGCCCCGCCAAGGGTGGCTTGTTCCGTGTAGGCCCCATGGTCAATGGCGACGGTCTCCCAACCGGCTGGGTTGGCCACATCTCCTTCACCGACAAGGAAGGACGGGAATTGGAAGTACGGCGTCTTCCCAACTTCTTCGAGAACTTCCCCGTCGTTCTGCAAGATACCAACGGCATCGTGCGGGCTGACATTCCGTTCCGTCGTGCCGAAGCCAAGTACTCCTTTGAGCAGCAAGGTGTCACGGCCACCCTCTATGGAGGTGCTCTCAACGGCCAATCCTTCAAGGATCCTGCTGACGTGAAGCGCCTTGCACGCAAAGCTCAACTCGGTGAGGCCTTCGAGTTCGATCGTGAGACCTACCACTCCGACGGCACCTTCCGCAGTTCTCCACGCGGCTGGTTCACCTTCGGCCACGCGACCTTTGCTCTGCTCTTCTTCTTCGGTCACATCTGGCACGGTGCTCGCACCCTGTTCCGCGATGTGTTTGCCGGTATCGATCCTGATCTGGGTGAGCAAGTGGAATTCGGTCTGTTCCAGAAGCTGGGTGACAGGTCCACCCGGCGCCTTCCCCAGGGCTATGTCCCACCGGCCGGAACACCCCTCAGCTGACCTTCGGCTCCCTGCCCTTCACCCCCCAACCTCCCCATGGAGAGCTTCGCCTACATCCTGATCCTGGCCTTGGCCATTTCAACACTCTTTTTCGCGATCGCCTTCCGGGATCCCCCCAAGATCGGCAAATAGCCGTTCCGTTCTCAATCCAAACTCCAAAAGCCCCCTCCCAAAGGGGCTTTTTTTGTTTGCCCTGGTCAAAAGACGAAAACTGACTATAATTATGTTCAAATGTGCTTTTGGGCATGCAATGCCCGTCCTGCCAACACACTGACAGCCGCGTGCTGGAGTCGCGAGCCGCCGACTCCGGTAGGAGCGTGCGCCGGCGTCGGGAGTGCCTGAACTGCGACTTCCGCTTCACCACCTACGAGCGGGTCGAGACCGTACCGATCACGGTGGTGAAGCGCAATGGAAACCGCGAGACCTTCAACCGCTCCAAGCTGCTGCACGGGCTGCTCAGGGCTTGCGAAAAAACCGGGCTCGAACCTTCGGAACTGGAAACTCTGGTCGACGACCTAGAGCTGGTGCTCCAACAGCGCGCCAAGCGGGAGGTCTGCAGCAACGACATCGGGGAGCTCGTGTTGGAGCGACTCAAAACCATGAGCGAAGTGGCCTACGTGCGCTTCGCCTCCGTCTATCGCCAGTTTCGAAGCGTCAGCGATTTCGTGGCCACGCTCGAAGGCTTGGGTGAAGCCAGCCGAGCCAAGGCCAGTCCGCAACATCTGACCGTGGTCAACTGACCCGAAGACCTTTCGCCGCCAAGGGGTACACTTGCAAATTGCCCCACGTTCCGCGGCGGCGGAATGGGGGATCCCTTCCCACTGCCTTTGGCAGACCGCCAACCCCCTATGACCGTCACCCCGTCCCCAGAGCTGCAGAGCTTGGAAGCCTCGGACGATTCCTTTGACCTGGAAGAGAACGACATTCCTTCCGAGATTCCCGCCGCCGACAGCTCCAGCAGCCGCGCGTTGAGCCGCGAAGAGGAGGGGGTGGGCTTCACTCTGGATGAATTCGCCTCCCTGCTGAATAAATACGACTACAACTTCAAACCTGGGGATGTGGTCAACGGCACGGTCTTCGCCCTCGAATCCAAAGGGGCCATGATCGATATCGGCGCAAAAACAGCTGCGTTCATGCCGCTGCAGGAGCTTTCGATCAACCGCGTCGAGCATCTTTCTGACGTTCTGGAAGCGGGTGAAACTCGCGAATTCTTCATCCTCAGCGAAGAAAATGATGATGGCCAGCTGACACTTTCCATTCGCCGCATCGAATATCAGCGCGCTTGGGAGCGTGTCCGTCAACTTCAGAAGGAAGATGCGACGATTTACAGCGAAGTGTTTGCCACCAACCGTGGTGGTGCCCTCGTGCGTGTTGAAGGTCTGCGGGGCTTCATCCCCGGAAGCCACATCAGCACTCGCAAGGCCAAGGAGGAGCTTGTTGCTGACTTCTTGCCATTAAAGTTCCTGGAAGTTGACGAGGAGCGCAATCGTCTTGTTCTCAGCCACCGAAGGGCGCTTGTGGAACGTAAGATGAATCGCCTTGAGGTTGGTGAAGTTGTACTCGGAACCGTTCGTGGCATCAAGCCCTACGGTGCCTTCATCGACATCGGCGGAGTCAGCGGTCTGTTGCACATCTCGGAAATCAGCCACGAGCACATTGAGACGCCTCACACAGTCTTGAATGTGAACGACCAGATGAAGGTCATGATCATCGACCTCGATGCTGAGCGCGGCCGGATCTCTCTGTCCACAAAAGCTCTCGAACCCGAGCCTGGCGACATGTTGACCGATCCACAGAAGGTGTTCGACAAAGCCGAGGAGATGGCAGCGCGCTACAAGCAGATGCTGCTGGAACAGGCTGAAGATGGTGAGCCGATGGGGGGCAATCCCGAGTGATGAGAGCGGCCCCCTGGTAGCGAAACAGGATGGTTTCCCTGATCTTGCGGGGCGAACCTCTCATGTCTGCCGGTCAACCGGCAGACATCGAGGCTGTGTTGTTCGACAAAGACGGCACCCTCAGCCACAGCGAGCCCCATCTCCTTTCCCTGGCCACCATCAGGCTGGGCCACTGCGTGCGTCTCAGCGGTTCGTCCCATGGGGAGGTGCTGGCTGACTTGCTTGGCCGCGCCTACGGACTTCATCCGGATCATCACAGCCTCAACCCTGCTGGCACCATCGCCGTGGCGGCACGGGACCACAATTTGCTAAGCACAGCTGTAGCCCTGGCGCAAGTGGGTCATGGATGGCCGGAAGCTCTGGTTCTGGCCGAGGAAACCTTTCGCTTGGCCGATCTGGACACTCCATCGGGATCGTCCGTGGCGCATCCCACACCAGGACTGTTGGAGCTGATTCGGGACTTGCGTCAACGCCAGGTGACCTGCGCCGTCATCAGCAATGACGACACGGCGGGAATTCAAGCGTTTCTCGATACCCATCAACTGTCAGAGGATTTTGCCGCCATCTGGAGCGCGGACCACCGACCGCGCAAGCCCGATCCCGGGTCGGTTCAGGCCCTCTGCCAGACCTTGGGGGTCATCCCGACCCGCTGCGCCTTGATCGGGGATGCCAACAGCGATCTGCGCATGGCCCACGCTGCGGGGGTTGCGGTTGTTCTGGGCTACCGAGGGGGATGGCGTCAGGCTGTGGACCTTGAACAAACGTCTCCCTGGCTGGATCACTGGCACGAGCTGCGCGTGGGCTGAGCGGACAAAAACCGGCTGAGGGCGTGTCCACGGAGACCCGTGACACGCATCACGGGACATAAGATTTGTGGGTTTCCTCGCCGCTGATTCATGGGCCGTTATGTCTTCACATCCGAATCTGTAACGGAGGGGCATCCGGACAAGATTTGTGATCAGGTGAGTGACGCGGTTTTGGATGCTCTCCTCAGTCAGGACCCATCCAGTCGTGTGGCATGCGAAACGGTTGTCAACACCGGCCTGTGTCTGATCACGGGAGAAGTGACCACGGCCGCCAAGGTGGATTTCAACCATCTCGTTCGGGATGTGATCGAAGGCATCGGCTACACCGGGTATCGCGCTGGGGGTTTTGACGCCAGAAGTTGTGCCGTGCTTGTCGCCCTTGATCAGCAGTCGCCGGACATCGCCCAGGGCGTGGATGAAGCTGACGACCACCAAGGGGATCCTCTCGACAAGATCGGTGCAGGCGATCAGGGCATCATGTTTGGCTTTGCCTGTGACGAAACTCCTGAGCTGATGCCACTGCCGATCAGCCTGGCCCATCGTTTGGCTCGCCGCCTGGCGGAAGTCCGCCACAACGGAACCCTCCCCTATCTGCTGCCCGACGGCAAAACCCAGGTCAGTGTGGTTTATGAGGATGACAAACCCGTCGCCATTGACACCATCCTCATTTCCACGCAACACGCTGCGGAAATCGAAGGCATCAGCGAAGAGAAGGCCATCCGGGAACGCATCGCCGCTGATCTGTGGAGCCATGTGGTCGAGCCGGCCACCGCAGATCTGACGCTCAAGCCCACCCGGGAGACCACCCGCTTCCTCGTCAATCCCACCGGCAAATTTGTCGTGGGCGGCCCGCAGGGCGATGCTGGCCTGACTGGCCGCAAGATCATCGTCGACACCTACGGCGGCTATGCCCGTCATGGCGGCGGTGCCTTCTCTGGCAAAGATCCCACCAAGGTGGATCGCTCCGCCGCCTACGCGGCCCGCTTTGTGGCCAAGGCCATCGTTGCCGCCGGACTGGCCCGCAAAGCCGAAGTGCAGCTCAGCTATGCCATCGGCGTGGCACGCCCTGTGAGCATCCTGGTGGAAAGCTTTGGCACCAGCAGTCTGGGCAACGATTCGCTCACGGCCCTGGTGCAAGAGCACTTCGACCTTCGCCCTGGCGCCATCATTGAAACCTTCGGTCTGCGCACCCTGCCCCAGCAACGGGGCGGGCGGTTCTACCGCGATGTGGCCGCCTACGGGCACTTCGGCCGCAGCGATCTCAACCTGCCTTGGGAGGACGTCACCGCCGTGGCACAGACCCTCAAGCAAGCCTCCGCCGACGTTGCCCAGGCTGGCTCTCGGGGTTGATTTCGGCACCAGCGGCGTCCGGCTGGCCATCAGCGCCCCAACGGGCGACCCCCTGATTGAGCAGGGCAGCCCCTACCCCGGACCCTTCACCGAACCGGAAAGCTGGAGACGGGGATTCCGGTCCCTCATGCTCCAGCTGCCGCTGGAGCTCAGACAGCGCATCGGAGCCCTGGCCCTAGCGGGCACATCGGGCACCCTTTTGCTGTGTCACCGCAATGGAGCCCTGTTGGAGGGCGCCCTCAGCCAAGCCCTCCCGTATCACCTGGCCTGCCCTGAACAGTTGCCCGCCGTGCGGGAGCTCCTGGGATCCACCTCGCATCCAGCCAGCCAGGCCAGCGGCAGCGTAGCCCGAGCGCTCCGCCTCCTCGCCCAGAGTCAACAGCTGGCCCATCCGTCGGACGTGCTCCTCCGCCACCAAGCGGATTGGCTGATGGGCTGGCTGCTGGCCACCTGGACATGGGGAGAGGAGGGCAACAACCTTCGGTTGGGTTGGGATGTGGTGCGGCAGCAGTGGCTTGACGGACTGCCCTCGGCCCCTTGGGCTCAGGCCTTGCCACGGATCGTCCCCAGCGGTGCGGTGCTGGGAACGGTGGCGCCGATGGTGGCCGCTGATCTGGGATTGCCGGACGATTGCGAGCTTGTGGCGGGGACCACCGACGCCAACGCCGCGACCCTGGCGGCCGATCCCTCCCGGGAGGACGGCCTGACGGTTCTGGGAACCACGCTGGTGCTGAAACAGTTCGTCCCCTCCCCGATCGAGGCCAAAGGGGTGAGCTGTCATCGCCTCAATGGCCGCTGGTTGGTCGGCGGAGCCTCCAACACAGGCGCCGAAATCCTCAGCCGCACCTTCAGCCCGACGCAGCTGCAGGACTTGAGCCGTCAAATCGACTGGACGACGAGCAGTCCTTACCGCCTGCGCCCCCTGCTGGGACGTGGCGAACGTTTTCCGGTGGATGACCCGACACTGGAGCCGATCTTGGAACCACGTCCGATTGGGGACGCCCTTTATCTGCAGTCGTTGCTCGAGGGAATCGCCGAAATCGAGCGGCAGGGTTGGCAGCGCTTGCAAGAGCTGGGCGCCCCGCCCATCCAACGGGTGATCACCCTGGGGGGAGGAGCCCGCAATCCCCATTGGCGGCGACTGCGCGAACGGATCCTGGGACTGCCGGTCCGCAACCGTCCAGACCTCTCAGCCGCGCGCGGCATGGCCCGGTTGGCCCAAGGCAGGATGGAGTCCTCCCTCGCGGGTCCTGCCTGATGAATGACCGCCTTCGCTCCACCCTGGCCATGGGGCTCTTTGTCGTGCTGGCGGCCTATGTCAGTTGGAGCGGCCTGCGCTTGGCCATCCTGCTCTGGCAGCGCTTTGGCGCCGCCTGAAGCTGCGGTCACCTGATGATTGGACAAGCCCTCATCCGTTCGGGGGGCACCAAGGGGACGAGCCCCTCTCCAGAATGGGTCCACCAGCCCCGCAGGCCCCATGACCGCTGATCCCTTGACCCCGGCTGTGAGCGACAGGATCTGTCGCCATATGAATGACGACCATGCCGCCGCCGTGCTGGCGTATGCCCATCATTACGCCGGACGGCCGGAGGCGGCGGCCGCACGCATGGTCTCCGTCGCAACCACCGCGATGACGCTGGAGGTGGATGGCAGGGCCGTGGAGGTGCCCTTTGATCATCCCCTCAGCGACAGCGACGACGCGCACCGCACGCTTGTGGCCATGTTGCGGTCGATTCCGGGGAAGGCTTGAACCAGCTCCGCGGGCGACAGAGCCCGTGCCCCTGTGTCGCAAGTTCCCCATTGGTTTTCCGGCTGGCTGCTCCAAGGATTGGTCCACAGACCCTGCCCGCTGTGCCGTCAACCCCTGGAGCCGCCCGTCCTGAGCCCTCGACTCTGCTCCAGCTGTGTGAACACACTCCTGCTGCCCGACCGCGGGCTGCGGGGAGGGTCCCCTCTGCCTTGGTGGGCGGTGGGCCTCTACCAGGGCATCTATCGACAGCGGCTGCTTGACATCCGCAAGCACCCACGTCCGGAGCGGGTGGCCGCCTTTCTGGGGCGCTTGGAGCCACCGTCCTTTTCCTCGACGGTCTCTCCGCTGCTGGTGCCCATTCCGAGCTGGAAGGCGCGGCCCAATCCTCTCCCCGCCTTGATCGTTGCGGAGGCCCGAAGACAGTGGCAGTGGCGCACCGCTGAACTTCTGCGTCGCTCGCGCCCTGTTCTGGGACAACACCATCTCAACCAGGCCATGCGAAGGGAGAACCAACGGGGATCCTTCCTTTGCCTGCGACGCCCCCGGGGAGCGGAGGCCCGACAGCACCCTGTCCTTTTGGTGGATGACATCCTCACCACGGGAGCGACGGCGCTCAACGCTGCGGAGGCCTTGCGGCAAGCGGGCTGGCGCGTGCACGGGATGATCTGTCTGGCCCGAACGTCCGGGGAGCAGAAGGTCGCCGGCCGTGATCTAAGATCCAAGAGTCGCCAAGGCGACGAGCCGGGATAGCTCAGTTGGTAGAGCAGGCGACTGAAAATCGCCGTGTCCCCAGTTCAAATCTGGGTCCTGGCATTCTCACCACAATCTGTCCCTGGCTTCTCGCCGAGATCCCTCCGGCTCGCCCGGTGATTGCCCATGCCACGTCCTTCCTTCCCCGGTGCGGATTCCGATCGGCAATTCAACAATGCCGACAGTTTTGCGGCAGCCTTCGATCTGGCCTGGCGCCGCCTGGGCAGCGCTGGAGAGTCTGATCTCCTGAATCGAGAGGAGAAACTGGACAAGGTGTTGGAGGAATTGAGCGAGCATCCGTTCGCGGCGAGGGATGCCTTACGGGCCCGGGAAGTGGGAGAGTTTCGTCTCCGACTCCATGGTCTGTAATCCCTCTCATGGCCGCCTCAGCCTCCTCCTACGCCCGCTTGTTGCGCCTGCTTTGCGGCAGCTTCAGCAACCAAACCCAAGCGTTTGAGAACCCGCCGCTGTTTGCCCACATCCTCGTCACGTATCGCCCGCTTCCCCAACTCCAGGTTGGGTCCCTGCTCCTGGAACAGTCCTACGCCATTGATCCGGGGACCCCTTACCGCATCCGCGTGCTCCGCCCTGTGTTGCGGGACGACCAGATCCTCATCCAAAATTTCGCCCTTCGTGACGAGACACGTTTTTGGGGCGCGACCCAAGACGCCGATCGGCGAGCAACACTTCAGGAGTCTGACCTCCAACCCCTCCCCGGCTGCGATTATCTGGTGCGTGAACAGGGCGAGGGATTTGTGGGCGAGGTGGAACCCGGCTGCCGATGCCTGATTGAGCGAAAAGGGGCGACCGCGTATCTGGTCAGTCAATTTGAACTCTGGCCAGAGGGAATGCGCACCATCGACCGCGGCCATCATCCCGACACCCATGAGCGGCTCTGGGGGTCTCTGGCCGGCCCCTTTGAATTCGAGCGCACCGACGATCACAGTGCCGAATTGCCCGACCTCTGGATCGCGCCGCCCAGCGGCGGAGTTGGCCAAGACTGAACAGGAGGGAAAGTTGGCCGCCCTTCATCGGATTGGCCCAGGGGCCAGGATTTCTGACGGGGAGACCGCACGTACTGTGACCATAAAGGAACACGGTCATCTTCTGGGGCAATTGGAATTGCCGCGTCGAACCCTTTAGCGTTCGGCCCCCTTCGCCTTCCCAGGGCTCTCCCCCTCCTCAGGGTCGCTCCTCTTACGCAACACGCACGTGAGAATCGTTTCTCGTTGGAGGAGAGGAGAGCCCAAGCCCATCCCCCCTCGATCCCGGGAAAAGCACCGCCACAAGCGATGCCCTCATCTCCCAGTCCTATCGGCGACATAAGCATCGTGCGGGATTACATTCGCGGCTTATTGCTGTCAGAAAAGTTTCACAATAACTTTTATCTTTGCAACTGCAATTACTAGATATTTGATCAGATTCTCGGACGTGCTCCCGGACGAAGGGTGCACAGCGATCAGGGACAAATCGCCCTCTCAATTCTAATTGCGCAACAAGGGTTGATCGGGCTGGTGGACCATCTGTTGAACTCCAGGGAATAGCTCGAAGCGTTCGGACTTGATCAAGTGCCCCCCAACGATCACGTGTGCTGGCCGGAGGTGTCCTCGCGTCGTGCGCCCACGGGGAGGGGAAGCGCCTGGACACCGGCGGGGACGGGGGGTGTCTCGCGGCCTCGTCCGCAATGGTTTGCGGACGCTTCCTCTCCCCCCCTGGCCCGTCGCCTTTGGCAGGGTATGGTGAAGATCATTGGCGTTGGGCTCACCGCCTTCGTTCGCGACGTTGCCGCCGCGATGCTCAGCAGTGTGCGGGCGGGTTCAGAAGGAGTGCCCTCCCCCCGTTCTGTGACGCCCCGACGTTGACAGCCCTTCTTCAGCTGGCCCAGGACGGCTCACCGTCGTCCTCGAAAACACCGTCATGATCGACCGGATCATGGTTCGACCGCGCCATCTCTCCGGACGCTGACGATCGAACGTCCTTGGACGGTTCACACACACGCAGGCTGTCCGGCAGAGCAAGAGCGGGGGGGGTGGAGAGGGCCCGCAATGGAGGGTTGCCCAGCCGGTGTGGAGCAGCGGATGGCGGGTCATCCATGCGCAGCAGGGCCTCCAATCGGCCCAGTCGATCTTCCGTCTCCCGCAGGCGGCCTTGCATCGTGTCCAACAGATCGGACTGGCGCTCGTCACGGGCTCGCCGCCGAGACCTCCATTGATGGTCTTGCCCCGCGAAGCGCTCTTCCAGCTCCAGGATCCGATAGGTGAGGCTTTCGGTCACCTCGGAGAGCGACTTCAGCTGGGCGCTCAAGCGAACAGCCCATTCCATCTCTGAGGCATCCAGGGACATCCGTGCTCGCGGGCAGCCGGCTGATGGTACCGACGGGGAAGCTGCTCGCCAGTCCCCCCCTGCAGAGGAGTCTGGCGCGGAAGGATCCACCCCGGCATTTAGCAGAGTTTGTAACGATTCTGATCGCCACGTCAAAGAACGCGGCGTCCCCCATAGGATCCGGCTGCAGCATGCAACTTCAGGCCAAACGGACAAGATCCCGCGTTCACGAATTACGATTCTGAGCGCGATCTCCACAGGTCAGACCCCAACCCAGGCCAGTCCTCCGAGGCCATTCTCAAGCGAAGCGTCGTTTCGGATCAGCACTGGCTTGGACCATCCCTGATGGAGGGGCTGATGGAGCCGCTGCACTCTCCCACCCATCCACCGGCCCCCCTCGCACGCCTGCCATGACCCTCGCCAACGCTGCCTATCTGGGCATCGCTCGGTTCGCCAACGATCGCAACAAGGAAAACTGGGCGACCAGTTCTGATGTTGACAAGGCCAATCTGATCCGCGCTGTCTATCAGCAGGTTCTGGGTCGCCAATATGTCATGGCCAGTGAGCGCCTCGATGGGCCTGAATCCCTGTTCCGCAGGGGCTACCTCAGCGTAAGGGAATTTGTGCGCCAAGTCGCCAAGAGCAGCCTGTACAGAGATCGCTTTTTCACAAACAGCAATCCCTACCGTTTTATTGAACTGAACCTCAAACACCTCTTCGGCCGAGCCCCACAGAACAAGGCCGAAATGCTCGAGCATTTCACGATTCTCCAGGAGAAAGGTTACGACGCCGAGATCGACTCCCACCTCGATATAGTGCAGAATATCAGAATCGCTTTGGAGAAGAGACTGTCCCCTATCTGCATGGCTGGGATTACTCCAAAGGCCAGCAGGGACCTCAGTTCTCCTACATGCTCCAGCTAACTTGGGGCGCAGCCGCATCCATCAAGGGCGACCTGAGCAAAAATCAATCCCGCCTCAATCCCGCCGTCCATGCGGAGCTGCCTCTGCCGGTCGTTAGTCCCAACGCCAAAGGAAGCACCTTCCGCAGGCTGCCGAGCGATGGAATCACCCGTCAGGGGGTGGGCGCTGGCGACGAGGGCCGCACCTTCCGCATAGAAATCAGCGGTTTCAACAACTATCGCCTCCATAAGCGCAGCAATCGCGTGCGCTTCATTCCTTACAACAAACTCCTGGAATACCAGCAGCAAATCCATCGTGAGGGCGGTCGCATCGCAAGCATCACACCGGTCAACTGAAGATCGTTCTCTCCCCTTCAACAACGCCGTCTTCCACTCTCACCGTTTTGCCATGAAGGTTTCCGCAGGGGTGCGCAACACCAACTCCAGCAATGATCGGCAGGTGACGATCAATGTCACCGGCCTGGCTCGCAACGAATTCGTCCGCAGCTCAGACTGTGTCATGCAGGTGCCTTACACCCGCATGAATGAAACCCTGCGCCTGGTGCATCGCCTCGGTGGCAAGGTCACCAGCGTCAGCGTCACCGGGGTTTCCTGAACGCTCTCCCCAGCCCAGCCAAGAGTTCGGGCCCCAATCCCCTTGGATCTGCAGGGGGCAGGACCATGGTGGACAGGCCTGATACCATCACCGACCGCATCTTCTGCCCGAGATTCCGCCTGGTGTCTTAGGCTTTTTGCTGGCGTCTTAGGCGGCGGGTGGGCAGTGACCATTTGTTACGGGGCCCGCGCCAGGCACCGGCACTCGTCGAGAATAGCCTTGTTGGTGCGAAGCCCTGATCTTCCAGAGCTCCGGCCACATCGGGAACCTGGAATCAAGAAGGAATTGAAAAGAATGGGAGAGTCTTCATCCCTTCTCGTTTTCAGTTCCATCGCATGCCCTGTTCCCATTCCCTTCACCCACCCACTCCCGACGGAGAACGTCGAGACCAGGAGCCTTTCACATGTTCGACGCCTTCACCAAGGTCGTTGCCCAGGCAGATGCCCGCGGCGAATTCCTCAATTCCGGCCAGATCGACGCCCTCGCGGCGATGGTCGCCGACAGCAACAAGCGTATGGACTCGGTCAACCGCATCACCTCGAACGCCTCCAAGATCGTCACCAACGCGGCCCGCGACCTGTTTGAGGCCCAACCCGCCCTGACAGCCCCAGGCGGCAACGCTTACACCAGTCGCCGCATGGCTGCCTGCCTGCGCGACATGGAGATCATCCTCCGCTACATCACCTACTCCGTGTTCAACGGCGACGCCTCCGTGCTGGAA
>Ga0194130_10005646_pt1 | contig 14920 bp, 9 predicted proteins | sample TA2KigsurfametaG_FD_160084 | JGI IMG/M metagenome (GOLD analysis project Ga0194130, IMG submission 160084) | Freshwater microbial communities from Lake Tanganyika, Tanzania - TA2015050 Kigoma 12 surface | ecosystem: Environmental > Aquatic > Freshwater > Lake | place: Tanzania: Lake Tanganyika... | reverse complement strand
CAGATCTCAGGATTGCCAAAACCTGGGCGGCCGTTTCTTCTTCAAGTTCCGTGCGTCGTACCAATTCTTCCAACCCAATTTTGATGACCGACTTTGCGGTATCGCAACCCAAGGCCTTAAGTTCGTCAAGAACCCATCCCTCAATTTCGTCTGAAAATTCATCCAAATCAACATCGGAATCGTCTTCTTGCACATCCCGGAACACATCAATTTCATAGCCCGTGAGCTTTGCGGCCAATCGGATATTATGCCCGCCTTTGCCAATGGCCAAGGAAACTTGATCCGGCTTGAGGAACACATTGACCTTCAGGCTTTCTTTATAAATCTCCAAGCTCATCACCCTGGCCGGACTCATAGCCCGCTGGATAAAGAGTTCCAAGTTGTTGGTATAATTGATGACATCGATGCTCTCGTTGCGAAGCTCCCTGACGATGCCGTGGATTCTGGAACCTTTCATACCAACGCAGGCTCCAACCGGATCAATTCGGTCATCGTAGCTTTCCACCGCGACCTTGGCCCTTTCGCCCGGTTCCCTAACAATACTTTTGATGGTAATCAAACCGTCAAAGATTTCCGGGACCTCCATTTCCATTAATCTCGCCAAGAAAGCAGGATCTGTCCGCGAAATAATAATCCGTGGGGTAATATTTTGCATTTCCACGCGAAGAATTACTGCCTTGAGGGCGTCCCCTTTTTTGTAAAAATCAGCCGGTATTTGTTCTGTTTTAGGCAAAATCAGCTCATTGCCCTCATCATCCAAGACCAATATTTCCTTTTTCCAAATTTGATAGACCTCCCCGGTGATGATATCCCCAACCCTATCCTTATATTTCTTGTAAATATTGTCTTTCTCTAATTCCAAAATACGCTGTACCAAGGTCTGCCTTGCGGCAAGTACCGCACGACGACCGAAATCTTCCAATTTTATCTCATCGGATACCTCTTCACCAACCTCGAAATCAGGCTCTATCAACCGTGCTTCATCCAAAGAAATCTTATCCGGCATTCCCAATTCTTCCGAATCATTCTCAACGATTTCCCTGTTCCGCCAAATTTCAAGGTCCCCCTTTTCGGTATTCAAAATGACATCAAAGTTCTCGTCTGTTCCAAATTTGCGTTTTACCATGCTTCGGAATACATCTTCCATAATTCTCATCATGGTTGCACGATCAATGTTCCTAAACTCTTTGAATTCAGAGAAAGAAGTAATCAGAACTTGATTTTGATTGACGGGTTGGGGTTTGGTTTTAACAGCCATAACAAGGAAATAAAAGTATTTTCAAATTAAGAATTAAGGGAATTGGGCGAGAATAGCGCGCTCTTGAATTTTGTTTTTGAATGTGGTTTGAAGTCTCTATTGGGTTAACAAATATTTGTATAACAATTTTTAAAAAAGAACCACCTTGGCTTCCTTGATTTCAGGAAAGGCGATCGTGCTTTCTAGGCCATCTTTTCCTTTCAATACCAATTTTGAGGCATCTGCCTCCATCAAAGTACCCATTAACACAGCGCCGTTGAGCAGCGTGATTTTGAGTTGACGGCCTAGATGCTGAGGATACTGCCTGCTCAAAACCAACGGGGCTTCGGCGCCAGGTGATCCAACCTCCAGGACTATCGGGCCCTGCCAACCATGCTCATCAATCAGTTTACCCAGAGAGCGGTTAAGGGTTGCACATGCATCAATATTGACGCCCTGGTCACCGTCAACCTTAACCGAAAGCCTTCGAGAATCGGGAGACCACTGTATCCCAACCACAAAATGCGCGGTCCCCTCCAAGGCGAGCTCGATGTGCCCGACTACTTGACTCTTCAAGTCGGTCAATAATTCCGGAGTTTGAGGCAGAGCAATCTCTTCCACATCCCGAATTCGGTCTATAGCCCTTGTTTTGCTTGTCGCCTGCGCTTTTGGTGACATTCCTGTTTGGAATAAATCGTTAGTGGCTGGTTTCAAAATTTAAACAAAAGAAAAGGGGGCTTACGCCCCCTCCATTTCTACCGCAAATATACAGCTTTTGACTGCCCATGCGCCATTCTATATTAAAACTACCTTATCAGAGCCAGCCCGCTCCATAGGCCCCATAAAACAAAACCGCCTCCGAAAGGAGGCGGTTCTAAATTATGCCACAGAATCTATAAACCCTGGCTTATGGGCAATTTACTCCTCCATTACAGAATGGAGTGCTTGGAATTACGTCCGCAAATTCGTCAGCGTATTCACAATTACCAGGGGTTGTCGTATCCCACTTGATGGCTGTATTACCGGGAGCGGTAACCACAAACCTTACATTGAACAACAATCCGTTGATTGTGACCGGATTAAGATTAAACCAAGCCGCACGGAATTGGCGTCTTGTGCTGCTGGTATAAGGTGGGTTAGCATTCAAGTTCGAAAACAAACCGCAATTACTTAGGAAGCCAGCAGAAATAGCGGAGTTTAGGCTGGTCACCGACGAAATACAACGCAGTTTCGTACTATCATAATCTATAGCCAGTGAAATAGCAGCCGTAGGAATTGATCCCATCGTTATGGTCACAGGGACTACGATGGTGTCACCCACGTTACAAGTGCTGCTCAAAACAGGAATAGTCGTCACAACATTGGTACCAGTGCCTACGCATGATGCCGTAATACCGGGTGAGCCGCAGGCTGTAGTGCTAAAGGATTCTTGTGATCCATAGGCCGTACCAACGCTGTTGGTTGCAAAAGCACGCATGTTGTACGTTGTGCTAGCGCTAAGGCCGGTGAGGTTGCTGGTGAAAGATCCGGTTCCCGTTCCGGCGGTGACCGTAGAATTCGCTGTAGTTGGATTAGCCACAGTGCCATAAGCCACACCTCGGGCTGTTACCGATGCCCCACCGTCGCTGGTCACGTCACCACCCGATGTTGCTGTCGAACAGGTCACTGAGCTAGCGGCAGTAGTGGAAACCGAAGCAAGCGTAGCGGGAGGCGCAGAAGTTGTAAACGACACGTTACTACCGTAAGAGGTTCCCACTGAATTGGTTGCATAGGCACGAACATTATAGGTTGTGCTTGCTGAAAGACCGGTAATGTTGCTCGTAAAGGCTCCTGTACCCGTTCCGCCGGAAACAGTGGAATTGGCAGTGGTTGGGTTAGCGGCCGTACCGTAAGCAACACCACGAGCGGTAACCGAAGCGTTTCCATCGCTGGTTACATTACCACCACTCGCTGCGGAAGACGAGGTAATGGAAGTAATAGCGGTGGTAGTCACGGTTGGGGCAACTTGTTGTACTGCCGTGGTGAAGGTTAATTCATTACCATAAGCTGTACCTGCGCTGTTGGTTGCATAAGCACGAACAAAATAGGCCGTAGAAGAACTTAATCCTGTCATACTGGAGGTAAAAGCACCCGTTCCTGTGCCGTTGCTGGTCACCGTTCCGGATACTGTAGGATTGGCTGAGGTTCCGTAAGCAACACCACGTGCGGTAACCGAAGCACCACCATCGTTAGTAATGTTACCACCCGATGTGGCTGCGCTGGCCGTAATTCCAGAAACAGCAGTAGTGGTTAAAGTGGCCGTACATGGGGTAAATTGAAGAGTGCCGTTACACACAAACAATAAGGCAGGACCGTTAGGGGTTCCCGACGGAATTGTTACTCCACCGGCAGGACCAGCGGGGCCGGCAGGACCAGCAGGGCCGGCAGGACCAGCAGGGCCTTGGGCGCCGGCAGGGCCTTGGGCGCCGGCAGGGCCTTGGGCGCCGGCAGCGCCAGGAGCACCGTTGTTACCGGCAGGACCAGCGGGGCCTTGGGCACCAGCGGGGCCTTGGGCACCAGCAGGGCCTTGGGCGCCGGCAGCGCCAGGAGCACCGTTGTTACCGGCAGGACCTTGGGCACCGGCAGGACCGGCAGGGCCGGCAGGGCCTTGGGCGCCAGCAGGGCCAGGGTTTTTGGCATACAAAGCGAATGGAACGCTTAACAATTGGGATGTGCTGGAAATACCGTAGCTGGTACCACCTGCTAAATCGGCTTCAACTTTCAAATAAAAGGCAGCGCTACCCCAGTTAATACCGGCAAAAGTACCTGATTGAGCTACCCCTCCACCGATCTCAATGCTCATCAAGCCGTTGGCGTTGGTGGTTGCAGTATGCCTTTCCATATAAACAACAGAACCGCTTGCAGAACCCGATAAAACGGATACTTGAACGCCAATGCTTTGGTTGGATAGCAATTGTCCGCTGGCGCCACGCATCACCGCTTGGTGGGTGAAGCGCTCAGGAACCTGAGCAAAAACTTGAGATGCCACCATCAGCATCATCAGCATTTGCATGACAAGGATTTGTAAGCCTTTTTTCATGAGTTTGGATTTTAAGGGGTGTTGGTTGGTTTATGGATTGATAATTTTATTTGATTTTGTTGAATTTGAGGCGAGTGGAGAACTCTTGGGTTGCGCTGACAAAATTGAGAGCAACGTGGTATTGTCCCTCTGCCCATGCGCCACTCTCTAGGTTGATTTCTTGGTTGCCGTTTGAGGTAAAGAAGTGGGTGGCTTGATTCACAACCCGGCCGCTCAAATCGGTAACGGTTACAGACAAATCACCGGAGGAAGGAAGGCGTACCGATAAGGTGGTGTTTGCTTGGGTTGGATTAGGATAAACCACCGCTTGCCATGATGAAGGATAGTTACGATTCTGCAACCTTGGCGCAGATAACATAAAGTCCCCGTACGATACAGCCCAAGCATCGGCCAATTCGCTGTATTTACCCATGGCTAATTCTCCTTCACCCTTTCCTGATAATTGAAGGAACAACAAAGGCTCACCGTCGCGGACCTGGAATGGCTCAAGAGAATACCATCCCATACGAAGTTGACGGCCTTCTTGTTTGTAAATTAAATCGGCGTTAGAAGCCTCTCCCCCCATCCGAATGCCTTGAACACTAAGCCCTTCAGGGATTTCTAAATCGATACTCACAGCGCCTAAATCATAAGAGCCCTGTGCATACACGGGCCATTCGATAATGCCGTTAGAGGCCTGGAGCGTTCCGTTAGGATCGAGATTGATCCATTGTTGACGAAGATTAATATCTGGGATATAGGTTCCATTTACATCCCCATAAACCAGAGCAAGATTGCTTTCCTGCAATTCTTGGCCGCTATTGATTTGTTTACTGCTTGGCAAATCATAGGCCCAATCTCCCAATGGAAAACTGTTGTCCGAGCCTACGTAGCGTCGGTGCACCAACAAAGCGTCTGTTCCGTTGATAATATTGGTTCCATTGACGTCACCGGCCAGAAAATTGATTCCTGTCAGGGTAGTCATCACGTTAAAATGCCTCTTCATGATGAGGGCGTCGCTGGAGTTTACGGCACCCAAACCACCCCAGGGTTTGTTGGTGGTTGCCGTCATTTGATAAGTTCCTTGGGGGATGCCGCTGAACAAATAGGCCCCACTGGCATTGGTTCTGGCGGTGTCCACTAGTTGACCGTTAGCAATGAGGTTAATGCGCGTGTTGGTCATTGGGGTTCTGGCCGTATTGGCATAATGCAACAGGCCCGCCAAACGTGCGCCATATATTTCTACGGGGATTTGCACACCGTAAGAAACGCGGCCAATAGAAACACTGGTTTGTTCCACCGAAAGCTGGGCATTGCTGAAGCTCATGGAGCCGTAACCTGCAATGGCCACATCTCCTCCGCTCGACAAAATAGCCGATTGAGCTAAAGCCTGAACAGATAAAACCGCAAAAAAGAGCGCAGAATAAATGGTTTTCCTCATGACGTAGGGTTTATCATTTCAAATATAAGTATTTCACTTTGGAATTCCACATGATTTCCACATTTTAAGAAAAATTTAGAAGGATTTGCCCTTTCTCTACGGCCTCACCGGGTTGAATGACGATAGAAATAACCGTGCTATCGGAATGTGCCCGCAGTACATTCTCCATTTTCATGGATTCCAGGACCAAAATTGGGTCGCCCGCTTGCAATACCTGGCCCTCGGTGATCAAAATCCTCAAGACAAGGCCGGGCATTGGAGCCGTGAGGGCTGTTTGCTTGCGTTTCTTGGTTCCGGCACCTTGAATGTTGGCGAGCAGCAATTCTCGCTTGTTCTTGATGGGTACGCGATAACGAATGCTGTTAATCCGAAAAAGAAGATCGCCTTCCTCCGTTCGTTGCAGATGCTCTAAGCGTATAGATCGCCCATTAATCAATAAATGAAGGGCTTGGCCCGTACCCTGTGAGGAGTCAGCGTCAATGCCCTGAGTTCGACCTTGAATAAAAAGGCGACCTGCCGAATCCACAGAAAGCTGAACCTCCTCGCCGTCCCATAGAATTTGGTAAGGTTCAGAACCGCCCTCTCCCTCTTTTATGGCCGAATTTTGCATAAGTTTGCGAAAATAAGCCTAATGGCCTACAATTTCCCGATAAGAACCAATTTGTTATTCTGCATTGCGGCCATGGTCGTAACAGCCTGCACCCACAGGTCCATTCCGACGGCCAAGCCTACGGGGGCAAGCCCCTTTTCTGAAAACGTGGCCACCTTAAGCGCTATCCAAAACGATACAACCCCCACATGGGCTCAATGGTACCGGGCATCCAGGCCCCTGGATTTCCGCTTGGTTCACACCAAGCTTGATCTCAAACCCCTCTTCGAGACCGCCCAATTGGAGGGCAAAGCATGGATCCGAATGCAAGTTGGATTTTATCCCGTTCAAAGTGTTGACTTGGATGCCCAAGGATTCACCATCCGTCGGTTGGCCATGCGTACCCTCGATGCGGATTCAAACCGCTGGATTGATCTAGCCTACCGCTACAACCGCAAGGTGGTTTCGGCCAAATTGCCCAAAACCCTGGCTGGCGGAACCGCTCTGGAAATTCACATGGACTACCTCGCCTCTCCGGATTCCCTGAACGCGGGGGCGGGATCGGCGGCAATCCAAGGCGAAAAAGGCCTGTACTTCATCCGTCCAGATTCGGTTTACCCTGATAAGCCCCTTCAAGTTTGGACACAGGGCGAAACGGATCATAATTCTTGTTGGTTCCCCACCATTGACGCCCCTAACCAGAAAATGACCCAGCAAATATCGATTCGAGTGGATACGGCCATGGTGACCCTTTCCAACGGAATCATGGTGGGCTCCACTCGGCATGAGGACGGAACACGAACGGACACCTGGCTGCATAATCTACCGCATGCACCCTACCTAGCCATGATTGCGGCGGGCAAATTCTCTGTGACCAAGGATACGTGGAGAAATATTCCGTTGCACTATTACGTTGAGCCGCAATATGCGCCCTTGGCGGCTCGTATATTCCACAGGACGCCAGATATGCTTGATTATTACTCCAAAGTTCTTGGGGTAGATTATCCTTGGTCGAGCTACCATCAAATTGCCGTGAGGGATTTCGTGTCCGGGGCGATGGAAAATACCGGGGCTGTTGTGTTTGGTCAATGGGCCCAACGAAGCGCCAGGGAATTGGTCGATGGATCCGCGGAAGGCACGGTAGCCCACGAAATGTTCCATCATTGGTTTGGCGATTTGGTCACCTGCGAGAGTTGGAGCAACCTTAGCCTCAACGAATCCTTTGCTACGTACGGGACGCCGCTGTGGTACGAACACGCTTACGGCCGAGAAGAGGCCGACGCGGCCTTGGAGGGCAACCTGCGTGATTATTTGGCAGAATCTCGCCGCAAACAAGTGGATCTTATCCGGTATTATTACGAAGATAATGAGGACATGTTTGATCGGCACAGCTATGCCAAGGGGGCGAGAATTCTTCATATGTTACGAAACGAGATTGGCGACAAGGCCTTCTTCGAGTCCCTTCGTTTGTACCTCACCAAGCATCGCTTCAAAGCAGCAGAAATTCATGATTTTCGCATCGTTTGCGAAGAGGTCACCGGAAGGGATTTGCAGGTTTTCTTTAACCAGTGGTTCTTGTCCAAGGGGCACCCTGTGCTTTCGATGAAATACCGTTATGACCAAAACGCTAAACAATGTGTTTTCAATATTTCCCAGAAACACAGCGCCATTCCGGGCAAGCTTTTTTCCTTGCCGATTCAACTTGAATTTTACTTTTACGATTCATCGACTTCCAGACGAATCGTCCTCGACAAGCAAGAACAAGAATTTCGATTTGATTTGCCTCAGCCGGTATGGACGGGGCATGATTTAGGGAGAATTCTCTTGTGCGAATACGACGATCAACGAACTTTTGAAGAATTTGTTTTGCAATTCAAAGGGGGGCTTTTTTACTACGATCGCAAAAGGGCGCTTGAACAGCTTCTTCGCAATCCCCGATTTTTTGGGGCCTGGAACGATCCCGCCAAGGTCACCGAGGCCATGGATTACCAAAACATTGTTACCCGCGCCTTGCGGGACCCTTCCCCGGTTATCCGATCCTTGGCGGCAGAATCCATTCCCGTTCATGTGCTGAAGCAAGATTTTCTACTCTATAAACTGCTCGGTAAAACCGTGGAATCAGATACTCGATCCTCTGTTCGCCAAAAGGCGCTGATCAAACTCATTGAAACCTCAGACTCAGGCACAGCCTTGGAAGTAGGATGGTTGGAGCAAGTACTAAACAAAGACTCCTCGTTGCTCGTTGCAGCGGCTGGCTTGAAGGGTTTGGTCAAAGACCAAGCAGCCAAAGCCCTCGCCACAGCGCGCAGCCTCGAAAGCGAGCCCACCATGGTCAGTGCCTTATTGGATTTTTATGCCCAGCACGGGGAAAGCCAAGACCTCTCGTTTATCGAAAAATCATTGTTACAATTAAGAGACGCTCGTTCCCAGCGCCAATTCGCGGGGTGGCTCAAAGCCTATAACAAAGCCGTGATGAGGCTGGACCAAAAAGGCCGAGGGATAACCCTTTACAATAAATTATCACAACACCCTTCGGGTAGAATTCGTGCCATCGCATCAGAACAAAAATTGGATTTGGAGGGCAAGTAGAATCGCAAGCATGCGCATCGGTCATCCCTGTAACGGCATGACCATCAGGCTTTGATGAATAAGGTACATCTCTCGCCCGGGGAGGCGAAGGCAGCGGTATCGAGTGCGGCCTTTGGGGCCTTTGAGAAAGGTCATACCGGCTTTGGTGCGGAAGCGCGCTCCCTCATTCAATTGCTCCAGCGGGTACCAGCCCTCTTCTTGCCCTTCGTATTTCCGAAGCCATTCCATCAATTCCGGTTGTGCACAGCCCGAAACTTGAGGGTTTCGCATGGCTCTTCGAAGCGGCCCGTGCATGGCCTCCGGGAAAAATCCGCGTTGGATGGCCCCGTTAACCAGGCTTGCATACGCTTTGGCCCATTCGACTCCATGAATTGCAACGCGGGGGCCGTAATCCACCCAATTCAACAAATGCGCGTATTCATGAAGAAAGATGAGCAGAAAACTCAGGGGCCTAAGGTTGTAATTCAGCGTGATGACGTGGCCTCTTCCTTTCCACGGTGGACGGTAATCCGCAAATTTGGAACTTCGTTCTTGAGTGATTAGCAATTCAACCCCATGAACAATCAATAGCTGCGCAACCCACACAGCGGCCTCCTCGCTCATGTACGGTTTAAGCTTCTGAATAAGGGGGGTTAGAAGAGCCCTGTTTTGATAATTAGGTACGCGGGTCAAATCAATAAACAAAGGCGATAAACCAAAAATGAGCCCGCATAGGCCAGGAAACTAAGGTAAGCAAGTTGAAGCATCGGCCATTTCCAGGATTTGGTTTCCATACGCGTCGCGGCAATGGTGCTCATGCATTGCAAAGCAAAGGCATAAAAAATTAACAAGGACCAGACCGTTGCGGAATCAAACATGGGTTGATGGGTACCTGCCTTGAGATCGGCCCCCATCCTTTCTTTCAGCCGCTTTCCGGTTTGGGGATCATCCGGATCTCCTTCGAGCCCGTAAATGGTGGCCATGGTGCCCACAAATACTTCCCTTGCCGCAAAGGAAGTCACAAGAGCAATTCCTATTTTCCAATCAAAACCCAACGGCTCCACCACAGGCTCTAGGGCTCTTCCCAAGACGCCGGCATAGCTTTGTTCCAGCGGCGGGGCTTCTTCTTGGCCTCGGAGGGTGGCCATCATGTTGTTTCTTGGACCGAATGAAGACAATGCCCACAACAACACCGAAACCAAAACAATTACCTTACCAGCGCCTTGCACAAAATTAACACAATACCTTGCGGGCACCTGCCATAAATTGCGGGAAACCGGCCATTGATAGGGGGTAATTTCAAGCATAAAATAGGACGGGCCTTTGGGCTTGATCCAATACTTCATCACCAACGCAGAGCCTATGGCCGCCACGACCCCCAATAGGTACAGCCCCATCATGGTTAGACCTTGAAGACTAAAAATGCCCAACCAATAGCCGCCCGGCACGGCGAACTGGATCAGCAGAGCATAGACCGGAAGCCTTGCGCTGCAGCTCATGAGGGGCAACACCATGATGGTGGCCATCCTTTCTTTCCAGGACACAATGTTACGAGTCGCCGTTATCGAAGGCACAGCGCAGGCAAAGCCCCCTATCATCGGCACGATTGACTTCCCGTTAAGGCCAATCGATTTCAAGCCATGATCCATCAAGTAGCTGACCCTCGACATGTAACCGCTTTCTTCAAGCACCACCAGAAAGAAAAACAAGAGAAAGATCTGCGGCACAAAAACCAAAACGCCGCTAATCCCCGGTATCAAACCTTGCACCAAAAACCTTGCCCATCCGGGGTATTGCGATTGCAGGGCCTGCTGGGTGTAGTCAGCGGCCCATAACATCATGCTTTCGATCCCATCCATGGGGTAAGAGGCCCAAGCAAACAGGGCCTGAAAAATCAGGGACATCACCGCCACAAAAACCACATAGCCCCAGAATGGATGCAACAGAACCCTATCCATCGAATTCGGTAAGGCGGGTTTGGCTTTGGTTTCGTGAACCGGACATGATTTAAGCTGAGCCGCAATGAGGCTGTAGCGCTCCACGGTTTCCTTGGAATGTTGCCGACGAATTTCTTCTTGACGAGCAGGAGGCGATGAGGCTTCGGGGGAATCGTATAACTGCTTCCACTGATCGGCAGGAGACGGTCCCGCACCCCGTTGGCCAACCGCATAGGCCTCCAATGGCTTACGGATTGCCCGTTGAATTTCTGGCAATCCTCTACCCTTGCGGGCATCGGCAGCCACGGCAACCAAACCAAGTTCATCGAAAAACCACTGGATCACGCCCTTAAGGCTTGGGCTGCTTACGCGATCGGCTTTGTTCAATACCACCAACATGGGTAGATTGAGGTCGCGGATTTGACTGATCAAGAGCATGCTTCGAAACAGGTTCGAGGCATCGAGCACCAACAAAATTAGGGTAGGCGTTTGCGGTTCCAAGGAGGCCTGGATCAGCTCACGGCAGGCGACCTTTTCGTCTTCGGATTGCGGATACAAGCTGTAGGTCCCAGGAAGGTCCACCAAATCAGCCATAACGCCGTTGCCCAAATCCAAGGTGGATTGAAGGCTCTCTACGGTAACGCCCGGAAAATTCGCTGTTTTTTGGTGCAAACCCGAAAGGGCATTGAACAGGGTGCTTTTGCCGGAATTGGGATTTCCTGCAACGTAGATTCTACGCCGCATCATCCTTGCGTTGATGTTATTGCAAAAAAATCCATGTCCGCCACGGGGGATTCTCCCCATCGAACCATGACCGCCCTAGCCTCTTCGGCCCTTAGCGCCAAGACATAGTCCGCAACCTGCAAAGCAAGAGCGTGGCCGCCGGAGGCCCGATGGACGATTTCCACCCATTGCCCAGGAAGGCAGCCCATTTCCATAAGCTTTAGCGAAAGATCTCCCTCAATGAGTTGGATAACCCTCAACGGCTTGCCCATTGGCGCGGTATTCAAATAGCCCTCAGCATTGGAGCGCCCCGGTAGATCACCCATGAAATTGATCCGTTTGGTTGGGCTTGTCTTGAAAATTCTCACCGATTTGAGGACAATTGCAGCCCCGCTTACGAACAGATGCACAACTTGTTATGAAAAACAAGATGAAAAACAAGGCGATTTTTGGAAGTGCCCATTTTGGAAATTCCGAGCGGCTTGCGCGCCCAATAAAAAAAATCGAATAAAAAGGGAACATGGTCTCGGTCAAATTTAAGGTCTTTTGGGGATTCAACCTCGGGTATAAACCCTCTGAACGCGATCCGAAATGGAGGTTAAAATTTCATACGGGATGGTATCGCAGGTTTTGGCCCATTCCTCGATGGTGCCGGGCTCCCCAAAAAGACAAACCTCATCCCCAATTTCAACGTCCATATCCCCCAAATACACCAAACAAAAATCCATGCTGATTCGGCCAATGGTTGGAACGGGCCTGCCTTTGCATTGCATAGTGATTTTGCCCAAGCCCAAGGCTCTTCGCAAACCATCCGCATAACCTACGGGCAGAACACCAACTTGGCCATCCTGGGGCATGCAACCCGCGTTGCCGTAGCCAATACGATCGCCTTGACGCAGCCAATGGATTTGAGAAATCACGGTTTTGAATTTAGTCAATGGCTTAAGCTGCGCCTGTAGATTGCCTGTGGGCTCAAGCCCATACAGCCCAAGCCCCAAGCGAACCATGTCGCCTTGAAAATCCGGAAAACGAAGAATCCCTGCCGTGTTCAAAGCATGAATCAAAGGCCTGTAACCGATTTGTTTTTGGAACCTATCGGCAAAGGATTGTAATTCCAACCATTGCCGCTGACTGTACGCGTCTTGGCTTGCGTCTTCGGCCGAAGTAAGGTGGGTGTAAATGCTGCAAACGCGCAATCCACCGCCGGTAGTTTGGAGCAAATCCAGGGCCTTGGTGTGCTCAGAAAGCGAAATGCCCAAACGCCGCATACCCGTATCCAATTGCAAATGAACGCCGACGGGTTCACCGGTCACGCCGGACCGGTCACGCCCAAGGGCTATCCAGTTTTGGATTTCCAAACAATCGTATAAATCCGGCTCCAAATTGGCCTTGAGCAAGACGTCCGGGTGAATATTCCCGCTGTTCATCACCATGATGGGCAAGCGAATGCCTTCGTTGCGCAATTCCAGGCCTTCTCCGGCATAGGCCACCGCGAGGTAATCAGCCCCCGCCTCTTCCATAGTCCTTGCAATTTCGATGCTTCCACTTCCATAAGCCCTTGCCTTGACCATGACCATCACGCGGACGCCAGGTTGAAGCGAACTTTTGAAGAGCCGAAAATTGTGTTTGGCGGCTTCCAAATCAATCTCCAAAACGTTTTGATAACCCAAAACCAAGAGCCGCTGCTCTATACGCTCAAAAGCAAATTTACGGGATCCTTTCACCAGCACCGTTAGACGACGTAAATCGTTCAAAGGCCAACGCTGCAACAGGGCTTCGGTGGATTCATAACGAAATACCTTTGTGGATTCGCTTTCGGAAAATTGGATAGCGTCCCATAATTTACCCACAAGAACCAAGGTGTCCCACCCAAAGGAAATCAAAAGATCCCTTAATTCCATGAGGGTGTGAATTGGTTCAATGTGGGGGTTGGCTCTTGCGATATCTGGCTCGGATAACACAATAACACCCTGATTGCCCCCACGACGTGAGGACCACTCTTCCAGGGCCAATTTAAGGGAATCTCTGTCCAGGCTGTAACTGTCGTTGATGAGTCGAGAAGATCCTGGTAATTCCCTTATTTCTAGACGCATAGGTAATGGTCGCAAGGAGGCAAATCGGGGCCCGATTTCGGGGCGCCATTCTCCGCCAGCCCAAAGCAATAACGCGGCGCCCGTGATGTTTTCCAAAACCGCGCGGTGGCTGTTTGGAGATTCAAATTCGATGGTCTCTGCTTGGTCTGCATCGAATAAGCCCAAAGTCATATGCGAGGGGTGGGCTTGTTCTGCTCCTGCAACCCATAACATCATTCGTTGGGGATCAAGATTCTTAGCCAACACCTCCTCTTTCCAGGTAGTCCAATGGTCCCTTAGGTTTTCTGTGTCTTGAAATTCCCAAAAAACAAATCGACAAGAGTTGGCTTTTTCCATGTGTTCCCGCCAAACCCCCGGAAACCTAAGGACGACGTCAAGCCTTGCAACAAGGGTATGGGAGTGAACAAAGAGCTTTAATTTTTCGCGAAGTTTCTGCGCTTCATCCTCAAAGCCTTCGCGGTGTGCCGGGCCAAAGTGAACTAGCAGGCCCAAATCAGGCTGAAGAATCTGGGCGATGTTTTCCATTTCTCCTGATTTGGAAATACCGGCTTCCATCACAGCCCAGGGGTGACGCTCTTGCAGGCCCAAAACAGACAGAGGAACACCCAATTGAGAATTGAAACTGCCTGGTGTTTTGCCGGGGATTACCCAATCCGCAACGAGATCGGTCAGCCATTCTTTGACCTGCGTTTTGCCGTTAGAGCCGGTGATGGCCCATAGGGGGCGACCCCATTGCCTACGATGCTCTGCGGCAACGGCCTGCAATGCCGTTAAGACCTTGGGCACAACAAGTACGCTTGCCCCCGCAAGCTTGATCATCTCCGGTGTTTGCTCCTGATCCACCACAAAATTGCGAATACCCATGGTATAGGCCTGTTCAAGGTATTGATGGCCATTACGGGCATTGGGACCCTGCCCGCTCAGGGCCAAAAAGACCGCTTTTCCTGGGGAGGAACAGCGCCTGGTATCGTAAACCCACTCTTCGATGGGGATATTTAGACTCGCTTCCTTGCTCAGCCACCTGGAATTGGGGCAAACAGCGGCTACCCGCTCCAAGGTCCATATCAATTCCGCCCCTTTAATCATGGTACGCGCAAAAATACCGAAATTTGAAGCCCCTTGAACGAAGGAGGCCTCTTGAACGAAGAATACCACAAACCCCTTGGGCCTAAGCCCGATAAACCCCAAACCGTGCTTGCGCGGTTGATGCGTTATTGCTCGCGGCGCGAATGTTGTTCTGGACAAATGATGCTTCGCTTAGCGAAAACCACCCT
>Ga0194130_10005644_pt1 | contig 14923 bp, 8 predicted proteins | sample TA2KigsurfametaG_FD_160084 | JGI IMG/M metagenome (GOLD analysis project Ga0194130, IMG submission 160084) | Freshwater microbial communities from Lake Tanganyika, Tanzania - TA2015050 Kigoma 12 surface | ecosystem: Environmental > Aquatic > Freshwater > Lake | place: Tanzania: Lake Tanganyika... | reverse complement strand
GCGAACCCGTAACCGGGGAACTCCCGGTCGAATTCCCGCATCAGCCGGTCGCGCGTCACCTTGGCCAGCACGCTGGCGGCGGCAATCGAGTAACTGCGCGCGTCGCCTTTTACGAGCGGGGTCTGCGCCCACCGCAGCGACTTTACGCGCAAGCCGTCCACTAAGACATGCGCGGGCGGAGGCGTAAGTTGCGCGAGCGCTTCGTTCATTGCGTGATGCGTGGCTTGGAGGACGTTGATACGGTCAATCAACCCGGCATCTGCTTGCGCGATGGCATAGGAAACTTCCGAGCGGGAGGTAAGCCAAGTGAAGTAGTGCTCGCGCTGCGTTTCCGAGAGCTGTTTCGAGTCGTTTAAGTCGCGCAGCTCAGCGGGAAACTCACCTTGCAGCCAGCCCAGTGGAAATATCACCGCCGCCGCGACCACCGGTCCCGCCAGCGGGCCGCGCCCGGCTTCGTCGAGACCGGCGAGTGGAGTGAGCCCTTTGGCTGACAATTCGCGTTCGCACGCCAAACGGTCAATCACCATACCCCACTCTGCGCGTACTGTGCGGCTTTTGCGTGCGCCAGTTTTTGCCATGCGTTAACTCAAAGCTTTGACCGCCTCTGCAAAATCCCTCGGCCAGGGGGCTTCGACAGCAACCATCTGGCCTGTCTGCGGATGAGCAAAAGTTAGCCGCGCGGCGTGCAGCATTTGGCGTGGCGCTGCATAGCCCGTCTGCTCACGCAGCTGCTTATTGAGCCGCTTACCATAAATCGTGTCACCTACGACGGGATAGCCGAGGTGTTCTAGGTGGACGCGAATCTGATGCGTGCGGCCGGTATGCAAGGTGCAGTGCACGAGGCTCGCGGCCTTCATCCGGCGCTGCACTTCGTAGCTTGTCCACGATGCGCGCCCGCCACTTTCGGTCGCGGCCATGCGCTTGCGGTGCGTCGGGTGGCGGGCGATGGCGACCTTAATCTCGCCGGCGTTGCGCGTGGGGGAGCCGCAGACGAGCGCGTGGTAAAGTTTTCCGACCGTGCGGCCGGCGAACTGTTGCGATAGCGCCAGGTGCGTCGCATCGTCTTTTGCCACCACGAGGCAGCCGCTAGTTTCCAAGTCAAGTCGGTGCACGATGCCCGGCCGCGCCACGCCTCCAATGCCGCTCAACTGCCCGTGGCAATGGTGCAGCAGAGCGTTGACCAACGTATGCCGTTCGTGGCCATTACCCGGATGCACGGCGATGTCTGGGGATTTGTTGACGACCACGAGCACGTGGTCTTCGTAAAGCACGGCCAGCGGGATGGCTTCCGGCTCGGCCTTATCCGGGCGCGGGCCAGGCCAACGTACGGTGATGGATTCGCCCGCATGCGGGACGTGCGTGGGCTTGATGGACTGACCGTTGACGGTGATTTCGCCCTCCTCGATGAGCCGTTGCAGCGTGCTGCGCGAGGCCGCCGGATAGCGCGCGTGTAAAAAGCGGTCGAGCCGCTCGGTGGGTAGCGTCAGCTCAACGGTGAAAGTCTCAGAACGCTCGCTCAGGCGGGTTTGGGGTTGGAAGGTGAGAATTTAGAGTTGGCGGCGCGCCGCCGTAACCAGAAGTAAAAAATGATGCCCGCCGTGAAAATGCCGATGCTCACGAGTTGCCCCGGGGAAAGCGGGCCAATGAACTTTGTGGGCGCGTAGTCGCCGCGATAATGCTCCACCAGCGCCCGCACCGGCGCGTAGGCCATGAGGTAGAGGGCGAAGACTTGCCCGTCGAATTGCTTCCGTCGATACCACCAAGCCAGCGCGCCGAAGAGCGCGAGGTTTAGACCCGCCTCGTAGAGCTGGGTCGGATGCACGCCAATACCTCGGGTCACATGGTCAGCTGGGAAATGCACCGCCCAAGGCAGCTCACACGCGCGCCCGTGGCAGCAGCCCGTCATGAAGCAGCCCAGCCGCCCAAAGGCATGACCGAGTGCCACGCTGGGCACGAGTGCATCCGCCAGCTTCCAGACTGGCAGCGTTTTTCGGATTGCGTAGGCGATGCCGCACACCGTCGCGCCGATGAGGCCTCCGTAAAACACAAACCCGCTGCGTGTAGTAAAAACTTTTGTCCACGGCCCGTCTGCGAATTCCTCGCGCCAGTAGCTGATCACGTAGAGCACTCGCGCACCGGCGATGCCGCCGAGGAACAGCCAGAACACCACATCCGCTACTGCATCTGGTGAGAGGCCATCACGGAGGCCTCGGCGTTGGGCGGTCCAATAACCTGCCATAAAGCCGAGGGCCACAAGGATGCCGTACCAATGGACCGTCAGGCCTCCGAGCTTAAAGGCGATTTCGTGCATCGCGCGCAGCATAAGTGGCGCCGCGAGCATCGTCGAGCTTGAGGAACAACCTTAGCAAACCAGGTGACGCCTCTCCAGCCCCCAAGTCGAGTTGAAGAAGCCAGCCCAAAAGGAAACAAGGCTGTTCGCGATGTTAGCCGGGAGGGGGTAAGACGGTGCTTGGTGGTGCGCACGGCAGGACTTGAACCTGCACGCCGTAAGGCACTACCACCTCAAAGTAGCGCGTCTGCCAATTCCGCCACGTGCGCGAAGAACGCCGCGTATTGAATCGCTTTTGCCCGGTGGCGCAAGCCGAATCTCGGCCATCTTGCAGCCGCAGACTTTTTCCTTTCGGCCCCACACGAGCCGGTATTTTGTGAGGGGCAGACTTTGCCCTCGCTGTTTTGCAGTCGCTGTCCTAGAAAACTGGCTACATGAAACTACGCTTTTGCCTCGTTGTAGCCATGCTCTTCGTCTGCGTGCCCGCGCGCGCAGAAAAGATCGTGCTCGTCGCCGGCGGGGTGCAGGACGCCGTCGGTCTACCCGCCTCGGAAGCGAAGCTCAAAGAGCCGTTCGGCGTAGACTTCGACCGCGCGGGGAACCTGTTCATCGTCGAGATGGCAATGGGCAACCGGCTGCTCAAGATGGACACGAAGGGCTTGCTGACGCACATCGCGGGCACGGGCAAAGCGGGCTTCTCCGGCGATGGCGGTCCCGCGCTGGCCGCCGAGTTTAACGGCCCGCACAACCTCGGCGTGCTGCCCAACGGCGACGTGCTCATCGGCGACACTTGGGCCGGGCGCGTGCGCCAAGTAGATATGCAGACCGGCACCGTCAAGAGTCTTGCAGGCTACACCGTCCCGGCGGATAAAGCGCATGGGAGCGGGCCTTACTGCATCACGCTCGACTTCACGGGCACGAAGCTCTTCATCGCCGACCTCACGCGAATTCACGAGCTGGACATCGCCACGGGCAAGACCCGCGTCGTGGCCGGCAACGGCAAGAAGGGCCGGCCCGAGGATGGCGCGGTCGCGATCGAGGCCCCGCTGTCCGACCCGCGCGCTGCCGCCCCGGACCGCAAGGGGAACCTTTACATCCTCGAGCGCGGCGGCAACGCGCTGCGTGTTGTCACGCCCGACGGCAAGATCAAGACCGTCGTCAATGCCAGTGGCAAAAAGGGCAGCACCGGCGATGGCGGCCCTGCCCTCGAAGCCTCCATGAACGGGCCGAAACACCTTTGCGTAGACCTCGAGGACAACGTCATCATGGCCGACGCTGAGAGCCATCTCATCCGCAAGTTCACGCCCAAGGATGGCCAGCTAACGCGTGTGGCCGGCACTGGCAAGCAGGGCAGGGGAGCATTGGGAGGTTCACCCTTGGAATGTGATCTGGCTCGGCCACACGGCGTCACGGTACATCGCGACGGCACGCTTTACATTACAGACAGCTATAACCACCGGATTCTGAAGATCACTAAGTAGGTTAGAGGTGCTCGCGGGGCTTTAATTTTCAGCAATCGTAGCAGCGGATTAATTGCATCGCGCTGTTACCCAATGCGACGGTGGTTGGCAAAGAAGCGGTGTTCGAGCCTAGCGGACTGAAATAAACTAACCGGCTACTTGGCCTCGGCCTTCTTTTGGGGGAGCAGCATTTCGATGGCCTTGTCGAGTTGCGGATCGCGTTGGGTGAGCCAGTCTTCAGGCGTGAGCCAAAGGCGTACGTCGGGTTGCTCGCCTTGGTTTTCCATGTTCGTGCCGTCCATGCGGAAGACACCGCCCTGCGGCATCCGTGCGCCAGTGCCATCGGTCAGGCGCAGAGCCCAAGTCCAGATCACATAGCCCGGCGTGGGCATGCCAACGATCTTGGCAATGCCGCGCTGGCGCATGGCGTAGGGGAACATTTCGCCGTTGGAGTAGCTGTGCTCGTTCATCAGCACGATGACGGGTTTTTCCCACGAGCGGTTGGGCGCGGCTTCGGGGCCTTCGTCGCGCGGGCGATACCAGCCGTGTTGTTTGCGCTCCAGCCAGTCAATAAGCGTGTCCGAAATATTGCCGCCCCGATTGAAACGCACATCAATGATCATGCCCTGCTTGCCGCTCATGTATTCGTAGGCCTCGCGTTCGAAGCGGGTCTGGTTCTCGCCGCCCATGGCACTGATGTGCAGGTAGCCGAGCTTGCCACCGGTCTGTTTCTCCACGTAGGTGCGTAGTCGCTCAATGCGGTTTTGGTATTGCAGATTTTCCCACTCGGCGGCGGTTAGCACTTTGTATTTCACCTTCCGCGCGCCTTCCTTTTTCGGTTCCTTGTTCACGAGGAACTCGAACTCGCGGTCCTGCCGGTCGTTGATGAACTGGTAGAGCTTTTCATTCAGCGCCACGTCCTGCCCGTTGATGGTCAGGACGTAATCGCCAGGCTTGATCTCAGTCTGTTTGTAGGAACCGGGCGCACCGGTGGGCACGTTGGCCACGCGCAGGCCCGGCCCAGCGTGCGTATAATCTAGGGTGAAACCCAAGTGCGGCGTAACTGGCTCCGGGGTGCTGCCCGCCGCCGGGGTAACCTCGCTATGTGAGGCTTCCAGTTCCCCAATCATCATGCCCAGCACGGTGGAGAAATCATCATGGGTTTCAACCGAATCGAGCATCGGCTCATACCGTTTGCGGATGGCTTCCCAGTCGCGTCCGTGGAAGTTTGGGTCGTAAAAGTTGTGGTGGTAACTGCGCCAAAATTGCGTAAAGGCCGCCTTGCGCTCCGCTTTCACGTCGCGGTCAAAGTCCGCGTTGAAAGTTACTTTTTCCGGGCCCTTCAAGTCTCCGAGCCTAAACTTCCAGACCTCGGCGTTCTGCACGTAGAGGGCGGCCTTGCTTTCCGGCAGCACGCGCAGACCCGCTTTGTTGCCGCCCGTGGTCAGGCGCTTAGTTTCCTTGCCGTCGTAACTGACCGTCCAGACATCGCCCTCGGACATGAACGCAATGGTGCCGTCCGCCGTGACCAGCAAATCCGCTTGGGGGTTTTGCGATGAAAGCTTGCGGATGCGCCGTTGGATGTCCGTAAAGTCAATTTGCACTTTCACTTTGTCCTTGGGCTTCTCGAACTTCAGGTCTGTGTCCGTCAGTCGGGCAGACTCAGGTTGCAACGGCAGCACGTAGAGTCCGAGTCCGTCTCGGTCGCTTTGGAAGAAGATGTATTTCCCATCCGGTGACCACGTGGGCTGCGTGTGCTGCGCGTTGAGTCGTGTCACGTTCTGCGCCTCGCCGCCCGCAGCGGGGACAACCCAGATGTTCCAACTCCGTGTTTCGCCCTTGCGCATATAGGCAACCCACTGCATGTCCGGCGACCACGCGAAATCCCCGCCACCTGACGTCCGCCAGTGAGTGCCGGGCACATGCACGATGCGCTTGGTGGCCCCGTCCGCCAATGCCAAGGTGTAGAGACCACCGTCGTTACCCGCGACCCAAAACGCGAGGTGCTGGCCATCCGGGCATAATGAAAGCCGCGTGATTTCCTCGGAGCGCTGCCAGAGTGATTTCACTGCGAGCGTGGCGAGGTCCAATTCGTAAATGCGCGTGTTGAACTCGCGGTCGCTGGTGAAATAGAGCTTCTTGCCGTCGCGCGCCCAAGTGAAATCGGAGTCGTCGCCCACCCACTCCGTGAGCCGCCGCGCGAACTCCTCGCCACGGCCCGCTACGCCTTTGCTCTTCTCCATCGCCACCGTCCAGATGTCGCCGCGCAGACCGAAGGCCAGGGTCTTGCCGTCCGGCGAAAGCTCGGCTTCAGTCACACCACTGGTGAGTTTCTCGCGTCGCCGGGTGGTTTGTTTTTCATCTGCACTGACCACGAACTTGAGCTTGGTGGCAGTTTTAGTTCCGCTCTTCAGCAACCACAAATCCGGTCCGTACTCGAATGCGATGTCCGCTGATTTCATCGCCACCGTCGGCCAGCGCACTGCGTCGCCGGTGAAAAGCGTGAGTTGCTTGCTTTTGCCATCGAGGTCATAGAGCCAGAGGTTGGGCGTGCGCGCGGGCGAGTCCGTGACTTTGGGGATCGGTTCGTTGAGCTTGCTCGCGGAGGGCGTGACTTCACCGACGGTGACGGTGAGTAGGCGTTTGCCATCGGGGAGGAACTGCGTCCAGAGATGCTGCCGATCGTCGTTGGTGAGCGGTTTGCGGCGACCGTCGGCGATGTTCAGCGTCCAGATTTGCGCCGCCGCCGCGCCGGTGTAGCGTGGGCGCGTCCACGGAAAACCGTATCGCCCATAGACTACGGATTTCCCGTCCGGGGAGAAGCTTGGGTAGTTCAGCGCCGCATAGTCCTCCGTGAGCCGCGAGGTGCCCAGAGTCTTCAAGTCCACTGCATAGAGTGCATAGTTGGGTGTCTCGCGGCGACCGGCGAAGATTAGTTGCTTGCCGTCTGGACTCCAGCCGCCGGGATATTCCGCGCCACTGTGCCAAGTGATTTGCTGCGCAGGCCCACCTTCTGCCGGCACCACGAACAGGTCCCACCCGCCATTGCGTTTACTGGCAAAGGCAACCCATTTGCCGTCTGGCGAAAAGCACGGGTAAGCATCTGCTTCGACGTGCGAGGTCAGCGCCGTCGCGCGCCCTCCCTCGCTTGCCGCCACCCACACATCACCGCGATACACAAAGGCAAGGCGCTTGCCATCTGGACTTAGCGTTGGCTGGCGAGCCCCGACGACGGGCTGTGGCACGGGCGCGGTGAGCTGGGCAAAAATGGGCGTTGTAGTGGCAAGCAAACCGGCAACACCTGCGAAAACGAAAGAAAGTCTCATGAGCAACAGCATTTTTGGCAGACTGTACCTGGACAGTGACGCGGAGCAATGTTTCCTCAAACTTAATTACTGCATCATTCGCTCCACAGTCCACACGCCTCCGGTGAGCGCGATAAGCAAGCAGGCGGGCCGCCGCACCCATGGGCCATACCACGCGCGGTCGGCGCACCATCTCGTCGCGGCGAAAGCGAGGGCAATGACTGTAAGTTGGCCTAACTCCACGCCCACGTTGAAGCACAAGAGTGCCATGCCAAGCTGATCTCGGGGCAAGCCCACTTCGCTGAGGACGCTGGCGAAACCCATGCCGTGAATCAGCCCGAACCCGAACACCGCCGCCCAACGCCCCGGCGAAACCTCACTGCGAAACAAATTCTCAATGGCCACCACCGTGATGGAAAGCGCGATGATGGGTTCCACCATGCGCCCCGGCAACGCGAAGATGCCTAGCACCCCGAGCGCGAGCGTGACCGAGTGCGCGACGGTAAAAGTTGTCACCTGCCAAAGCAGCGGCTTGAGCTTCGGGCTGAGGAGGAACAGCCCAAGCACGAAGAGGATGTGATCCAAGCCCTGGGGCAGAATGTGCTTGAAGCCAAGCTCGGTGAACTGAGCCGCCGTGTTACGCACCACGGGCGCGGCCGGTGGCACGTCTCGGTGCTTCGCGGGATCGGGCTGTTCCACGGTTCGCAGGTCTTCCTGAAACGCAGTGAGGTCAATCACCATGGCCTGCCGCGATTGCACGAGTTGCAGCACGGGCGGGACGTCCTTGCCGCGGTGGAACAGCACCTCAAACAGCGCAGCGAAACCAAAGGTCGAATAAAGCGAAAAGGACAACTCCATCTCTTTGGCACGCGCAGGAATTTTCCACTGCACCGTTAGCGGCAGTGGCGCCGGGACGACCTCGCCGGGCCGTTCCTCGCGCGTGAGCACGAGCGGCGCGGGCGGCCAGTTCGAGATCACGCCCCGCACGGGCGGGTTTGTATCCAGCGCGAAGTGGATACGCGACTGGACGTAGTCGGCAATGTTCGTGGCAAGCGTGCGCACCTGCTCCGGCGTCATCAGCACGACCGCGTCGTTGGTGCGGCCCGCCAGGAACTGGAGCAGATCCGGCTGGTTGAGTTGGAAGGTGAGCGTAAGGGAATTGGTCGTGAGCCGCGCATCCACTCGCGTGAGTGAGGCGGTGTGGGCGGCGGCGTGTTGGAACGGAGCCGTTGCTAGAAGAAGAAAGACAACCCAAAGCACGGGGCCGAACAAAGATTTCACCCCTGCTCTCTTCAATTGCCCAGAATGTTCGGGCTCAATTTGCCTGTCGCCGAGGGTAGCGACACAGCGTCGAGGAGCGCGACCGTTTCCTGCCACATGTTTGACAAACTTTCCACATATCCGCTTTTGAACAGCGATACAGCACTGGCGCAGTCCAAGACCTCGCGGAAGCAGGCGCACTGCGGTGGCTCCCTTCGCTTACTTCTTTCGTCCGCGCGCCGCGGAGTCGGAGAGGTTCTTGAGATACTGCTCGACCAGCGGGCTGTATTCCTCAGGAGCGCGTTCAGTCTGGCTTTGGAGAATCGCATTGCGGTCGCGCGCGGGTAAGCCGAGAAAGCCGCTGCTACCCTTGGCTTGACGCGTTGGGCCGTCCGCCCCGCCCTCACCGTTCCAGTTGCCCTGCTTGCCATCCCCTTGGCCTTCCTTGCTGTTGGCCTGCGGGGTGTTTTGGCCGGGGCCTTGGGCCTGACCTTTGCCCTGTTGCTGGCTTTGGCCTTGGCCCTGTTGTCCTTTCCCTTGCTGCGCCATTTGTTGGCCGACGCCTTCCTGGGCGAGCGCAAGCGCAGCGGCGGCCTGCGCGAGCGCGGCTTGCGCGGCCTCGGCGTTGGCTTGGGCGGGCTGAGCTTTGCCAGCCTCTGCCTGCGCGGCGGCTTGGGTGAGCGCTTGTAGTGCCTTGTCGAGGGACATCTGCGCTAATTGTGGGAGCGGCCCGGCCTCACCGGCAGCCAGCGGAGCCACCATCTGCGCGGCCGCATCCAGCGGTGACGCGGCCTGTTGCGCGGCCTGCGACGCGGCGAGTTGCTCGGTGAGCGCCTTCACGTCGGCTTGCTGTTTGGCAAGCTGCGCGGGTGAAGGCGTAGGCTTGCCGGCCTGCGGGGATCCTTCACCGGGTTTACCTTCACCGGGTTTACCTTCACCGGGCTTACCCTCACCGGGCTTACCCTCACCGGGCTTACCCTCACCGGGCTTACCCTCACCGGGCTTACCTTCACCGGGCTTACCTTCACCGGGCTTACCTTCACCGGGCTTACCTTCACCGGGCTTACCTTCACCGGGTTCGCCCTCGCCAGGCTTCTCACCCGTCGGCGCAGGCTCGCCCTGCGCAGCTTCCTGCAAGCCTTTCTGAGCTTTCGCCATTTCGGCGACGGCGTTCTTTAAGTCGTTCTTGCCGAGTTGTTCGGCGGCTTTCTCGGCAGCGGCCTTAGCCTCGGCAAGCGGCTTGGATTGGGGCTTGGCCTTCGCTTGTTCGCCGGCAGCGGCAGCGATTTCCTGCTGCTTTTGCTTGAGCATCTCCTGGAGGCCGGCGGGTTGGTCGAGCTTAGCTAGCGCCTGATTGACTTGCTGCTGCGCAGCGGCGACGGCCTCGGACGCCTTCGCGAGTTGCGGCGTATTGTCGGGCGGGGGCTGACCGAGTTCCTTGGCCAATTCCTGCTGCTTTTGCTCGACAGCGTTTTTGGCGGCTTGAAGGTTCGCCATCGCTTGCGCTTGGTCGGGTCGGGCTTTCGCGGCGTCGGGCTTTTCCAAGTTTGCTTTGGCGGCCTGCATGTTTTCCTTCGCAGCGTTCAAATTGCTCGCGGCCTCGGGCGCGACTTCGGCAGCCTCGGCTTTAGTGGCTTCCGTTTGCTTGGCGAGGTCGCCCTGTTCCTTCGCGGTCTCTTTGCCGGCGTTGTTTTCGGGTTTCTCGGCGGCCTTCGCGGTATCCATCGCAACCTTCTGCTGTTCCTGCATGAGCTTGCCGATTTCTTTGCCGAGCTTGTCGAGCTTGGCCAAGTCCTCCTTTGCCTTCTCCAGTTTAGCGATTTGCGCGGCGATCTGCTCGCTGGCTTTTTCAAGTGCGTCCTTGGCGGCTTGTTGGGCCATCGGGGCGTTGGCTTTGTTCTCCAGCGCCTGCTGCGACTTTTCCTGCTGCCGGACGGCCTCGCTGAGGGTCTTCGCGGCGTCGGGAGCGTTCGCGGCGGCGTCCTGCTGCGTCTGCTGGGTCTCGGCCTTTACGGATTCTTGTTTCGTGGCCTGCTCAGCGAGCAGCTCGGGCTTCTTCTCGGCGGCGGCCGCTTTCTCGGCCGCTGCGGTGATCTCCTTCACTTGCTCCTGCTTGGCGGCGAGCTCATCGACCTTCTTTTTCAGCTCTTTTAAGTCAGCAAGCTTGTCCTTGGGCTTCTGCTGCTGGGATTCGGCCTTTGCGATAAGTTGTTCCAAGGTTTTTTTCGCGGCCTCCATCTTGTTGAGCGCCTGCTCCTGTTTTTCGACGGCGGGAGAATCCTTGGGCTGCGTGCGGCTGTTGTTTTGATCCTGCAATTGCGCCCGGGCCTCCTGCTGCTTCTCCACGGCAGCCTTTAATTCCTCGGCGGCTTTGGGCGCGGCCTTCTCCACGTCCTCACGGATGGAATCGGTCTTGTCCACGACTTCGGCCTGCTTCTTCTCTGCCTCGACGACATCATCCTTGTTCTTCGTGGCCTGCTTGGTCTCCTCGATGGCGGCCTTTTGCTCGGGAATCGTTTTCTCCAAATCGCGCAAGGCTTGCTTCATCACCTCGAGGTTGTCGCGGGCGGGCAGGAGCAGTTTGGCCAGGTCGGCCATCACGTCGCGGGCGCGTTTCTCGTTGCCGGCGGCGGAGAGTAGGTTTGCGGACTTGAGGTCGCCGGTTGCAGAATCAAGCATCGCCGTGAGTCGGGAATCTTGCGCCTTCTTCAACGCCGTCTGCGGGCGCTCGGCAGCAGCTCCATCCATTGAGGCAACGACCTTGGCCAGCTTTGCGAGGACGATTTTGACCTCATCACCGATGGTGCTCTGCTCGGTTTCCTGCAATTGGAGTGCGACCAGGTGCGCGGTTTCGCTGCGGCGGGCGTCGCGGCCTTTGGTCAACGTGGCTAGGCCGACGGCTTCATTGAGATTGTCGCCTTGGCGGCGGGCGAGTGCATTGAAACGGGCGGCGATTTCTTGCAGGGCTTGCTGCCGCTGGTATTCGAGCAGCAGCGCACGGAGTTGCACGGTCACGGTCTTCTGCCCTGCGAAGGCGTCGAGTGCGTTGCGGCGGCCGGCGTCGGCGTCCGTAGTGGTGCGAGTTTGCTGAAGCAGTGTGACGACGCGGGCGATTTCCTTCTCGGTCAGCTTGTCGAGCACGCTGCGGATGGCCTTGAGCACGACCACGTCATCGCCTTCGAGACCGTTTCGTTCGTATTCCTCAATGACTGCGCCGAGCTGATTGCCGACGCGGCTAGTAGTGGCCTTGATTTGCTCTTGCCGCAACTCCTGCTGGAGCAGCTTGTCGCCCGCCTTGGCGAGGTCGGCGCGAGCAGTGGTGGTGAACAGGGCAGCCGCAGCGAATACCAGTGCCAGGAAGTTTTTGGAGTTCATGTTTGGAGGTCGGCTTGCCTGTTGAACGACTCAATCAACGAAATCAGAGACACCGTAAGCAGACGCTGCTGATAGTCGAGCGGATTCAAGAAGTTAAGCAACTATGTTGGCGGACAAAAGCCGCTGGTTCTGTCCCTTCGCACCCCTCGCCGGCTGAGCATCCCTCCGCCGGCAGGAGACTTTCCTCGAAAATTAGGGCGACCTCCTCCTGCAAGTCTGGCAAATAGGCCTGCCTTTACCCAGACGAAACTTGAAGGGCTGGGAAGCCGCCCAAGTGAGGTTGCAGAGCCGGCTTTGGCTTTGTAGCCGGCATCGGTCGGGCCGGCGGGTTTACTGGGTCAGCAACAGCGCTCCGGGCTAAGCCGATGGAGTGGCTGTGAAGCTGGCACGGAGTTGGCTTGCGACTCGAAACCAATATGCGATGCTCAGCAAATCATGAAGAACATCATTCCATCCTTAGTTGCGGCGGTTCTGGCCGCCTTCAACTGCGTTGCGCCGGCGGCCGAAGCCGGCAAGGGCCCGCTCAAGGCTGAGATCATCGTGGGGAAAGACACCTATGAACTCGATCCGGCAGCGGCGGGCAAGGACTTCGCCGAGAAGCTCCGCGCCGCCGAGAAGCAGGGTCCGGTCCCGGCGCGGCCACCCAAGGTCAACCTGAGCCTCCGCCTCTCCAACTTGGACACGCAGCCGGTCACGATCAATGTTGGCGCAGACAGTTCCAAGCTGGAGCTCGACCTGCAGGGGCCGGGCGCGGTTAATCTCCAGCCGCGGGTTATGATGACCAGGGAATTTCGCATGGGCCAGCCAGTCACCATCGAGCCGGGCAAGTCTTATGACCTGCCGATCGAGTCTTTGTCCTCCGGCATGAGGGGGATCACGAAGCTGAGCTACTGGACTGAGACCGGTGAATACACGTTGACCGCCTCCTACACCAGCGGTGACCGGGGCGCGGGGGCGGTGACCGCCAAAGCCGACCCGGTCAAGCTCAAGGTCGTTGAGGCCGGGAAAGCGCCCAAGTCCTCAAACTGAAAGGCCACCTGCGGGAACTGCATCAATCGAATGGTCGGCGGTACCCCACTGCCCGGGAAGCCTGCATTTCTTGCGCCATCGAGGCGGTCGCTCAAAGCGCGATTGCTGGACATTTCTTAATGGCGAACAGCGCTCGTTCAGCAAAACCGGCGCGAGCTGGCAACCGCCACCAAAAATTGCTTGTGAGCGGCTTAGAAAGGGGAAAATTCACTGCCAATGAACCCGACGCAAAAGCGATTCTCCCTGAATCGCGCAGCGATCAGAAAGCAATTCCCGATCAACAAGCGCGCTTGCGGTCATGATGAGGATGCGGAGGGTTGCTTTCATGGTGTTCTTCGTGGGAACAGGTTGATGGCGCCGCGCTCGCGTTCTTTGAGGTGCAGCGCAAGGTCGAGGATGATTTTGCCGGCAATGAGCACGAGCAGAATCCCGGCCCCGGAACCGAGGGCGAGACTGACGAACGCGCCGACGATGATGGCCAGATGCAAGACCACGATGCGTCCGTAGGGCGCGCCCATGAGCTGGATGAGCGCGACCTGTTTGTATTCGCCGGCTTTGAGGTAGTTGGCGACGAAGGAGAAGCCGTGGCTTGCGATCAGTGCGAGGATGGCAAAGCTCAAGTCGCCCGAAAGCTCCCGGATCGCGCGCTCAAACGGGTTCGGGAAGCCACCGGGCAGTTTGTCGCGGCCAAGGAGCTCGATGACGAAGACGCCATGCACGAAGCAGAACATGCCGTAGTGGAAGGTGAAGAACGCGGAAAGAAACATCGCGCTGACACTCGTGAACCCACGGCCAACGGATGTGTGGGCGGGGCTGACATTCGGGTCGCCGCCGACTGCGTTTCCAACAAAGCCGCAGACCAGCATCTTGGCGATGTTGAAGATGCCAATGACGACGTTCTCGGTCCAGAACAGGAACACGATGCTGAAGATGCTCCACTGGTCGTAGAGCACGCCCCAGATGGGAATGAGGTTGGCCAGCACCAACACCCACGCCGATTTGGTTTTCAGGAAGCGCTGTGCATCAAGGCGAATCAGTTGTGGTTTGATTGCCATCGTGCGCTGCGGTTGTTATTGGTAAAATTGCGCTCATTTCCAGTCATCCGTGCGGAAAGGCGAGGCGGGCAGGCCGGCTCCGTTGAACAGGTTGCAGGTCGGCCAGTTTTCCCACGCGTAACGAGTGGCGGTGGGTTGCTTCACTTCGGCACTGCTCACGATGACTTTGTCGCCCTCGATGCGCGCGGAGGCGGGCTTCCATTGCTGGTCGGCGCCCGCGATGACGAAGCCTTTCAAGTCGCCACCCTTCGCCGTCAGGCCGCCATCGGTGTGTTTGAAGCTCAGGACAATTTCGCTCCCGCGCACTTGATGGCCGGCGGGTAGCGGGCCGCTCGTGGCGACCTTTTGGCCATACACCGTGCCAAGGGCCCACGCGGCGAGGCGACGGCCCACGTCTTGTTTGTTCTTCGGGTGGATGTCCTTCTCCTCGCCAATATCAATCGTGATGGCCATGCCCGTGTGCGGAAGGGCGAGCGTCCGCAACATTCCCTCGCGCACCGCCGGCCAGTTGCGGCCGGCGCCGCCGAAGTTCGGAAGCTGCACCCACGCAAACGGAAACTCGTGGCCCCATAGCTTCCGCCAGTCGCTCACGAGCAACGAAAGCTGCGCGTGATAATACGGCGCTTTCTCCGGCGTGGAATTTGCCTCGCCCTGATACCAGACCGCCCCGCGAATGGCATACGGGATGAGCGGTGCAATCTTCCCGTTGAAGAGCCCGCCCACGTTGCCTTTGCGCTCCGCGAGCGCGACAGGGTCTTTGGGGCGCTTCGGGGCGGGCTTGCCTTCAGCCTTTGCCTGCTTCGCGGCCTCGCGCCACTTTGCGTCGTCCTGCTCGAACTTCGCCTTCGCCTTCACCGGGTCGACCTGCTTCGCGGCTTGTTCCTGGGCGGCGAAAAATCCCTTCAGCGCGGGTGAAGCCTGCTGCGCCTCCAGCGCAATCCACGACTCGATGGGCGTGCCGCCGACGGACGAATTGATGAGGCCGACGGGCACGCCGAGCGCCTTGTGCAGCTCGCGTCCGAAGAAATACGCGGTGGCCGAAAAGCGCCCGACGCTCTCCGGCGTGCAGACCACCCACGCGCCTTTGCCCTCGGACTGTGCGGTGGCAGATGCGGCCGAAGCCTCGGTGAACATTCGGATTTGCGGGAA
>Ga0194130_10005642_pt1 | contig 14926 bp, 9 predicted proteins | sample TA2KigsurfametaG_FD_160084 | JGI IMG/M metagenome (GOLD analysis project Ga0194130, IMG submission 160084) | Freshwater microbial communities from Lake Tanganyika, Tanzania - TA2015050 Kigoma 12 surface | ecosystem: Environmental > Aquatic > Freshwater > Lake | place: Tanzania: Lake Tanganyika... | reverse complement strand
CCAGCGCTCAATAGGCTTTCGAATATTGGCACCGAGCCACTCAATATCATTAATGTTAAGAACTGTGTCGCCTGATGCTGCAAAATCGCAAAGGAGCTCCTGAGCTATCTGTTTTTTGCTAAGGTTCTTGCACTCGTTTTCAAACCAAGTATTATCTCTATCAGGATGTACATTCCAAGGTAACTTTACAGAATTAAATTCGTTTTTACCTCCGGCAGCGTTGACCCACAGCTCATGGTACTGTCCGCCGACACCGTTAGGCGTCGACAGAATAATTGCGCGACCACCTGTTGACAGTGTCGGGTATAAACCTGTAAAGATTTCATCAAAGTTTCGAATAAACGCAGCCTCATCAATGATGAGAAGAGACAGAGATTCTGAGCGTCCTGCGTCGTCTGAAGTGGGGACTGCCTTGATCGACGAGCCATTACTAAATTCGAGAGCCTGCTTGTTGTCGCCGACAATCTCCGGAATCAAAAGCCACCTAGGCATATTGCGGACACAGACCTTGATCTTCTTAATAAAGTTCTGTGCGACAGAAAGTTTTGTCGCAATAACGAGGATGTTCTTCTCTTTGTAAAAGACTGCCAACCAGACGGCATATGCCGCGACAAGAGTCGAGAGACCGAGCTGCCTCGACTTTAAAATAATATTGAAGCGGTGTTCGTTGAAGGACTGAACACATTCGTCCTGAAACTTATACGTCCTAAATGGTATTAGGCCTCGCGTTGGGTGTTGAATCTTTAGGTACTTGTTCATGAAGTACGCGGGCTCTCTGCCGCAGCGTATTATTTCTTGGACTTGTGCTGACTTTGATGTAAGCGACATCGTTTAGCTCGCTATGCTAAACTTAAAGACTCTCCGGTAATAAGCGGACTTGCGCTGTGCCTGCATCGTGCTAGGCAAAAACTCGACGTTGTCTTCGGCAAATATTTCCTTAATCTTAAGGTTCTTGCCAGTGACTTCACGAAAGTGCGCCTTGAGCGTCTTAAGACGCTCATTGACCAATTGAGACGCCTCATTGTTTGCTCGATTTGTCTGCTCACGAATCGTGTGCGAACGCATGCTCCGATCGGCCGCAACGAAGTGAAATATTGTCTGAAATCGAAGTGTAAGCTCTTGCCCGCCATCGGGGCCTGTACCAAAAGACGCAGTAATCGACTTGGTGCCGCTGGGAGACGAAGATCTGCCATATGTCGTGTTAAGAATTGTGCTTAAAACCTCTAAGTCGCTCTGCATAAAATCTCCTAGGATTGCTATCTCAATAAATATGTAGGTTGTCTGCTCAGTTTAAATTTATAAATATTGAGCGTTTCTTCGTCTGGTCGCCAGCCTGTTGACCAGATAGCACTATTAGGCTCTGCCCAAGTCATTTTACATTCTGCGCAACACATGTGCGACCTAAAGGCATTTGCATCATTCGCGTCTCGCATAGATAGACAGCAGACAGGACAGTCAAGTGGAACATAGCCGGCGCACTCTTCAATATCAATGAGGACATCATTCTTCGTCTTAAGCACTTTTGTCATAAATTATTCTAGAGTCCATATTGTGATGTGTAATATCTAAAACATTATCGACTGCATCTTTGACGGCGTCGACGTGTGAAATTACTAAAATATTACGAAACCACTTCTTGAATGAGGAAAGAAGTCGATTGCATGCTTCGACGTTTGTTTCATCAAGCGCACCAAAGCCTTCATCAATTATTAGCAAATCAGCTCTAGGCAACGATGAAATATTAATCAGTGCAACTCGAATTGCCATCGATGCCATCATCTTTTCCATTCCGGAGCCACACTCGATGACTCTACGTGAGTCACCGTAATTTATGTAGATCTCCATGTCATTAGAGCCAGGTGTCGACTCAAGCTCAACTGTAAATCCTACAACTCCTTGAAGAATTTTTGAAATTTCGAGGTTGATGAGCGGCAATTGAGTCGACATGATCTTAAGAGGAATTCCTCTGTGTGAAACCGCCTCCAGGAAGAGATCATATGATCGCCACTGCACGATGAGGTCGTTGTATCGATTCCTTTCTGCATTAAAACGAATAAGATCAGACTCTGACTGACCGATCTGTTCAGAAATTTTGAGCCTTTGCGCATCAAAATTATTCATCTCATCTGTCAGACGTTGTATCTCTCGTCTAACATTGTCAATAGAGTCAGCTGTCTCCAAGGACGCTACATTAAGCTTCATCGTTGTGAGACGACGCGACGCCTCTTCGAGTGTATGCGTCATTGACTTAGACTCCTGCGTCTTTGTCTGCAAACTAAGATTGAGCTTTCCAATGCTAATTTGCATCTCTGTCTCTTTCCTAAGAATCTCGTCGTACTTCTCGAGACGCGACGCTAATCCTTCTGATTGCAAGACTGCAAGTGATTTTTTCGACGCTTTAAGCTTTTCGAGTGAGTCCTCCACATGACGAATTTGATCAGGCAGCATCTTTTTATTTTTGTGGGAATCTTTGATAAATTTACATGTAGGAAAGCTATCGCCACAAGGAACTTCGTCAAGAAGCTTTGTCGACTTCTCAAAAGACTTAAGCTTTTGCTTCTCGTTCTCGTGAGAGTGCGTTAACGACACAATTGAGCGCTCCAAATCTTGCTGCGCAGCAAGACGCTCTCGTAGGTCTTTAATTGGAAAACTACTCTTAATTTCAGCAATTGACGCAATCTTCGATTCAATTTTTTTAATTTGCTCCTGGAGAGAAGCAATGTTTTTATCATGTAAGCCGATCGAAGAGCTTAGGCCTGAGATAAGTCGCTCCTGCGATTCAACATCAGACTGAGTAACGATGTTTTTGTTATCACTCGAAGCATGCTGCATCTTTATGTCGTCTAGGTGGTTTCTTAGGCCAAGAATTTTAGTCTCAAGCACGCCACGTTGCTTAATCAAGTCCTCCTTTCGAATTTTGCAAGCCTCAATTAATGAATCCCAATTACGATCAGGTATGTCAGACAGCTTCGCCTTAATCGCACTCGCGTCCTCCTTTGCAGACGAGTGCATATCATCAAAAATTTCCAAATCGAGAAATTTTGTGAGAATGGACTTGCGTTGTGTTGCCTTGTTAGAGATAAAATTATTCATGCTCCCTTGCGCCGCAAGAGACGTCAAAAGAAAATCTTCTGCTGTTCCAACTATAGTTCGAAGAAGCGTGTCGGTCTCTCGGCGCTGCTCTCCGTTAAGATCCTTGATACAATTGCCTACATTGTCAACCTGATAGAGATTGACGTGCGTTAACGCGCTTTCATCACCCGCCTTGTTTGACTTCTTAACAGACTGGCGCTCTACAACGTAGTTCTTACCGTCGGCACTAATTGTCAATTTTGACTGGCAGTGCCCCTTCCTTGAGTTAATAACGTGCAGATTGCTCATGGGGCCGCGGTCTGTCGTATTAAACAGGGTGTACATTAACGTGCCTGGTATGGACGACTTGCCTGCTCTATTGCGCCCAAAGAGGCCGGTCACGCCATTCATCTCATCAAAGTTAATGACGTTACCCTTGCCGTAAGAAAACATGTTGTCAAATTCAAGCTTCTTAATGGCCCACTTAATATTTCTTGTAGTGTCAGCCTTTGACGCAGACTGCGTGTAGCGTTGCGCTAGTGCGTCAATTCTATTCCTTTCTTCATCGCTAATTTTAATGTCTTTGTAAAAATCTCTCATAAGACCAACTTGAGTGTTGACATCTCTGAGATCTTGTGCACGAAGCTCGCCGCGGTCGGTCATGAAAACAGACGAGTCGACCTGCATGTCATTCTTAAAGACAATTTCGGTGGCGCGCTTTAAGTCTTTTAAAGAATTGTGCAAAATTTTAATTTCTGACTGAGTAATAGGCGCCGTCGTCCTAACTCTAAAGCGCGCAAGATCCGGGTATTTCTTGGCAACTGCTAGTGTAGCATCAGTATCACCTGACCAGTCGATCGTAATAAACGGGCATGCATTGTGCAGTTCGTGAAAATTAACATCAAAATCGCTAGAGCCTCGAATGTCCCAGAGAAGAAACCCCTTTGTTGCAGACTCACCGTAGTTCTGCTGTATTAGGGAACCAGGATAGGCGATTGTCTTCTTCTCGTTAAGAAATTGAAACTTATGAATGTCGCCAAGCATTGCGAAGTCATAGTCTCTAAAGAAATCAACATCGACCTCGTCTTCGACAGCCCAATCTAGGTCCGAAAGAGAGCCTCGAACAGATCCGTGAAAGGTTGCGATATTAATCTGCCCGGGCACAGGCCTTACATTTTTCCAGCCTTCGACATCAAAGCACGAAAAAACGCACCAGTTGTATCCATCGATGCCAGTCGGGTACGTACCGGACTCCTTGTAGAGGTGTATGTTGCTGTTCCCGAGTGCTTTGACGATAGGTGATATCGCGTCCTGTCTGTCCTTATTCATGAGTAGGCCGTCGTGATTGCCTAGGACAACGTGAACAGGACAAAGTTCCGCGAGACTAGTAAACCACCAATTTAGGCAGTCAATAAGTTCGGGTGAGATGCCTTGGGTCTTTGAGTGAACAATATCACCGCCGATAAAAATAAGGTCGGGCTCGAGGCTCTTTGCCTCGACGATTAAACGCCTAAATGCATCCGTGTACTCCTCATGTCTTGTGAGGCCACGCCAGTGTATATCGCTCATGTGAAGACATCGAAAACTCATCTTTACTCCTAACTTAAATAATTGAACCGCTTTTGATCGATGCGATCATCGTGTAGAGCTGAGAGTCAATGCTCCAACTTAAAGCTGAATTTCTAATTTCTATAAATTCGTCGTGTGTCATGTCTCCGACGTCCTTATTGCTAGGTATTGACGCCAATCTAACACTTACTCCATACGATGATAGGCTGGCAGCAATCTTGTGAGACTTTTGCAGGACATCCGGATCTAAAGCGAGAACAACAGGTGTCTGATTTCTGACAATTTGCCTAAAAAGCCTTGATTCTCTAGATAGCTGAGATCCCAGGAGACATGTAGAATTTTCATTACACTTCATCAGGTCAAATGGGCCCTCAACAAGTGCGAGCTCCTTGGCCCAATCAATATTAATCTCGTTAAAAATAATTTTTGTTTTCTGGACAGACGAATTGAGGTACTTCATCCGCTGAACCTTGTCAATCGACCTGGCAGAATAAAAGTTAATGACTCCTGCGTCATCGAAGGAGGGAATAATAACGCGTCGCCTAAAGCGACTTTCTGAGCTAACACCCAGCTTAAAGTGCCAAAGATCTCTAACGCGCAGCCCACGTGAGAAGCAGTAGCTAATGACGGCACGAACATCCGGCTTCTTCGATTCTAGGCAGGTGCCTAAGAGCTGGTAGCCCTCGGGTACCTCAACCGCATCTTCTACTTTTTCTTCGGCCTCTTCTTCGCCAAAGAGATCAAAGGATCTCGCGCCCTTTAACTTAAAGTACTTTTTTGCCTCTTCTGCGAGACTCGCATGGTACTTTTTAATAATTTGTACGATGGATCTGCCTTTTGAACCACAAACCCAGCAGTGGTAACGACCATCGTCAAGTCTAATTGATAATTTCTTTTTTGATGTCCCCTGCTTCGCGCAAATCGGACAGTTGGCAGTGACATTCGTATCGTCCTTGCAGATGTCAATGCTGCCAAAAGCACGCGTCAGGAGAGACACCTTATCGATAGATGTAGCACTCATCTATGATATTTTAGTAGGCAGCTACCTGTGTGTACAAATACTAGTTTAACAGTGACCCGGCAAGCGCCATGACATACGCGTCCGACATGTCAAAAGCGCTCTTATCCAGGACAGTTTCGCCTTTTCTTGGGCCAGACTTTAGTGACCGATAAGGCCAGTCTGTATTAATATTTCGAGCCTGGTGATCTCGCTGAACCCAGTCGAAAACCTGCTCCTTGAGAGACACACCGGAAACTGCTTCTTTGACCGTCTTGAGACCTAACTGCTTTCTAGCCGCACTAACATTTAAAAAGACAGGTGACACATGTAAGACATCCTCAGCTATAAAAGACACTATGCCATTAAATCTTGCAAGTGTGACGAGAGTCTGTGCTGAACTCTGACCTGAAGAAAAGGATTGCAAATTCTCCTCAATGTAAATTGAGTCAATTTTTTTTGAAATAATCGAGAGCAAAAAATCTCTAACGCAATTTGCCTTCGTGAACGTTGACTCAAATTTTTCAAGCTTAATTGCGCCTATATCGACGCTCAAAACATTGCCGGCACTACTGTCAAGAATGCACCAACCTGTACAAGATGTCGATATGTCTAGCCCGAGAGCACGCATTAGAAGTCAATTTTCAATCTAAATAAAAATTTGTCAGAGTCTTTCTTGACGACCGGCTGCGCAAGATTCATTCGTGCAACAACGTTGAAATTTTCATCGTGCAAATTAAGACCGGTGATGTAGCAAAAACGGTCTTCGGCGACATTTGCGTCACTGCTAGGCAGCATTTTTTGCCAATTGGGATTTGAAGAAGAATTCATCATGCCCTTTGCGCACGGCACGTTAATTTCAAGCACGTGGACATTGTAGTCACCATCGAACTCCAAATCCCATTGATTCATTCCAAAAAATGGGATGTTTGGTGACTTGATAACACCGATGCCTTCATCGTATAGCAATGCACCCACCTCATTCCAGGTCGCATGCGCTGTAAGACAATCAGCCCTGTAGAGCCCTCCGAGTGAGTTGTCTCTAAGACGCATTGAGACTTTGCCGCCGGAGCCCTCGAGATTACTGTCGTAAAGATCGTAAGTTCCTTGCTTTATTGAATTTCCATAGTACAAATTTGATGCATCAAAGAAGACAACTTCATTGGACGAAGGATCTCTTGTCCTGTTGAGAATTGTAAGAATATTGCCGGGAGCAAGGCCAGGATCCTCGGGCGTTGCGATGCTGCCAAGAAGAAAACCTGCGACATCATCGTCTGTTGCAGTGCCGAGAGCGATATTTGTCAGAGAGACCATGTTGTCTAGATTGATGTAGGAATAGTCAACATCGCCAAAACGATTAACGAATCGGTCGGAGTTGGCAGGATCGCTAGCGAGCAAAGTATAATCGGGAAAAAATTGCCCGTTATCGTTCGGTAATATTGTAAGATTGCCTTTGCGAAGCCCTGGATTATCATAGAGAATGTCATTGGCAGACCGAGGCTCACCAGCTGTGTACGCCACTTCTGATGCAGTGAGATGATAGAGTCGTGGAAATGTTCCATGAACAAATTCTCTAAGAAAATTTGGAAGATTGATTTCTCTGCCACCAATTCCAAAGGAGAGCGCAGCATTAAACGGGTCGTTAGTAGTCGATCTCGTCGCCTGAAATGGTGTCTGAAGAACATTTCTTTCGTTTGTCGTCTTTGTAAAGTACGGCGGAAGATAAAACAGTAGATCATCTGAAATAGACGAAATACCTCGTTGTGAACCAGAAATGATGCTGTTAATATCTCTGTAACTTTCGTAAATCTTAATTTCGTGAATTTCGGCGTTAAGCGGGTGATTTAAAGCAAAAGAACTATCTGACGGGTCTGTAATTGTTGGGTCGTCACCACCTTCGATCGAACTGGGTTCGAAGCAGTCGATCTCAGGAACAATCGGATTAATAACTCCTGAAGGTCGTCTAAAGCCTGTAATAGTGACAACATTCGTGCTAGAAACGCTGGTAAAAAAACCTTGCGAACTAAAAAGAGAGTTAATTTTATTTTTAAGAGCAGTCGCACAGTCTTTTGTTGAACTCAAACCTGTCACGTCGATCTGGTGCGCTCCTGCAGTCGTATTGACAAATTCAATAGTTGTCAATTGTGGGCTAGCTGCTGGTCCGTATGTAAATTCGACTTCTGTGCCAGGAAAAGGAATGTTTTTAAAGGTAATTTTTGCGGTAAGATCAACGTCAGGACTTGTACCGGCGGGCGTCACATTATTTAAGTCAACGTAATTTAGACCAGCTGGAGGCACACTAGGAAAATATGATTCAAGCCCATCTGCATAAGCTGTATTTGCATTGAAAAATCTAGTAACTAAACCTGAATCGCTTTTTTGCTCAAAAAAATTTCCGACAAAAAGCGCAGAATCACCGATTGATGATATTGAAGACGAAGGAATGCAAAAATTTTCATCAATCTGCCCGTCAATTATAAAAGATCCAGATCCTCGACTGACATCGGAACCACCCCATCTAATTGCAACATGGTGCCAATGATTTTTCTTGATGCAGTTATTTGACGAAAGAAAAACAAGATCAGAAGATGTACCACTGATGGGCGCGCCCCTGGGATTTTCAAGCGAAATATTTGAGGGTGAGATGCCAGTGCTGTGTCCTAGCTGCAGCATAATCCTAAAAGCATCGGGTTTTCCATCAACGTCAACTGAAGTTCCGGAGACCAAAGAAATTGCGTACGAGGATGAGCGGTGAAGAATTGTGCCTGCGCGAAAAGCAGCACTAACGTTATCCGTTGAGTATCTAGGATTTATCCAGAATTCAAATGTAAAGGGACCTTGAGGCAAAAAACGGCCACTTGGTGCAGGATAAATAAGTGCAGAAGACGAGGGAACGTCAGAACTTGTGAAAAAATTAATTGAATGATAATTTGGATAAGCCCAATCGCAGCTTCGATACAGGTTTGAATAGTAAGGAAACAAAACCTGTTTGACTGTGTTCTTGCGTCCGGTGTCTTTCGTGTATTTCGAACTGGGTTCGAATCGAATGACGGCAACACGTTTTTGTTTAGATCTAGAGGACTCTGCGTCATTAATCTCGTTCAGATAGTTGTCGACAATCGCGCTAATATTAGTCCTAAGGCTGGCGCTATACAGAAGATCATGACGCTCCCGCTCTAACGACTGGTTGACTGCCGAAGAAGCAGTATTGTCGCCGGGAGGAACGATGTCCTTCTCGATGTCGCTGCCGCGAGGAAAGACTCTAAGCTCTCCAGCGTGGCCCGCAGAAGAGGAGCTAAATGTTCTATGCGTGTGTGTCTTGATAACATAATTTTCAAAGTTATCAATAGACAGCGGAATAATAGACATCGTCGCTCCTGACTGTGCTTAGAAGTCTAGTCTAACTCTAAACGTGATGTCTCTCTCGTCGTTTTTCTCAATAGGTCTTGAGAGCTTCGCAACTGCCAGCAGGTCGCCCTGACCATTGTGGAGCCCGATTGTCGTTGGGAACGTAAACGATCGCTGTGTAGACTCCTGACCGACATCTATGACCCTAATTCTGCCGTTGGAGTCTGTGTACGTGGGATTTGTCGAGAAGTTAAATTCATCCGCAGAGACTCTGCAGAAGAAAAGTGTCGAATTAATCTGTGTAGAATTCTGGAATGTCATGGCAGTCAGCGAACCAGAACTAAACCTTGTCGTTGCAATATGATCCACAATATCGTCAATCGATGCAGAGACAAGAAGATCTGGAATGTACTTTGCTCTCGGATTACCTCTGCGCGAGGCAATGCCGTTATCCGGATCTGTCACACCTGGTGCAGATTCAACATTTTGACCGATTACCATGGTGCCTACGGGGAGAACGCCATCAGGTGAGATGGCGTTCATTGCGTTAATTGTGCCTGAGCAGTGCTGGGAACCGGAAAGAACCTTCTTAAGGTCCAAGATAATTGTTCCGTGCTCATAGAAAATTAAGCCGACCTTCGAATTTGTGTTTGAAGCGTTAACAATGTCGGCAACATCGCCACCGAATGTCCTTCTTGTCGATGTAGCTGCACCGATATCGGTAAAAATTGTCGGTGTATTTTCACTTGTCGTCCAGAGTGTCGGACCTTTGGGCTCGCCAGAATCATCCTGATATGACAACGCGCCGGTTGTCGCAAATCTCAGCGCGAATGTCTCCTTCTTAATTCTGTCTCTTGCAAAAAGACGCTTAAAAGAGATAAAGAGCGCATCATCAATCCGATCGTTGTCGCTTGTCGAGTCGAACGGCGAAGTGAAATATGAGTCGGCATTTCCTAGAAGATTCTTTGCAAACTGCTTATAGATGTCGATTTTTTCACGCATCATAAGCGACTGCGAGGGAAAGAGAAGTTTCCCAGCAGAGTCAACGGCAGGAGGATTACCATTGTTGACAGTCTGCACTGTATTGCCGCTAACAAAGAGACCAACAGACATATCAAAAATCGGATTTGCAGTCTGCAACGTATAGTCTTGATCGTAGACAGTCTGAAAAAGCGAAGAAGTGACACCCGGGCCAATACCACCCGTGACGAACACCTGATATGTTCTGCGCGTAAAGGATCCAGAAATATCTTCCTGAATTACGTCGACAAGCTGATTTAGCGTCGACTTTGTGATTCTTGTATCTCCGTCTGAGAGATCCTTGTAACTGCCAGGGATGAGTGCCATCTATGAACTCCTAAAATTAAAAACGTGTGATGCTGATTGGGATGTCTTTGCGAGCGCCTGAGTCTGCACCAATGATCGAGATCACCGTCTTAATTGTTGTACCACCCGTACCATAAACTGTAAAGAAGGTGCTATCAATTGACGTGAGACGCGTAAGGTCAAATGATGCAATTGTTGTATTATTTCCGTTACTGCTTACGGCGGTTGTGACGACATATGTCGCTGTAAGAAGAGATGTCGATTCATCAATGTCGAGAGGTGTCTGTGATGTGCCAGCTGTGCTCCCAATTGCCAAAAGCTTGCTTGGAAGAATTACGTAGAATTCGTTGTCGACGATTTCAACAGGAACAGACCGCCCTTCAGACATGACTGTTTTGACGTTGACTGTCGTTCGAGGAGTTCCTGGGCTAAAAGTGAGAATTCCCGCAGGTGAAACGTCGAGCGACGGAAGGTGCGTGACAAGAGGGTCGTTGAGTGTAACCATTCTAAACTTCTGGGCGAGGTATGCTTTTGTCTGTGCCTCAAAAACCGGTGTGTTTTTAATGATCTTTTCTTTGCCGACAGTTCTGCCGTATTTCTGGATGATTGTGTAGTCTACCTCATCATCCGAGAGAGAAAATTTCTCGATCTTGAAACCCGTCTTGTCGTTTCCATTTTGAGCCGCAAGGAGCTCTCGACCGCGATCTGTGAGAACTGCATCAACAATAATATTGTTTGTAGAATGATCTAAGAATCCCATGACTTTCACCTCGCATGTGTAAGTATATATCTCTCAAGATTGTTGGTAAATACAGCTATTTGACACTTAAATTAGCGACTGCTTCGCAAATCCGATCTTCTCTCCGTCGTCCTGTCCTCATTAATGACTAAATAGTCTCTTTGTCTAAATAGGCGTCGATGTGACACGTCTGTCTTCGATCTCTACATCAACTACATTCATTTTTTGCCTGTCGACATTAAGAACCTGAAATTTGTAGCTGCCAACGAAAGGAATTTTTTTATTCCTGCTAGTTTCTGCCCTCGTGAGAAAGTGACAGGGCTTGTCGTCGGTGACTTCGAGTGTTTCCGGGTCGAAGTAGATTCGCATCTTTAAGTGGCCGCTATCCTTAATAACATCCTCTGTGTAGCGTACAGTTTCAATATTTTGTGCAGTCGTCGAGCTTACAAAGAAATTAGGATACTGTTTTGGAGCGCCAGAAGGAGAAATTAGTGTCGTTTCAATGATATTTTTAGATCTATTAAAAGTCACACGAATCTGGTCACTGTAGTTCGATGTAAGATTGTGAGCGTCGACAGAGACGATAGAATAAATTGCGTCACCACCTTTGTTAAAATTCTCATCAAAGTAAATTGTGCGTCCTGTCGGAAGCTTAATATTAATTGATGGATCAATATATTCGACGTCTTTTACGGCTGCAAAGGCATCTGTAAAGTCAAACTGTGCAACAAGCGTAAAAGGTTCAAAGATTGAAAGACGCTTGAAGACTTGAAATTTTTTAATATCACGCTGCTTCGTATGAGGAAATTTCCATTTGACGACCAGGCGATCATTTTCATAATCGTATCTAAATGTTACAAGGTCAGGCGGCGGAGGCGGAAAACTGTCAATGCATTTGACCTTTGCTTGTCTGGAAGCTCTCGACTTGACTAAAAATTTTAGACGATAAACCCTGCTTGTCGTTTCGCCTCCAGGAATTGGATCTTCGAGTAAGTCTCCGTTTACCGTCATCTGGATCATGCTAATAACTCTAACTTCATATGTGTAAGTCTCGCCATACACGACTTTATTGTCAACAAATGTATTGTTATCAATACCCAGCCTAAAAAAGCTCTCGAGGTAAATGCGTCGGCCTGTGTTGTCAATTACATATTTGTCAACAATATAACCACACGTACCTGCCGTTGGAATCTCGTGTGCTCTAACAGCGACACGGTTAAAATATGTGACGTTCGGGACGTAATCGTCAGGTGTGATTGCGGCGCTTGTAGACTTTCGATGTCGATCCTGTAGCAGGAGAAATTCATCAGCATTAATGGTTAAGTTAGTTGCATCTATTGCAAGTGGATTCGAAGACATTAAATTAAAGGCATCACCAATAAATTTATCGTTAAACTGAATATCAAATTTTACTGACGAAGCATTAACAAAGAGTTCATTCTTAATTTCTCTGTCGTTGCGGTCGTAAAAAGTAATACCGTCGCTCGAAAAATCGCTAACGAGGTCCTGGATAATCTCTCCCGAAATTTGATTAGAAGTTGCATTGTCAAGAGCTGTAGCGAGATCAGTCTGTGACAAATCTGACGCGCTAACGTTAACACGAGGAAAAAGCTTATTAAGCTCATCCATCACGAGCGCCTGGAGTCTTCTGCCTAGATCAATATCTTCAACTGCAATTTGTGTCATTCCAGGAGTGCTAATTTCATATTCTGGTTGAACTAATGATAAATTAAACTTACCGCTACGAATGAGTTTAAGCAACTCATCCTCAGCCCATATTTTATCTCCCATGTTGACCTTTGAGTAGGACACGGTAACAAAACGAGGCGACGGAACGATGCCCTGCGCAGTTGCGATAGACTCGTCGGGCGTGTAATAGCTATAAGTAAATTCAGCATTAATGTCCGCTGGATCAGGGACATCTACTGTAATTGCTTCTTTTGATAGGAATGTTGTCATTAAATCGCCTTCATTATCTTAGAGACACACTGCACATGTAACCTGAAACTTCAAAACTTCTCTTAAGCGGAATTAGTCTTTGACTAGTTGCATCTGTCGATTCTACAGATGAAACAACAATAGGCGTGCCAAATCCAATTTTTTTGTCAGAACTTCCACTTGATTTAAGCAAAACTGTAAAAACTCTGTCAAAAAGTCTTGGGCAAAGAAGTCTCTGGCTCTCAACAAAAGAATTGAGTGTCCCGTTTCCTAATAGTTTTAAAACTTTTTCGACGCCCGGCTTGGAGAGCCTATTGTCGCTTATGAGCTTAAGTAAAATTTGAGGTGGTCGAAGCTGCCTCATACCTGGAAGATTTTTCTCATCAACTTGCTCAAACATTAGCGACAATTGATCGCTGCTGATCATTGCAGTATTTGCAACAACTGGATTAAGGAGCATCTTTTGCAAAGATATAAAAGTTTCAGTATCAACAATATTTGACCCTAATTTATTGTCTGTAAACCAGGAAGTCTCATCCAACGTCACGCCTACGACATCTCTGGCAAAATTCTTGTAAATGCTATCAATGACATGGTTTTTTAAGGTGTCTAGCGTCTCATCTTTTGATTCAGCGTCTATAAGAATTTCAGAACCAACTCTAGCATCGACAACTCTTCCGTTGACAATTCTAGTAAACGTCGTTCCCTCGACGATGCTCTTGACAGTCTTAATGACATCTCCCGTGAGTTCATCGCGCCTAAAAGCCAAACTACCCGGCATTATCCAGAGCTGTGGGTCATAAATGAGCGACGCAGGCGCATACTGAATGTCCGGAAATAATTCACTTACTTTGTGTATTTCCAGCATAATATTTATATTTTTAGCACCAGAAATTCTTGGAAGTGCTGTATCATTTGAGGATTCCTCGATAATCTTGGGATTCTGCAAGCCCTCAATGAGGCCTGAGGGAATTCCGACACAAAGAGCAATATCGTCCAAAGATGTATGTTTCGACATTGTGTCAAGAAAGAACTCTTGGATGTCATCTTCCTCTCTGCTGTTAGATGTATTTATCTTAAGACGACTCTCTCGCTGCATTGGAGCTCGACTAAGAGAATAGCATCGCTTAAGTGAATTCTGTGACTCTGTCAGCATTTCAATCGCCAAATTACCTGATTTGCTAGACTTAATTTTATTAAATTGGTCAGAAAAATTTCCAATACCGGCACTCGACTGAAAAAACTCAGACAATTTTTTATTTGATTCATTGACGTTCTTAGCGAGCGCATTAAGATATCCAAGGCAGACTTTATAGAATTTACGCTGCTCAATAAGAGAATTAACCAAATCGATAACTTGCCCTGCTCGTAAACCTGCAGGTCTAAAAGTCGTCGAAGAAGAAACGCCGGGTGCTGCATTAGAGGCGCCTTCGGCGTCAAAAATGTCTTCGAGAGGCGCACCCGACTCATATGTCGAAATTAAAACGTCTAGAAAATTCCTTAGAAGCAACATCACATCGTCGTCCCAACTAACATTATAGCGACTTGTGATATTAGATTGATTTGCGACTCCAGACGTTACGTTGACTCTAAAGGGCAGAAGATCAAAAACTAGACACCGCATTATTTCGAAAATGCATGCTAGCATCGTGTTGTCATCCCATCTGTTGTATCTTGTTAGACCGTCGCTGTCTAAATAGCTAAAATTAGAGCTAGCGCTCTGATTAATGGCGAAAGCGTCCTCTTGAACGCTCCGAAGTACTTCAACTATCTCGTCAAATATCGTTCTATTTTCTGCAAAAAAGCTTGCCTCATAATATTCGAGATTTTCACTCTGCCTTCTTGCGCCTTCCGGCCTAGAAAAATTACTTTTTGCACCCGCAACCTCAGGCTGATCCCAGTCGATGTTGTCTAGCAATAATTTGTCAAATGAATTT
>Ga0194130_10005641_pt1 | contig 14933 bp, 11 predicted proteins | sample TA2KigsurfametaG_FD_160084 | JGI IMG/M metagenome (GOLD analysis project Ga0194130, IMG submission 160084) | Freshwater microbial communities from Lake Tanganyika, Tanzania - TA2015050 Kigoma 12 surface | ecosystem: Environmental > Aquatic > Freshwater > Lake | place: Tanzania: Lake Tanganyika... | reverse complement strand
TCTTTAAATAATACATTAAGTTTAATTACAATATTGTTACTACTAAAATTATTATCTTTATAACTCATATAATTATAAAAATAAAATTATTTTAAGCATAAATACTTTTTAATTATTGACATATATTGATTAAAGATTGATCCAAAAAGTAATAAAGGTAAAGCTAAAATGTAATGTTGATATGTGCCATAGTGGTAATTATAGAATAAAATTCTGTAAGTAAATACATTTTTAAATTGATTCTAGAATGATATTTTCTACTTATTGTTTCTTCATTTGACACATTTTTAATTGCAATAATAATATAATGCATAATACCGTTAATATCATTATCAAGTTTGCTGATTAAAAACATTATAAATGCTGCCTTTGCAGAATATTCGCCTCCAATATCAATTGATTTATCACAAGAAACTTTAATAATATTTTTATATTCATCAATTTGTTTTTGATTTAGGTGATTAATTATAGTATCTGTATATTTTTCACATTGAATACCATTGATTTTACCACTATCATAAAATCTATCTTCAGTATATTTTGGTGCACATAATAAATTTTCATAATATTTTGCTAATTTATAATAGCCATAGTTAGGATACAACGCAATTGCTTTATTTATATATTCAATACTTTTATCTGATTTTATAGGAAATGAATAGTAAGGATGATCATTAGCCATTTCTACCATTTTTGATAATTTATTATATTGTTTAGACGCAACCACAGAATTTGACAAATCAGCTATTTTGTGTAATAAATCAATTCTGTATTTTAAATTTTCTCCATATCGTCCACACATTTTTTTACAATAATCCGCAAAATTCATCATTGACTCAATATCATTAGTTTTTTTTAGTCTTTCATATTCTTTATTCATTAATTTTAACCATTTTTTGTTGTCATCATTGTACTCATATGAAGAAGATTGACCCATAATACTAAAAAACCTAATATATATATACATTAACATAAATTATTAATTTCAATTTTTTTGAATATATAACCAATAAATGCAATCTACAAAATATATTTTTTATCAACATGTTATTTTTTTGTAAAAATTTTTTTACTTTTTTATTAGGATATATAAAAAGGTAAAAATGTAAATATTTTGTTATGTATATATACTTTTTAATTATTTTAGTAAGAATAAAATTAGAAGAAATTTTTAGTTTAGGTTGTTACACACAAACTAAAATTGAACATATTTTTGAAACAATCAATAACATAAAAAAATATAAATATGGAGGAAATATAAATGGTATGAGTTTAATAATAGTATATGATGATGAACAAATATCAAAGATTAATGATGAAAATAAGATTAATGATGAAAAAAAAATGAAAATGAAATTATTTCATATAATATAAGTGAAAGTCAATCTCAAACTGGATTTTTTGGACATAATGAATATTGTTCTGGTTGTGGTTATAATGATATTATAAAATGTCTATCTGGTAATTATTTGTGCATTTATTGTGGTGATGTTTGTAATACATGCCCTTCGTAAATATTTATGACAAAAAAGAAGCCTAACTAAACAAAAAAAGCCCAAAACTATTTATAACAAAATTTTTCTTTTAAACTTGTCTTGTTATAAAAAATATTAGGGCTAAATGTCTTGCATAAATGGTTAAAAATGAAAAGTATTTCTGCTTACTAATTGTCAAAAAGCCCGACAAACGAGTTCCAACTATAATAAAGTATTAAAGCAAAGTATATTTTAAAACTTTCTTGCTTTAATTCCCAACTTATTATAGTCTATAAACTTCGTTTGAAACCCATATTCTATAAATACATACATTATGCAAAATAACAAAGCCTTATTGTTATTTACTCGATATAGTTTATAAAAAAAAGGTTACGAGTAATTAAAATATAAGGCAAAAAAGAAAGCATATAAACAATTTATAAAAAGTATATATAGTTAATAATTGCCAAAAGCCGAACAAACGATGTCCAAATATAATAAAGTCAAATTAAAGCAAATTATTTTTTAAAAGCTTCTTGCTTTACTTACCAACTTATTATAGTCTATAAATTTCGTTTGAAGCCCAAATCCAATAAATATAAATTATATGCAAAACCACAAAGCCTTATAGTTACTTACTCGTAATTGTTTATTAAAAAGTGATTACGAGTAATTGAAACATAAAGCGAAAAAGTATGCATATAAAAATTATTCAACACAAATTCTACTATCTTTCGTATTTTCATTGTATTCAATATTTATCTTTTTCTCATTTAAATTTTTTATCTCACTTAAATGAGATATTATCAAACAAAAATCATATTCTTTTTTTATTACTTCAAATAAATGTGTCACGTTATTAATATTTTGATCATCGGCTGCCGAAAATCCTTCGTCTATTATTAAAAAGTCATTTTTATTTAATACACTCATACTATTTAAAGCTAATCTTATTGCAATGTTAAATGATACTCTTTCGTATCCACATAATTCATTAATTTTTAAAGTTTGTATTGCCTTATTATCTTTATCTTCAAGTATTTTTTTAAATATATATTGTTTATTAATATTTTCTATTGAAATTTCGTATTTAGCCATTTTCCTTAAAATATTATTAATTCTCTTTTCTAACATACTCATTCTACTATTGAATATATATTCCCTAAATCCAGTTAAAAATAAATTTATAATTTTTTCATAAACAATTACTTCTTTTTCATATTTTTCTTTTTCTTCTATTATTTTTAATTGTTCTTGTTGTTCTCTCTTTATTTGATATAAAATTACTCTTATGTTACTATATTCTTTTTTGAATTTTTGTTGTCTTTCTTCCACTTCTATTTTATCTTTTTTTAATTCTTCTAATCTATAAATTTCATCTTTGTAATCTTCTTGTTTTTGTATTATATTTTGTATTTTGTTTATCTCAAATTTAATTTTATCATTTGATGAATTTAATTTTATACATTCATTAATTTTTTTATAAGTATTTTTATTTGTTTCTAATTCTTTTTCATATTTTGAAATTATATTTCTAACTTTTTCATTATTTTCTTTAATTATTTCATTTTCTCTTAATAAATTTATCTTATTTTCTTCTATAATTATTTTTTGTAAAACAGTTTCATGACTTAATTTTAACATTTTAGTTTTATTTTTTCTTTCTTTTATTTCTTTTAATTTATTTAATTCTACAATACATTCCATTTCATCAGATATATCATATTTATTAATTTTATCTTTTAATTTATTTATTTCATTGATATATCCTATTTTAGAATGTATTTCTTTATTGTGATTACAATTATCACAGAAATCATCAAATTTATGATTTAATAAATGTATATTTTTCTCTTCTAATAACTTTAATAATTTTCTATCATTCCCCTTTTGTTTTTCTAAATTATTTATTTCTAAAAGTTTATTTTCTAAACTTTTTATTTCTTGGTCTATCGTCGCTATATCCTTTACTTCTTCTAACATATTTTTTAATTCATTTATTTTTGTTTGAATATCATTTAATTCTATTTTTAATTTATTATAGTTTGATTCATTAAAAAGATTAACTTTATTAATAGTTTTTATTTTGATGTATTCTAATTTTATTTTTTTATTATATTCCTCATTCTCATTGATGATGTTTTGTAATAATTCATTTAAATCATCTAAATTTAACAATGAATATCCGTAACTATTTATCAATTCATTATTTTTTGTAATAGTTTCATTTAATTCTTTATCTTTTTTTTTAAAAAGTGTAAATACTTCTTAAATTACACGTTAAAACATTTTTCTGTATTACGACACATTGCATTTTTCTTTTTTTTTTTAAAGTGTATATACTTTATAAATTACACGTTAAAACATTTATCTCTATTACCAATCATTGTTTTTTTTAAAGTGTATATACTTCCTAAATTACACCTTAAAACATTTATCTCTATTATTAATTATTGCTTTTTTTAAAGTATATATGTCCCCTTATACATTCTCACATTCACACATTCACACATTCTCACATTCACACATTCTCACATTCACACATTCTCACATTCACACATTCTCATTCCATTTTTTTCATGCTTTCCTTTTTTACTTTTACTACACTTTATCTTTCGCTCTATTATTTATACCATTCATTTACTCTTTTTCTCTTTTTTTCTCTTTTTCACTTTTTTAACTTTTATTTTGGGGTTTTATACTTTTTAAATATTATACATCATTTAATGCTAATATTTTCCTAATCAAAAATTTAAAACAATTGTATTTTTTTATAAAGTACACACGTATAATGTTTTCTTTATTTTATTATAAAGTCCTTATAAACCAATATTTTCTTTTAACAACCCAATCTGCAAAAAGGCAAAACTCAAATAAAACTTAAGCAAAACTCAAATAAAACCTAAGCAAAACTTTTATAAAAATAAACTTTTATAAAAATAAACTTTACAAAATATTATAGGTAAGTACAAAAAATTATTTAATTGCAATGATATATTATACTATAATTTTAATTCATCATTTTAAACTTAATTACTTTTTTGCTTAATATCTAGATATTAAGCAAAAAAATATATAGACTAATTATATATATGGATTTCAAAACTTTTATTATAAAATATAGTTTTGTCAATGTGAAATTTGTTGAAGATTTTTACAATATCATTAAAGAAGATTATATTGAGAGATATAATGAATTTTTAATCGATAGCGAAATTTTAAGAAAATGGCTTCAAATAAATCAAAGACAACAATTTAATAATACTATTAAAAAGAGTTACAGAAAAAATATTGATTATATTTTAACAACAAAAAAATTTTCACAAGGTAGTGGAGGTCATAATTTTGAAGTAATTACTTTAACTCCAGAAGCATCCAAAAAAATTTGCTTATCGACTAAATCAAAAAGAGGTCCAGATGTACAACAATACTTTTTGGATTTAGAATTTGCTTTATATAAATACAAAAATTATGTAATTGATGGAATGAATAAAAAGATGGTACAATTAGAGAATAATATAAAACCAAAAATTAATCCAACAAAAAAAATAATATATGTATTTCGTGCATTAAATACAGATTTAACTTTATATAAAATAGGTCGAACATTAAATTCCAAAACCCGTTTTGTTAGTCATAATTCTCCATTGGCTAATGACATTGAAGTTATATTTCAATATGAAACTGAAGATATTATTCAAGTAGAAATGTGTTTAAAAGCAAAGATGAAAAAAGCCCAATATCGCAAATATAAAGAAATATATCAAGTCGATTTAGATATAATTAAAGAAACAATTAAAGATTGTGATGACGAAATAAAAAAAACTAATAAAAAAATAGAAATTGCAAATAAGAAACAAAAAGGCGGTAAAAATATATCTTTGATTAATAATGATAATAAATTTTTTATTTGGATACCACAATAAAGAAATTGCTATTTATAAAAAAAAATAAAAATCATTAACTATCTACTAATTATTTTTGCCCAATTTGATATTACCCAATATAATAAAGTCTTTATAAACCAACATTTTATTATAATACAATTTCTTTCAATAGTCCAATCTGCAAAAGGTAAAACTTAAACAAATATTTTATAAAAACAAACTTTACAAAATATCGAACTTTTTGTGAACCTTAATTTTTATAAAAATAATATTTATAATTACAATGATAATGTCCATAAATCAACATAATAATCTTTATATCCACAAACTTCAAAAATTTGTTTAATGGTAATGTTAACTAATTCACAAAAAGAATTTTTTTCTAGACTAGAAATTTTCTTATTATTTTCTAAAACTAAATCTGTGTTTTCAATATCCATTAATTTTCTTAATAATATTGCAGGATTTATTTTATTTTGTAATAATAATTGAGGTCTTAAATATTGTTTATAAACATTGTATGTATTTTTGTTTTCCATATTTTGCAAATCATCAAATATTTTTATTAATATTTTACTTTTTAAAATTATTTTTTTTTCATGATGTTCCCTGTTAAATCTAAAAGTTTGTTGGTCTGATGGATAACTTGGTCTAAACCCATATTTTGCATAATATGGTATGCCATCTGTTATTGTTCTAAGATATTTTAATTGAATACCATAACCAAAACATTTTTTTGTTGAATTGCCTTGAAGTTTAATTGATTTTATGTGTCTAAATTCTCTATTTGTTTTAATCAATTCTAAAAATATTTGCATCAATATGTCTCCAATTTTAAATTTATGCGTTGGATCTAAACAAGCCACACAATTATCATTTGCGTTCAAATCATTTAATTCTATTGTTGTGATGCCTGTTTCTATACTATGAAATGTAAAACATAGACAACTATTATTCACATCATGTAAATTTAAAAAACATATTTTATGTTTATTGTTTTGTTTATTAGTTATTTGTGTAACATCGTAATAATATTTTTTATTATCTTTTAGTTTTATATCATAAATTTCTCCCCCAACTTGTTGTTTAAAATTTACTTTTCCAGATATTAAATTAGATAATAAACCTTCTCTTCCTAACTCGTATTTATTAATAAAATTATAGATAGTCCTTATACTTTTTTCTTCCAAATTTTTCATAATTCCAAATTTAGTATTATAAAATTTATCTCTAACGTAATTTTCAATATCAATAATCATATAATATAATATTATTTTTATAAAAAAATAATAAAATGAATTATAAAAAGTTTGTATATATAAAAAGCCTATAGATAAAGTTTAGTTTTAATATTTTCTATTATAGTACATTTTCTTTCAATAGCCCAAGCTACAAAAAGCAAAACTTAAACAAAACATTTATAAAAAATACTATACAAAATATATTTTTCGCAATGCAAAATTTTAAACTTTTTGTATAGTCTTAAACTTTATATTCCGCTTTATATTCTACATACTTTATCCATCTTTTTCTCAAATAAAGTTTCATAATATTGTTTACTTCAACACTAATTTTTTTACCTTTGTAGTTTATTATATCGCCAACAATATTTATATCTTCGCATAAAATGTCAATACATAAAGTATCGGGATTAATTGGCCATTTATTAGCATCAAATGCATTGTGATTAATTTTATTAATCAATAATCCATTGTCTACGTCATAAGTTCCACCATCTTTTACTTCAACAATATGACATGCGTCACAATCAACTGACTTATATTTTTCTGGGTCAATTATACAAGCAATATCTCTTTTTAATAATAATTCTTTAAATTCTTCTTGTTTTTGTCTTTTTTTCTTTTCGCCTAGACATTCAATGTCATTTGCCTACATGTTGATATCAGCCAATATTTTGAAAATATGAGGATTGGTAATATTAAAATCCAAATTTTTTTTATATATTGCGTCGTCTATTTTATTATCATTAAAATATTTTTCTATCTCTAGCATTACTTTTTAATATTTTCTTTTTTTTAAATTTATTTAATTAAAAAAGTTTAAGACAATGAAGTCCAATTATAATAAAGTATTTTAAAGCAAAGTATATTTTAAAACTTTCTTGCTTTACTTTCCAAACTTATTATAATTCCCCAACTTCGTTTGAAGCCCAAAACCAATAAATATAAATCATTATGCAAAACAAAAAAGCCCAAAACTTTTTATAACAAATTATTTTTTCTTAACTTGTCTTGTTATAAAAAATATTAGGGCTAAATGTCTTGCATAAATGGGCAAAATCTAAAAAGTATATATGTTTCCAAATTAGCAAAAAGCCCGACAAACGAAGTCCAAGTATAATAAAGTCAAACTAAAGCAAAATATATTTTAAAACTTTCTTGCTTTACTTCCAAACTTATTATAGTTTCTAAATTTCGTTTGAAACCCAAAACCAATAAATATAAATTATATGCAAAGCCACAAAGCCTTATAGTTACTTACTCGTAATTGTTTATTAAAAAGTGATTACGAGTAATTGAAACATAAGGTAAAAATAATGCATAAAAAAATTATTCAACATATATTTTACTATCTGTCGTCTTTGTATCTCTTGTTATCTCTATTTTTCGTTCATTGATATTTTTAATTTCATTAATATGAGTAATAATTATACATATATCATATTCTTTTTTAAGTATTTCCAATAAATAAGATACATTCGTTATATTCTTTTCATCACATGCAGAAAAACCTTCGTCTATTATTATAAAGTTATTTTTATTTATAATATTCATACTATTTAATGCTACACGTAAAGCGATATTAAAACTTACTCTTTCAAACCCACATAACTCTCTAACATTTAATAATTTTGTTTCCTCGTTTGTAACATCGTTATCTTCAATAATTTTTATTTTGGATTTTGTTTTTTTAACATTGGTTATCTTTTTATTTTTTATTATTTTGTAAAATGAAATATCATTATCTGATGTATCTATTGATATTTCATAATTTGCTAAATTCATCAAAACATTATTTATTTTTTTCTCTAGTAATATCGCTTTATTTTTATATATATATTCTCTAAAACCATTCTTAAAAAACTTTTCAGTTTTATCAAGAATGTTTATTTTCTTAAATTTATTTTCTAATTCTTTTTTTAGTTTATCTTGGTTTTTTTCTTCGGATACTAAATTTGTTAATTCAGAATGCAAAGTAAATATTTTTTTCTTATAAAATTCATTCTTTTTATTTAATTCTTCTTTAGTTTTTTTTATTTCATTTATTTTTATCAATTCCTTATCGTACATATTAATCTTATCTAACAAATTGTTATTTTTTGTTAAAATAGATTTTGTATTTTCGTATTCTGTAAATATTTTTGTAAATTGTATTATATCAGTATATTCCTTTTTATTAATTATTAATATTTTTTCTTTATCATTTATTTCTTTTTGAAACATTTCATTTTGTTTTTCTATCTTTTCGTTTATCTTGCTTTGTTCTATATTTTTCTCTTCAAAAATTATTTTTTTGTTAACAAGATCTTTTTTAGATTTCAATAATGTTATTTTATTTTTATTTTCTTTTATTTCTTTAATTTTTTTTATCATTTCTTCATTTTTAGAAATGTCTATATTATCATTAAATGATTTTATCTCTTCTTTTATTTTTTCAATTTCTTCTAAATATCCTATATTTTTATGTATTTCCTTATTGTTTTCACATGATTTGCATTTACTATTAAATTTATGTTCTAACAAATATTTATTTTTACTTTCAAGCAATAATAAAATTTTTTTGTCATTATCTCTTTTATTTAGAGTTTTTTTATATTCAGCAGTTTCATTTTCTAAATTTTTTATTTGTTCATCATAATTATCATTAATATTATATTCCATTTTAATCTCCATTATTTCAATTTCTGTTTTTTCTAATTCATCATTTAAAACTTTTATTTCCTTATCTAATAATTCTTTTGTTTTAGGATTAATATTTATTTTTTGTGTTTTTATTATTTGTTTATGATATTCATTTATTTCTTTATTCAACAAATCATTATTTTCTAAAATTTCTTCTTTTTTGTTGGATAGTTCTTGAATAGTGTTAGATTTAAATTTATTCTTATTTATTAAACTTTCATATTCTAATATTTTATTATTTTGTTCTTTAATTTTATTTTCTAATGAAACTTTATCTATAGTTAAAACATCATTGTCAATATTTTTTTGTATTGAATAATATTCTTCCATTAATTTGGTTTTTTCATTTTCAATTGTTTCTAATATCTCTTCTGTTTCCTTAACTTCAAGTTTTTTATCTCCAATAAGTTTTTGATAATCAACATCTGTTATTTGTTTATTCAAATCACTGATTTGAACAGATGCTAACTTTCTTTTTTTTTCTTTGCACTTTGAATATATGTTTTCATATATATCCAAACCTAATATATTTATTAATGTTGTCTTTTTATCTTTGTCAGCCATGTCTATAAAATTTTGTCCTACTTGTAAAATTATTGAAGACATTATCATATCTTGATATTTACCAAATATTTTTACTATTAATTCATCTGTACTATTTTTTGTATCTGATGTTATTGTTTTACCATTTTTTAATAATTCTACATCAGTTCTTGTTTTTTGTATTTTTCTTGTAATTGTATAATTTTCTCCGTTTAATTCTAATGTTAATTTTGACATACCTTTTTCATGTCTGATATTTAATGCTTCTTTACCTTTACCTCTTGAAAATGTGTTAAATATAGTAAATAATATAACGTCAACTATTGAAGATTTACCTAATCCATTTGCTCCCGTTAAAATATTTAATCCTTCTAATGATTCAAAATTTATAAAATTAGAACTACCGTATGTAAAAAGATTCTCAAATTCCAGTGTTTTTAGTTTTAAATTTTTTATATTGTGATTTGTTTCAATATTATATTTATCAATACATTTTGATATTCTACTTTTAATTTCATTGTCATTTATTAACTTGTATTCTTGTATATATTCGTCATAAACTTCCAAAATATTTTTATTAATTATTTTTCCATCTTTTGTAATTGTATTTTTTTCATCATATTGTTCTTCTCTTCTCAAATTAATAATATTGTATTTTTTATTTATTTCTTTTATATATTTATCCAAATCCTCTTTTTTTTGATTTTTATAAATTATTTTTAATCTTGTTTTCTTATTATCAATATCAGATATTTCATAATTATTTATATCTTTGATTGTATGAACTTTAAAAACATAATCGTTTGGAACTTCAATAAAATCTCCTTTTTTGGTTTCTAAATTCCATTTTATCATTCCATGGTTACTTATTGTTTCTCCAAAATTTTGTTGTATTAGTGATGATGAATATGCTATTGTTTTCTCTTTATTTAAATAAGAAAATTTGTGTATATCTCCTAACATTGTCATATCATAATCTTTAAAATCTGATGTCTTGAAACTTTTTTCATCATCATTTACCCAACCTAAATCAGTCACACTTTTATAAAGTGAACCATGATATAGGGCAATGTAGAGTTCATCTTGATTTTTATTAGTTATATGCGTTACTTTATCAGTATTCATGGTGGTTAAACCAAAATTCACATTATGTATTTTATAAATTTTATTTTCTGTCAAGTAATGAACTTTATTAACCACTTGCAAATGATGCAAAAGTGAATTAACGGATGATGATGAATTGTCATTGTGAGGAATATAATCGTGATTTCCATCAATAATTACGATTTCAGCATATGAACTTAACTTATTAATAAAGTTTTTTGCTAAAATGTTTTGTTTATTTTGATGACTATTTTTTTCATGAAATAAATCACCACAAATTACAATTAGTTTATTATCTTTATCTTTTTCTAATATAGAATATAAATTTTGAAAAACTTGTTCATATTCTATATGTCTCGTTTCATTATTTGTTATATGTATATCTGCTAAATGATATATTGTTTTAATCATTGTATAATTATATATAGTGATTAAATTTTATATTATAAAAAATTCAATTTTTACCAATCTGTCGTAACTCTATTTAATAAACCATAATATTGATATCCTATACTGTCTAAATTTTTTAAATGTATATCCATTATTGTATCATCATACATAATATCATAAGGATGATTATTTGAAATGTATCCATTTATTATTATTTTTTTTTCGCCAACATTTTTATGAATGACACAACCAAATGGTATTTTTGATAAATATTCGATATTGATGTTTCCTATCAAATATATATTTGATATAGTAATTGGTAAATTATTTACTTCAAAATCTAAATTTTTAAATTTTATTGTTTCTAAATCATTAGGTAAGTTATTTAATAAAAATTTATCATAACTATTACATTCAAGTGATAAATATTTTAATTTTTTTATTTTTTCCTGAAATAACTTTACTTCATCTTTCTCAAATATGGTTTCTATATCATCATAGATATTATCATCGTTATTATTAATGTAATTATCATTATTTATATATTTTGTACCAAGAGACATATTATAATATTCAAAATTAACATTATATCCAGGTTCTATATAATTTGAATTCAATATTAAATATTCTAAATCTTTTGGGAAAATTTTTACATTCACAAAATTATTTGTTAAATTATTATACAATTCTATAAATTTTACATTTGGTGCAAGTATATCTAAATCATTCAAATTATTAGAAACATTTCCGTCAATCTTTAAAATTTTTAAATTCGGCATTTCTAAATCTAATTTATGTTCAATATCTTTTATACTTCTTAAATCTAAAAATTCTATACTTTTTGGAAGTTTGTTTAAATTTAATATATAGTCATTTGAATCATAAATCCTTAAAATTTTTAAATTTAATAAATGTTTTACTATATTTTTGTTATAATAATTGTGCATTTCTAAAACTTCTAAATTCTTTGGTATTGTTTCTATATCTATCTCTTGTTTATATTTACTTCCTAAACTTAATATTTTTAATTTCTTTGGTAATGTATTTTTATTTAATTGATGATCATATAAATCTCCAAAAATTAAAACCTTTAAATTTTTTGGCAAAATACCTCCTTTAATTTTTTGGTTAAATGATTTTCCAAATATTAAAACTTCCAACGTTTCTGGCAATGAATTCTTTTCAATTACTTCATCAAAACCATCAGGTAATATTATAATCTTTAAATTTGATGGTATAGTCTTAAAATCAACTTTGTTAAATTTATACCTTATTTCATTTAGAGTTTCGTCGTATTCATAATCTTTCATTGTTTTATATATATTTATTAATATTCTTTATCTTATATTTTTCAATTTTATAAAGTTTAAGCGTTTATGAAATCATTATTATAGATTTAAGTTTATATGCAAGATGGTTTAGTCTTATTTGGAAGTTATATAATAAAAAATTTACAGGGTCCCTGAAAAAAATATTTTATTTATAAATTTATGCAAAAAAAGTACATAGCTTGGCACTTTTAAAAAAGTATATATGTTTGTGATTTGTTTTTTTGCTCACTCAAACGATGTCAAACTATAATAAAGTGGTATTAAAGCAAAGTACAATGAATAATTTCTCATGCTTTAGTCTTTTTTATTATAATTTTTTTAACTTCGTTTGAATTATAACCTTTATAAATGTATTATATATGCAAGATATTTTAGCCTTATGGAGGATTTATTCGAGTTGTTTGGGTTAAACGGGTTTCGAATGATGAAGCATAAGGCTAAAAAGAATGCATATAAAATATATTTACTTAAAATATTAAAAATTTAATAAAATAAAATCTATATATATGTCAACACACATATAGATGAAATTACAAAAAACACAAAATATTATAAATCTTTTGATGAAATACTAATTGATAAAATGGATATAAAAATGATATATTTATTTTATCAACCATCAGACTATAATATTTTTTCATATGAAACTTTACTTAATTATACTGAATTAACACATTTATGGTTGTTTTGTGGAATAGATAAAAATTATATGATAAAAGATAAAACTTTTTATAGTTTTATTTCTAAATTAAATTTATTAGATAATTTAAATACTCTATTTCTTATTGGCTATATTGTTGAAGATTTTGAAATGATTAAAAAAAATTATGAAACTAAAATTTCACATGTTTTATTAAATAATTTACCAATCGGTTTAGAAAATTTGTACTTTGAAATAAATTATCCTGCGTCAAATATTGACGAAATAAGTTTTAATTGTCCTATAACACTTAAAAATTTAGAAATATCATTGTCAAGATGTTGGGAAAACGAATATGAGCAACATAAAAATAGAATTAATGTTTCAAAATTACCATTTGGTACAAATGTAAAATTTCATTTAAATACTGATATTTCCTTAATTAAAGATCCAACAAGAATATAATTTTTATAAAAATAATTTACAAATCATCTGGAAGAACAGGATTACGAATTTTACATTTTAAACAATAACGCTTCGATCCAAAAATAAACGTTTTACATTTAGGACAATTCCAATCATAACCAGAATTTTTAGATGTACCTATTTTGTATGGTGTAATTGTATGCATCGCTTCCCAATAATCTGGTTTTGGGGATTTGCATTTCAAGCATTCTTTCTTATTTCTAAAAATAACAACTTTACATACTTTATAAAACCAATCACCGTCTTGCATATTATAGTATATAAATATTAAACATTTATTTATTTTTCTTGCTTTAGTCTTTTTTATTTATAAAAATATTTAATTTTTTTAAATTCTAAACTTTTATAAAAAATTAATAATACTTAATTTCACATCCAAAAGGTAATTTTATTAAAGTTTCATCTATTCCTTTTTTTAACCATATTTCCTTTAAAGATATAGGTAAATTTGTTAGTTCTATTTTTAAACTAGTAAATATTAAAATTTCAGTGTCTAAACTTAAATTATTTATTTCATAACTTGTTTCATCTATAAATATTTTTTCTTTAATTTTTAATATTTCTGCTGGTAAACTACTTAATTGATTATTGTGTAAATATAAATATTGTAAATTAACAAGTTCTCCAATTTCTGATTGTAAACTACTTAATTGATTATTGCTTAAATATAAATATTTTAAATTAACAAGATTTCCAATTTCTGCCGGTAAACTACTCAATTGATTATTATCTACATATAATGTGTGTAAATTAACAAGTTTACCAATTTCTGCCGGTAAGCTACTCAATTGATTATAACTTAAATTTAAATCAATCGTCGTTTCTATTTCATAGTTTTTACCCAATATAGTAATTGACATCCTTAAAGTATAAGTAATATATTTATTATTCAATATATTATTCAATTTTTATTGCTTTTAAATATCTTATCTTTTATATACAAAATACCTTATATTTATTTATTTATTTTATAAAAAATTAATAATACTTAATTTCACATCCAAAAGGTAATTTTATTAAATTTTTATCAATACCTTTTTTTAACCATATTTCCTTTAAACATATAGGTAAATTTGTTAGTTCTTTTGATAACTCACTAAATATTAATATTTCAGTGTCTAAATTTAAATTATTTATTTCATAACTTGTTTCAT
>Ga0194130_10005633_pt1 | contig 14954 bp, 14 predicted proteins | sample TA2KigsurfametaG_FD_160084 | JGI IMG/M metagenome (GOLD analysis project Ga0194130, IMG submission 160084) | Freshwater microbial communities from Lake Tanganyika, Tanzania - TA2015050 Kigoma 12 surface | ecosystem: Environmental > Aquatic > Freshwater > Lake | place: Tanzania: Lake Tanganyika... | reverse complement strand
ATCGCAAACCCAGAATGGCCGCACGCCCGAAGGCCCTAGGCCTCAGGCTGCGAACATGTGTGCAAACAACCACTGGTGAGACGGCGCAAATGAGCCTCTTGTAGCATTCACCCGCACCGCTTAGGCAAAAAGATTCTTCTAAGCAGTGACATCGCACGCTCGTCATCAGAGCCTCTGACGGCGAACCACTCGGTCCCTTAAATGCGGGGTAGCGGGTCGCCGACGAGCGTCAGGGCAGCAGAGAAATCTGTTGCGAATAACCGAGAGCACCGCTAGCCGGTGCAGAAAGGACGCGCGTCCTTGGCAGTAGTGACGATGCGTCAGCTCTTAGAGAGCGGCGTGCACTTCGGGCATCAGACCCGTCGTTGGAACCCGAAAATGAAGCGTTTCATCATGGCCGAGCGAAACGGCATCTACGTAGTCGACCTAAACCAAACACTTGGCTTCATTGACAAGGCTTATGAGTACATCAAAGAGACAGTGGCACGCGGTGGCACGGTTTTGTTTGTCGGCACGAAACGCCAGGCTCAAGAAATCATCGTCGAGCAGGCAACGCGTGTTGGCATGCCATACGTGACCGAACGATGGCTAGGCGGCATGTTGACGAACTTCAACACCGTGCATCAGCGCCTACAAAGGCTTAAGCAGCTCGAAGACATTCAGCAAGGTATCGGCGGATTGACTGACATGACCAAGAAAGAGTCCTTGCAGTTTGACCGAGAGCGCATCAAGCTCACTCGAGCCCTCGGCGGTGTGCGCAAGATGGCCAAAGTGCCAGACATCCTTTGGGTAGTTGATACCAATAAAGAGTCCCTCGCCGTGGCTGAAGCCCGAAAGTTAGACATCCCGGTAGTTGCGATTCTTGACACCAACTGCGACCCCGATGTCGTCGACTTCCCCGTCCCCGGCAATGACGACGCTATTCGTTCCATCGCACTTCTTACTCGCGTGGTGGCAGACGCAGTTGCAGAAGGTTTGCAGCTTCGCGCGAGCAGAAACCAGGCGGCTGAGGCAGCAAAAGCCGAGGTGCCCGCAGCGGCACTCGAGGCAGAAGAGTTAGCTCGAGCGATCGCTGATGAAACTTCGGTGGCAAAAGAAGAGGCGCCTGCAAATGCCTAGTGCGGGTGATGTCAAGAAGCTTCGCGATTTAACGGGTGCCGGAATGCTCGATTGCAAGAAGGCGTTGGACGAGGCCAGCGGTGATTTCGATCGCGCGGTAGAACTACTTCGCATTCAAGGCGCAAAAGGTGTCGGAAAGCGCGAGGGCCGAGTGGCTTCTAACGGCCTTGTCACCTACGTGCACGAGGGTCAAAGCGCGGTTCTGCTCGAATTAGCTTGCGAGACAGACTTCGTTGCAAAGACTGCTGACTTTCAAGCCTTAGCCGACAGGGTCGCTAAGTTGGCGTTATCGCAGAACATCACCGATGTCGATGCGCTGTATGCCGCTGACCTAGGTGGCACGCCCGTGCGCCAAGTTTTAGATGACGCCAACGCGACCATGGGCGAAAAAATTGAAGTCAGGCGCTTCGCTCTCTACCAAGGCGCAAATATCGAGCACTACTTACATAAGTCAGACCCAGCGCTACCTCCGACACTTGGCGTCATGGTGCAAACGAATACCCATGCCCCGCACATCGCAAAAGATGTAGCCCAGCAAGTAGCAGCGATGTCGCCGCTATATGTAAGTAGATCCGAAGTTCCTGCAGATGCAATCGAGCGCGAACGCCGCGTCGCTGAAGAGACTGCGCGCGAAGAGGGCAAGCCTGCGGCCGCGATGCAAAAGATCATTGATGGGCGAGTGGCCTCGTACTTAAAAGAAGTGGTTCTTGATGAACAACCTTGGGTTAAAGACCCCAAGCAGACAATTGGCTCGTTGCTAGAAACCAATGCGGTAAGCGTCGAAAGATTCGCGCGCTTTCGCGTGGGGCAGCCGTAACCACCCAGATGACAGCGGCAGCCCCCGTCCAGCCCATCATCGAGGGGACTGTCGACCTTTGGCCCATCGCGCCTGAAAGTGGTTGGTCGCGAGTGCTCTTGAAGCTTTCAGGGCAAGCCTTCGCTGGCGGTGACCCGATGGGTGTAGACCCTGATGTCGTTTCGAATCTGGCGCGCCAGATCTCAGAGGTCGTAAAGGGTGGCACGCAAGTCGCGATAGTGATTGGTGCCGGTAACTACTTTCGCGGCGCACAACTTTCAGAGCGCGGTATGGATCGCGCCCGCGCCGATTACATGGGCATGCTCGGCACGGTCATGAACTGTTTAGCCCTGCAAGATTTCTTAGAAAAACAAGGTGTCGAAACTCGCGTTCAAACCGCCATAACTATGGGTCAGGTTGCCGAGGCCTACATCCCTAGGCGGGCCGTGCGTCATATGGAAAAGGGTCGAGTTGTGATCTTTGGCGCAGGCTTAGGTTCACCCTTTTTGACTACGGACACCACCGCAGCACAGCGCGCGTTAGAAATCGGTGCCGAAATCGTGCTGATGGCTAAAGCGGTGGACGGGGTCTATGACTCTGACCCGAACAAGAACCCAAAAGCCGTTCGTTTCGACACTTTAAGTTACGACGAAGTTCTGGCTCGATCTTTGAAAGTGGCTGACTCGACAGCGATCAGCATGTGTCGAGATAACGCCATGCCACTGCTGGTATTTGATCTACTAAAAGAAGGCAATATCGCGCGAGCTGTTCGAGGCGAGCGGATCGGTACTTTGATCAGCATGGACGCCTCATGATCGACGATGTTCTTAAAGACGCTGAGGTAAAGATGTCAAAGGCCGTCGAGACTGCGAAAGAAGACTTCTCAACCGTGCGCACCGGCCGGGCTAACCCGTCGATGTTTAACAAAATCTTGGTTGATTACTACGGCACCCCGACACCAATCAACCAACTAGCTTCGATTCAAATACCCGAGGCGCGACTGGTAATCATCACCCCTTACGACAAGAGTGTGATGTCACCCATACAAAAGGCACTGCTTGAAAGTGACCTGGGCGTGAACCCAAATGATGATGGGGTCGTGATTCGTGTGCCGCTGCCTCAACTAACAGAAGAGCGCAGAAAGGAGTACATCAAGATCGTCAAAACCAAAGGCGAGGACGCCAAAGTTTCACTTCGAGGCGTGAGGCGTAACGCGAAAGAAGCGCTAGAGAAGCTGCAAAAAGATGGCTCGGTTGGCAAAGACGACGTTCACCGGGCTGAGAAGGCACTAGATGAGAGCACGCATAAATTCTCCGAGCAGATTGACAAGCTGATGGAGCACAAAGAGGCTGAACTACTCGAGGTCTAGTCGATGACCAAAACTCCGCCCCGTTCGGCTGGGCGTAACTTGCCGGTCGCGATTCTGGTCGCGCTGGTTCTTGCTGCTGCCGCGCTCTTAAGTCTCTTTTTTGTTAAGGCGCTATTCGTGGCCCTTGCTGTGGTGGCTCTGGGTTTTGGCGCCCTTGAGCTAATTCGTGGTTTACAGCCTGCAGGTGCAAGGGTCTCGAGGTCTGCAACCGTGATTGCAATCGCAGTCGTGATGGTTGCCGCTTATGTGTATGGCCCTCTCGGCCTTCTCGTTGCTTACGGTTTTGGGGTCTTGGTGGTAGCCACCCTCGCGTTGACGAGGGCAAGTGAAGGTTTCATAAGGCTCGCTGGGTTCTCGGTATTCGTGCTGACTTATTTGGCGTTCCTGCCTGCGTTTGCCATGTTGATGTTGCGCGAACAAGACGGCGCACAACTTGTTTTCGTTTTCTTAGCCCTTGTGGTCGCAAACGACGTGGGCGGTTATGCAGTTGGCGCTCTTGCAGGGCGTCATTCGATTAATCCGGTGTTATCGCCCAAGAAAACATGGGAGGGCCTTGCAGGCTCGTTGGTGTCTCAGATGATCGTCGGGGCGGTCACCTTTACTTGGGTGTTAGACCGTCCGTGGTGGCAGGGGGTCTTGGTCGGTGCAGCGTTGACCGCCAGCGCCACCCTTGGGGATTTCTTCGAGAGTGCGCTCAAGCGTGACATCGGCGTCAAAGACATGGGCTCGATATTGCCTGGGCATGGTGGCGCAATGGAAAGACTTGATTCGTTGATCCCGACGGCTTTTTTAGCTTGGATCCTTTTCTCAGTCACCGGTTAGTTTTGAAAGTACCGGCGCCCACGGTGCATCGCGCCCCGTCCGACTTTCGAACCAGTCGGCTGCTTGCACGGCGGTAATCGCGGCGTTGACACCAAGCCAGCGAAAAGGTTCGACCTCCCATTTGTGCAGGGGCTGGTTTACCCAGGGCATTGCGGTTAGCTCGGAGTTGTTCCCGACAACTAGGTCAGCGAAAGTGCGCCCCGCCAAGTTGCTCGTGCCAACGCCGTCACCGACGTAGCCGCCAACACTGCCGAGCCCAGTTTGTTGGTCATAACGCACAGCCGCAGACCAATCGCGTGGGATCCCGACCGGGCCGCCCCAGCGATACTCAACACGAGACTTCATCACATCTGGAAACCAGTGGCCCAACGTGGTAGCCAAAGAGCGATGCACTGTGAGGTCTTGGTCATGCTTGGCACTAATAGATGACCCGAAGTGATACGGCGCCCCACGCCCGCCGAATGCGATTCGGTCATCTGCGGTTCTTTGGCCATAGATAACCAAGTTGCCGTAGTCGGCGAATGTGGTTCTGTCGGTAAGCCCGATGTTTTGCCAAGACTCTTTACTGAGTGGCTCAGTGGCGATCATCAACGAGTAGACAGGCACAATTTCGCGCTTTGCTTTGGGCAGTAAAGACGAGTACGACTCAGTGGCTCGCAAAATAACCGGCGCGCGCACTGCCAAGCCGCCCACAACAGCAGTTGCCGTGCTGCCTTGTTTTGGCAGCAATTCATTGACTCTAGTTTTTTCAAATATGCGAACACCCATGTTCTCGACGATTCGAGCCAACCCTGCAACCAACTTTGCAGGTTGAATCACGGCACAACTGGGGTCAAAAGTCGCACCTAACCCACGGGTATGACAGACCTTCTGCAGTTCACCGCTTGAGAGCAGACGCATCGCGTCGTTGCCCCATTGGTGTTCGCTCTCTACATGCTCACGGGCGCGTTCAAGTTGTAATTGATCGTGGGCCACCAAGACGGTGCCGCCCTTTTGCCAATCAATATCGAGCTGGTGCTCTGTGGCAAACCGGCCCACCACGTCAACGGTCTCGCGCATCAGGCGCGCCATGGTCAGAGCAGACGATTCGCTTGATCGACTTGCCAGTTTTGACCAACTCGCAGGAAACAACGAAGAGCACCATCCGCCATTTCGACCACTGGCGCCAAACCCCACGAAGCCTGCTTCGAGAATCGCGATTTCTAACTTTGGGTCATGTTTCTTCAGGTAATAAGCAGACCAGAGCCCACTAAACCCGCCGCCCACTATGGCTACGTCAACAGCTAAGTCCGTAAGTAGTGGTGGGCGATCGGGTTTTGTCAGATCTACATCTGCCCACCAAAGTGGCGACTGGCGAGCGCTACTTACCGATTCGACTAGGGGGGTCGAATTCGCCATTACGCGCCTTTGTTCTTTAGATGCTCGATACTGGCAGGAAGAGGCACCGACTTCTTGTCAGCCCACTCATCTGCAATTGGTTCGCCAAAAGAAAGGTGGACGGGTAGCACCCCGCCCCAGATTGGGAGTTCATGGTCTTCATCTGGTTCATCAGGCGGCCCCGTTCTTACTTTCATTGACATCTCATCTAGTGGAATCTCAATGAACATGGTCGCCGCTAGCTCTTTGGCAGTAGAGGGCCTCACCTCGTTACTGCGCGTCGGTATCAGCCCATCTATCACCGCATCGATGGCATGTGCCACGTCTTCACCAGCGAGCTCATGACCCTTACCCAGAATCATCACTGAGCGGTAGTTCATGCTCGACTCATAACCGCTGCGTGCAACAACGATTGCATCAAGCGCTGTGACCGTCACACAGCATGCGGCCCCGTCCGCGAGAAGTTTCATCACCCTAGATGCCTTTGAGCCGTGTAACCAGATTCGGTCACCATCTCTGGCGTAGGCCATTGGCACCACGTAGGGCTGACCACCATCAACGACCCCAACATGTGCCACCCATTGCGAATCGAGCAGGCGGTAGGCCTCATTGCGATCTAGTTGCGCGCGATCAGGCGAGCGTTTAAGCGTGGTTCGATCGGTTGACCCCAACTTCGTGGCGGTCAAAGTTGAGCCCAAGCCTCCGTCAAGGTCACTCGCAAGATCTGCTCGATCTCGTCGAATTCGGCTTGGCCGCAAGTCAAAGGGGGCGCTAACTGCACTACCGGGTCACCGCGATCATCTGCTCGGCAATAGAGACCGTTGTCAAAAAGCGCTCTTGATAAGAACCCGCGTAGCAACCTCTCGCTTTCGTCTGCGTTGAAGGTTTCGCGGGTGTTCTTGTTCTTGACTAGCTCGATGCCGTAGAAGTAGCCGTCACCTCTGACATTGCCAACGATTGGTAGATCATTTAGTTTCTCGAGAGTCTGTCGAAATGCGTTTTCGTTTTCGCGAACATTCTCGAGCAAGCGCTCAGATTCCATCAAATCAAGATTGGCCATGGACACCGCAGCTGAGACAGGGTGACCACCAAAGGTGTAGCCATGGGGAAACATCGCAGTGCCCGAGTTAAAGGGCTCGAACAATTTGTCTGAGGCGATCATTGCTCCGATTGGCGAGTAGCCAGACGACATGCCCTTAGCGCACGTGATGATGTCAGGGGTCACGCCATATCTATTCATGGCGAAAATGTCACCGATCCGCCCAAAGCCAGTGATGGTTTCGTCCGCCACAAAGAGCACCCCATAGGTGTCACAGATTTCGCGAACGCGCTCGAGATAGCCCGGGGGCGGCGGAAAGCACCCACCCGAGTTCTGCACTGGCTCTAAGAAGACCGCTGCAACCGAATCGGCCCCTTCGAACAAGATTGCTTCTTCAATGCGATTTGCGGCCCAAAGCCCGAACTCTTTCTCATCGTGGGCCACGTATTGCGGCGCGCGATAGAAGTTTGTGTTCGGCACCTTCACCCCGCCTGGCACCAAGGGCTCAAATGGCATTCGTGCGAATGGGATGCCGGTAATTGACAGCGCCCCTTGAGTGGTGCCGTGGTAAGCGATCGAGCGACTAATGACCTTGTGCTTCATCGGCTGGCCGGTCATCTTGAAGTACTGCTTGGCTAACTTCCAGGCGCTTTCTACCGCTTCGCCGCCGCCGGTGGTGAAGAAAACCTTGTTGAGGTCACCTGGCGCGTAGTTGGCGAGGCGCTCGGCTAAGTCGAGGGCGGGTTTGTGGGCGTAAGACCAGAGCGGAAAGAACGCCAAGGTCTCGGCCTGATCTTTGGCGGCTTCGGCTAAAACTTTTCGACCGTGGCCCACTTGCACCACAAACAACCCTGAGAGACCGTCGAAATATCGCTTGCCGTTCTCGTCATATATGTAGTGACCCTCGCCGCGCACGATGACGGGCATGGGCGCACCTGCTGCGTAAGAACCATGGCGTGCGAAATGCAGCCAGATGTTGTCCTTGCCGGCTTCGCTAAGCGAAGACACGTGGTATCACCCCTAAACGGACTCCCTCTTAGGCTAGCACTTCAAGGGGGGTCATGTATGGCTGACAAATATCAGGTCCGCAACGTAATAAATGGTGAAATGCTTGATTCGATAGAGGGTCAGCAATATGACTTGGTAGACCCCAGTACTGGTGCAGTTTTTGCTAACGCCCCTCTTTCAACTAAAGCAGACGTTGATAAGGCCTACCAAGCTGCCGCTAAAGCATTCGAATCATGGAGTGACACGACGCCTTCGGTGCGACAAAAAGCCTTACTTGATTTCGTAGACGTTTTAGAAGAACACGCTGACGAACTGGTTGAACTGGAATCAAGGAACACCGGTAAGCCGATTCCGGTAACTGCTAGTGAAGAAATACCCCCGATGCTCGACCAGATTCGTTTCTTCGCCGGTGCTGCGCGCGTATTAGAAGGTAAGTCAGCCGGTGAATACATGACGGGTATGACTTCATTTATTCGTCGCGAGCCAGTCGGTGTCATCGGGCAAGTGACACCCTGGAACTACCCGATGATGATGGCCGTCTGGAAGTTCGCACCAGCAATCGCTGCCGGCAATACCGTGGTGCTAAAGCCGAGCGACACGACACCGGTGACGACCGCGCGCATGGCGCAACTTGCAGCTGAGTCCGGCGTTTTGCCACCGGGGGTATTCAACGTAGTAACTGGCGACCGCGACACCGGCAGAGCCGTCGTGTCACACCCAACCCCTTCGATGGTGTCGGTAACAGGGTCGGTTCGTGCGGGCCAGCAGGTGGCAGAGGCAGTTGCCCCGCAGCTAAAGCGCGTTCACCTCGAGCTTGGCGGTAAGGCACCCGTCATCGTTTTCGACGACGCCGATATGGCAGCAGCAGCAGCCGGCATTGCTATCGCGGGTTACTTCAATGCAGGGCAAGACTGCACGGCAGCAACCCGAGTTTTGGCCTCACCGCGCATCTACGACGACTTCGTGGCAGCACTAGCCGAGCAAGCCAAGGTAACCACCACAACTTATGAAAAAGGTGCGACTGACCCAGATGCTTTGGTGCCACCTCTTAACAACGCCGCGCAGTTTGAGCGCGTAACAGGCCTGTTAGAGCGGCGCCCGGGGCATGCCGAGGTGGTGGCAGGCGGTTCTCGCGTCGGCGATCGCGGCTTCTACGTTCAACCAACCGTCATCGCAGGTTTGCGTCAAGAAGACGAGATGAGTCAGAACGAGATCTTCGGGCCGGTAATCACGGTTCAACCCTTCAGCGATGAAGACGAGGCGGTCGCCTACGCCAACGGCGTCGAGTACGGGCTTTCATCAAGCGTTTGGACGAGGGACGTCGGCCGTGCGATGCGAGTGGCCAAGCGTCTGGATTTCGGATGCGTCTGGGTCAACACTCATATTCCGATCGTGGCCGAGATGCCCCATGGTGGTTTCAAGAAGTCCGGCTATGGCAAGGATCTTTCGATGTACGGCCTCGAGGACTACACGCGCATCAAGCACGTCATGGTCAATTCGGCACTGTGAGGGCAATTAGGGTTGCAACATCGATAGATGACGCCGGGGTCATCTCTCGAAACCACGAGTAGGGGGGCACGTGACAGAAGAAAAAAGAAAAGACCTTTCGAAACTACCGCCTGAGCTAAGACCCTTTCTTTCGCGTCGTGCGTTTTTGGCAGCCGCTGGTGTCACTAGCGCAGCTGCGGTCGCGGCCGCCTGTGGTGCAAGAACCTCTACCGACGTAGCCACCCCTGTCGATGCAGAGATCACCACTGAAGCGGCAACCGGCACCGTGGTTTGGTCTAACTGGACTCTCTACATCGACGTCGATGACGCCGGCGCTTACCCGACTTTAGACAAATTCGTAGCTGCCGAATCAATTGATGTCGACTACATCGAGGACTACAACGACAACAACGAGTTCTGGGCGAAGATGCTGCCGTTACTTCAATCAGGTCAACCAACTGGTCGCGACATCGTCTCGCCCACCGATTGGATGGCAGCTCGCTGGATCAGCAACAACTACACCGAAGAATTAGACAAGGCGAACATTCCTAACGAGGCAAATTTGATCGATGCCTTGCGGAACCCCGGCTTTGACCCGGGTCGCAAGTTTTCGCTTCCTTGGCAGAGTGGCTATGGGGGTCTTGGCTGGAACAAAGCGAAACTCAAAGAGGCAATCGGCACCGAAGACATGACAAGCGTCGATCAACTTTTTGACCCCCGCTTGAAGGGCAAGATCGTGTTGCTAACTGAGTTGCGTGACACGGTCGGCGTGGTGATGGCTTGGCAGGGTGCCGACCCAACCGATTTCACCACCGACCAATTCATGGAGGCCATCGACTTCTTACAGACCCAAGTTGACAATGGTCAGATTCAGCAGTTCATGGGTAACGACTACGCGGTCGGTCTTGAAAATGGTGACATCACGGCTGTCATCGGCTGGTCGGGCGACTTGGTTCAACTAGGTGAAGATTTCGGCTTTGCCTTACCTGAGACCAAAGGCAATCTGTGGACTGACAACTTGTTGATCCCGGTGGGTGCTGCCAACAAAGCGGGTGCTGAGCGCGTGATGAACTGGTACTACGACCCAGCGATTGCCGCTGAACTTGCTGCTTACGTTAACTACATCAGCCCGGTTAAGGGTGCTGAGGTCGAAGCGGCAGCAATTGACCCTGCTCTGGCCGAGAACCCGCTGATCTTCCCGACTGCGGCAGATCTTGAGAAGACATTCATCTTCATGTCTTTGACGCCAGAGCAAGAGGACGAGTACAACGCGGTCTGGCAGAAACTGCTAGGCAACTAAGGCCTAACGGGTGGCCGCAGACTTAAATCTGCAGCGACTCACGCGTGAGTTCGGTGAGCACACTGCGGTAGATCACATCGATCTGATCGTTCCGCAGGGCACGTTCTTCGCGCTGTTGGGGCCGTCAGGGTGTGGCAAGACCACCACTTTGCGAATGGTTGCCGGGCTTGAAGAGCCCACGTCCGGCCATATTCGACTTGGTGATCGCGACATCACCGATTTGCCGGCTTACAGAAGGCCAGTAAATACCGTATTTCAAAACTACGCGTTGTTTCCTCATCTGGATGTCTTTGACAACGTCGCTTTTGGTTTGAAGCGACGCAAGGTCGCAGACGTCAAGAAGAAGGTCAGCGAGATGCTCGAGTTGGTCGAACTGGGCAAGATGGCAGACCGCAAGCCAGGTCAGCTTTCAGGTGGGCAGCAACAGCGAGTGGCTGTGGCGCGTGCACTCATCAATGAACCGGCGGTCTTGCTGCTAGACGAACCTTTGGGTGCGCTAGACCTTAAGTTGCGTCGGCAAATGCAGATTGAGCTCAAGAGAATTCAGATCGAGGTAGGCACCACGTTCGTGCACGTTACTCACGATCAAGAAGAAGCCATGTCGATGGCTGACACGGTGGCCGTCATGAATCTGGGAAAGATCGAACAAATGGGTGACCCGATTTCTGTCTATGAGCACCCCAAGACGGCTTTCGTGGCTAATTTTCTCGGCCAAGCAAACCTCTTGAAAGGCGACATCGTTGGTGAAGAAAACGACCACCTAGTAGTTGACGTGCACGGGGTGAAGTTCAGTGTGCCTAGATCTGAAGCACCGGTTCACGACGGTCGAATCGTCATTGGTGTTCGCCCCGAAAAGATCACGGTCGTTGACCCGGGTGTGACAACGTTGCCTAAGAACCAAGTGGCTGCGACTGTCATTGACTCTTCATTCATAGGTGTCTCTACTCAGTATTTGGTTGAGAGCCCTTGGGGGCAGCCGATGATCGCGTTCGAGCAAAACCGTGACCCAACAGACGTTGCGCGCCCAGGCGACCCCGTCTTGCTCGGCTGGGAGCCCCGTCACACATTCGGGCTCGACCCAGACGAAGACTTGAAGGCGGGCCTACAAGAAAGCGTGCCCGCGCTCTGACAATCACCGGGCGTCGCAGATTGATTCCGTATCTGCTCATCTTGCCCGGGCTCGCTTGGATCTTGTTCTTCTTCTTGGTGCCACTGCTGAGTTTGGTGGCAACATCATTACAGAAGCGCGCGGGCACCTCTTTGTCAGAGGGTTTCGTGCCGGCCTTGCAATTTAGTAACTACACCAGCGCGCTGGGTGAGTACTTCCCACAATTCATAAGAGCTTTTTTGTACGCGGGCATCGCCACTGCCTTGGCACTTGTAATCGCATACCCGATTGCCTACTACATCGCTTTTAAGGCGACCAAATACAAGTACCTGATGTTGGTACTTGTGATCGCGCCGTTCTTTGCAAGCTTCTTATTGCGAACCAACGCCTGGAAGACGATTCTTTCGGCCGACGGCTTCGTGGTCGAGACCTTAAATGCTTTGAGCCTCTTGCCAGAAGATCGCATTTTGAATACTTCGGTCGCCGTCATTTTCGGTCTTACTTACAACTTCTTGCCGTTCATGATCTTGCCCCTGTATGCGTCACTTGATCGCATAGACCCCCGACTAGTCGAGGCGGCGTCAGATCTCTATGCATCACCTGCGACGGGTTTTTGGCGCGTGGTCTGGCCCCTGTCTATGCCGGGGGTTCTCGGTGGGGTAGTGCTCACTTTCATACCGGCCTCAGGTGATTACATAAATGCCCAACTTCTTGGCAGCACTAACGACAAGATGATCGGTAACGTCATTCAAGCGCAGTTCATAGTTCTGCGCGATTACCCGATTGCCTCGGCTTTGTCGGCCATGTTCATGTTCGTGCTCTTGATAATCATCGTCACCTACATCAGGCGCGTGGGCACAAGGCAGTTGGTCTAGATGACCTGGCTAAGAAAGCGAGTGCTTCTCTTCGTCTCGCTGCTAACGGTGGCCTACTTGATGTTGCCGCTGCTGGTGATCATCGTTTTGAGCTTCAACAAACCTAAAGGCCGACAGAACACGGCTTGGAACGAGTTCTCGCTCGCCGCTTGGACGAACATCTGTCGCGATCAGACTATTTGTGACTCGTTCTGGGTCAGCGTGAGAATCGGGCTAGTCGTGACCATCGTGGCCACCATCTTGGGCACCATGATCTCGTTTGCGCTGATTCGGTATCGCTTTCGGGGCCAGCTCGTTACCAACTCGATGATCTTCTTACCAATCGCGACCCCAGAAGTCATCTTGGGTGCTTCATTGTTGGCATTGTTCTTAAACATTTATGTGCCGCTGGGTTTTTGGACCATAACCATCGCTCACATTCTCTTCACTATTTCATTCGTAGTGGTCGTTGTTAATGCTCGACTTGCAGGTCTTGACCCGCGCCTTGAACAAGCCGCTATGGATCTTTACGCAACACCATTTCAAACCTTTAGGTATGTGACTTTTCCGCTAGTGCTACCCGGTGTAGTGGCCGCCGCCGTACTTTCGTTTTCTCTGTCATTTGATGACTTCATCATCACCAATTTCAATAGTGGTACGACTGTGACATTCCCCATATACATCTGGGGTGCGGCTTTAAGGGGCATTCCACCGCAAGTCAATGTCATTGCAAGCATTATGTTCCTTGGTACTTTGGCGGTTATGGCATTGTTGGTCGCAGTAGCTAGAAATAGATCCAAAACTAAGGTTGTGAAATGAAGAAGTTAATGATTTGTGGCGCAGGTGGGGTTGGCTCTGCCGTCGTTGATCTGGCTGCATCAAGGGGCTTTGCACCCGAGATCGTGGTCGCTGATCTTGATACCGCTAGAGCTGAGCGGGCCGTCACCCGCACCCAGCAGAGAAATCCAAACTCAAGATCGAAACTAAGTGCAATCGAACTCGATGCCTCATCTGCTGCTCGAGTCGAAACCATCTGTCGTGAACTTCGAATCACTCATTTGCTCAACGCCGTAGACCCGCGAGCGGTCATGCCCATCTTCGAAGGTTGTTTGCGAGCCGGGGTCACCTATCAAGACATGGCCCTGTCACTTTCTGTGCCGCACCCAAGTGAGCCCTACTCGTTGATTGGTGAGGCCACAGGTGCTGAGCAGTTCGCACAAGCCCAAACTTGGGAAGACAAAGGTTTGCTGGCACTGGTGGGCATGGGGGCAGACCCAGGTCTTTCTGACGTATTCGCTCGCTACGCCAGCGACGAGCTTTTTGACACCGTCCACACCGTTTCAGTTCGAGACGGGTCGAATGTGAAAGTCACCGGACACGAATTCGCCCCGCTCTTTTCACCCTGGACTGTCATCGACGAGTGCCTCAAGCCCCCTGTCATCTATGAGAAGGGACGGGGCTGGTTCACCACAGAACCTTTCAGCGAGCCAGAGCTGTTCGACTTTCCTGAGGGCATCGGCCCGGTCGAGTGTGTCAATGTCGAACACGAAGAAGTCTTCTTGGTGCCTCGAGCACTCGACGTTTCTCGAGTTGATTTCAAGTACGGCTTAGGCGAAGAGTTCATAAACGTTCTTCGCGTCCTGTCAAAGCTCGGCTTAGATGCGGTAGAGCCAATAGAAGTTGGCGGTGCAAAGGTGAGCCCACGAGATGTGGTCGTATCGCTGTTGCCTGATCCCCTTGAATTGGCCGACGCGATGCGGGGCCAGGTTTGTGTGGGCACGCTGGTTAATGGCCAAGGCAAAGACGGCAAGTTCAAAGAGTTCTATCTCTACAACGTGGTTGATGCAGAGTGGTCACGACGAGAGTTCGGCGCCCAACCGGTTGTCTGGCAGACAGCAGTTTCGGCTGTCGTCGGCTTAGAACTTTTGATGGAAGGCACTTGGGCGGGCAGCGGGGTTTTGTGCCCCGAGCAACTTTCGCCGAAGCCCTATTTAGATCTTCTGACTAACGGCTATGGGGTCGCGTGGGGGCAACAAGAACGACGAGCTGTAGATCAAGCGGCTTGAGCCACCGCCTTTTCGATCACGTTCAAGGCCTCGTCCAATAGATCTTCTGGCATCACCAGCGGCGGTAAGAACCTAACGACGTTGCCGTAGGTGCCAGCAGTAAGAACTAAGACACCCTCAGAGTGACAGTTCTTGATGATGGCTTGAGTGGCATCAACGTCGGCTTCGGTGGTTCCTGGTTTGACGATTTCTATCGCCATCATGGCACCGCGCCCACGCACATCGCCCACCAGCGGGTACTTACTTGCGATTTCGTCGAGACGAGTGCGCATGATTTCGCCAATTTTTTCGGCACGCTTTGGCAAGTCGGTCTTTTGCATGAAATCGATCGCTGCCAAGGCAGCGGCGCTTGCAACCGGGTTACCGCCATATGTGCCGCCCATGCCACCGGTGTGAACTGAATCCAAGATCTCAGCCCGGCCAGTTATACCCGCGAGTGGCATGCCGCCGCCGATTCCTTTGGCGGTCGTTATCACGTCTGGCACCACACCTTCGTATTCGCTAGCAAACCACTTGCCCGTTCGACCAAAGCCGGTTTGAATCTCGTCTGCCACAAAGACGATGCCATTGGCTTTCGCAAAATCGGCCATGGCTTTGAAGAAACCCTC
>Ga0194130_10005630_pt1 | contig 14959 bp, 17 predicted proteins | sample TA2KigsurfametaG_FD_160084 | JGI IMG/M metagenome (GOLD analysis project Ga0194130, IMG submission 160084) | Freshwater microbial communities from Lake Tanganyika, Tanzania - TA2015050 Kigoma 12 surface | ecosystem: Environmental > Aquatic > Freshwater > Lake | place: Tanzania: Lake Tanganyika... | reverse complement strand
AAAAAATAACTAAATCACAACTATTGGCATTGGCCTTTAAATATTCGTCAATAATTTTATGGGCGTTGCCGTCAATATCGCCAACCGTAAAATTTAGTTGCGCGAGATGGATTTTAAGGCTTTTTTTATGTTGATTTGATGACATTTATTTTGGATTTTATGAAAATTAATCACGATTCATTGTTTGATGCGTGTAAAAAATCACTCTAAATTTTCAAAACATAAATCACTCTAAATTTTCAAAACATAAGTTGCATTAAATTATTTTTTACATAACATATGCGCCCTTTGTTGCTACAAGTTGCTACAACTAGAGTGTTTTAAATTCTATATAATTTTTTAAATTTCTAATGATAAAAATTGGCAATATCACATTAGATAGCAATGTTTTGCTTGCGCCGATGTCGGGAGTTACAGATTTGCCGTTTCGCCAAATAGTCAAAAACTTTGGTAGCCCGTTAGTGATCTCTGAAATGATTGCCTCCCGCGCCATGATTTTGCAAACTCGCGAGTCTTTGAAAAAATGTCAAAAAGATGTATCTCAATATCCAATGTCAGTTCAATTGGCTGGTTGCGAACCATCCGTCATGGCCGAAGCTGCGCGACTTAACGAAGAGCTTGGCGCCGATATTATCGATATTAACTTTGGATGCCCAGTTAAAAAAGTTGTGAATGGCTTTGCCGGAAGCGCTTTGATGAAAGATGAAAAATTGGCCACTCAAATTATGGAAGCGGTGGTTAAAGCCGTTAAAATTCCAGTTACGATGAAGATGCGCCTCGGCTGGAACTCAGAGAATCTTAATGCGCCAAGTTTAGCAAAAAAAGCCCAAGATGTTGGAATAAAAATGCTTACGGTTCATGGCCGTACTCGTTGCCAAATGTATAATGGAAGTGCAAATTGGCATGCTATCGCTAACGTTAAAAAAGCCGTGTCAATTCCAGTAATTGCCAATGGTGACATAAAATCTACTCAAGACGCCAAAAATGCCCTAGAATATTCAGGCGCTGATGGCGTTATGATTGGTCGCGCTTGCTATGGAAAACCGTGGCTTATCTCACAAATTAATGCTGAACTTCATAATCAAAATGTTATCCCAAGCCCAACTATACTGGATCAAAAGCATATTGTTATAAATCATTTTAATAAAATGATTGAGCATTACGGCGCGCAGGTCGGCATTTCGTTAGCAAAAAAACATATTGGCTGGTATAGCTCGGGTCTTAAAGGTTCAGCCGAATTTCGTGCTAAAATTAACACCTTAGGAACTTATGGTAACGGACAACAAAATCCTAATAAATTTGATGAAGCCGTCGAAGAAATCAAATCTCGTATCGTTGATTTTTATAATTCACAAATTCAAGAACTTTAGGGCAAGAACTTTAGGGCAAGAACTTTAGGGTTTTATAAACTTATTTAAGATAAAACTTGATTAAAAAAACAAGTTTCAGAACCAGTATGGCAAGCGCAACCACTTTGCTCCACTTCAAGCAAAATACAATCATGATCGCAATCAACAGTAATTTTATGAATTTTTTGTAAATGACCAGAAGTATCACCCTTTTTCCACAATTCATTTCGTGATCTAGAAAAATAAGTCGCAAAACCAGTTTTAATGGTAAGATCGAGACTTTCTTTATTCATCCAAGCTAACATTAAAACCTTTTTGGAGTTGATATCTTGAGCGATTGTTGGAATTAATCCGAATTCATTAAATTTTAGTTTATTAATGATTTGTTGCATGAGGTCTTTGTAGTTGAAATTGATGAATAGTGATTTATTATCCTTCGAAAAATTTAACAAATCAAATATTTTATATGATAATATGCACTCGTCGACTAGAATTTGATAGCGCCCACCGCGTCATGAATCACGAATCTAAATGCAAGATGCTCCATGGTCATCGCTATGTTGTTGAGGCCAGCTTTACTGCCAAAGAGCTTGACTCCCTTGGCCGTATTGTTGATTTTGGATTAATTCGTGAAATTCTTGGAAGTTGGATCGATAAAAATCTTGATCACACCACAATTTTATGGGATAAAGATCGCGAATTGGGCGAAAAAATCTCGAATATAACTGGCCAAAAAATTTATTACATGAAATACAACCCTACCGCCGAAAATATTGCCAAACATTTACTCGAAGATATTTGTCCAACTTTATTTAGCTCATATCCAATAGAGTGCGTAAATATTAAAGTTTACGAGACTCCAAATTGTTTTGCACAAATAAGCTCCAAAAACAATGGTTTCCAATCCGATTCTCCAGTTGATGAATAGTTTTAAATATCGCATATATTTTGAAGATACTGACGCTGGTGGAATTGTTTATTATGCTAATTATTTAAAATTTTACGAAAGAGCCCGAACAGATTTTTTACGCTCAAAAGGAATTTCTCAACAACAACTAGCACTCAAAGAGAATCTTGGATTTGTGGTTCGAAGATGCGGAATTGAATATATTTCTTCGGCTCGACTTGATGATGAAATTGAAGTTAGCATCGCAATAAAAGAAATATCTTTTACCGTAATTAAAATTTATCAAGAGATTAGAATTGATAAGAAAATCTTATCAACAATTGAGGTTGATTTAGTCGCCATTGATACTAAAAAACACAGTCCCAAAAAAATTTCACAAAATTTAAAAAATTTATTAAATGTTTGATAATTTTTCCGAAAAAGTAACTAAAATTTTTAGCCAAATTTCTGGCAAAAAATTTATTACCGAAGATGATTTAAACACTACTCTTCGTCAAATTAGAATTGCTTTACTTGAAGCCGATGTTTCGCTCAATGTAGCTAAAAATTTTATCGAGCAAATTAAAAATGAAGCGCTCGGAAAAAAAGTTATTTCCAGCGTTTCGGCTGGTCAAATGATTGTGAAAATTGTTCATGATGAACTCGTTAATCTTTTGGGAAGCGATAAATCAGAAATCGATTTTAACCATAAACCACCAATTATAATTTTAATGGTTGGGCTCCAAGGAGCTGGCAAAACCACTACTTCGGGCAAGTTGGCATTGCGTCTTAAAAATAAAAATCATAAAAAAGTTTTATTGGCATCACTAGATACTTATCGCCCCGCCGCCTCTGAGCAATTAAAAATTTTAGCCCATAAAATCGGAGTCGAATTTGCTGAATTTGACGCCTCAAAAAAGCCCGAGATCCTTGCTAAACAAGCGCTACAAAAAGCTCAAGATGGCGCATTTGATGTTTTAATTCTTGATAGCGCAGGTCGAACTTCAATCGATCAAGAAATGATGAATGAATTAATAAAAATTAACCAAATCGCCAATGCTCACGAAATTCTTCTGGTAGTTGACGCAATGATTGGTCAAGATGCCGTTAATGTGGCAAATAATTTTAAACAAAAATTGGCAATCTCGGGCGTTATTTTAACTCGACTCGACGGTGATGCCAGAGGTGGCTCCGCTCTGACCATGAAGGCTTCAACTAATTGCGCCATTAAGTTTATTGGCGTTGGAGAAAAACTCGAAGAACTAGAAGAATTTAATCCAAGTCGAATTGCTTCAAGAATTGTTGGAATGGGCGACGTAGTTTCCTTAGTTGAAAAAGCTCAGGAAATTTTAGATGTAAATGAATTAGAAAGCGTAAGCAAAAAATTAAGGCGCGGAACAGTTGATTTTAACGATATACTTAGCCAAATCCGAAATATGCGCAAAATGGGGGGTATGAATTCAATTCTTAATTTTTTACCCGGAATGGGCGCTCTCAAAGAACAACTTAAAAACATGACGCATCTTGAAAAAGAAATCAAAACTCAAGAAGCTATAATTTTATCAATGACCAAAAAAGAGCGCGAGAATCCTGAGATTCTCAATTCATCGCGCAAACACCGAATTGCCAAAGGATCTGGCTCTAATATTCAAGAGGTTAATCGACTAATGAAAAAATATAAAATGATGCAAAAAATGATGTCAAAATTTGGTAAAATTGATCCACGAAAAATGGAAGAAATGATGAAAAACCAACAGTTTAATTAAATATGCCAAAAATCCACGAAAAGAAAATTATGCCTTTTAGAGCTCAAGAAATATTTGATCTCGTAGTTGATATTCAAAATTATCCACACTTTTTACCGTGGTGCAAAAATGCTCAAATCACCAAACATATCAACGATCACAATCTTCATGCCGAATTGCTAATTAATTTTAAAAATATTTTTGAAAAATACACTTCCGATGTAACTTTTAAAAAAATCTCAGAACACGAATATTTTGTTGAAGCTAAGGCTATCAAGGGCCCGTTTAAAAGCCTTGTTAATCGCTGGCAAATTATTGAAATCGATAAACGTAAAACCCAAGTTGATTTTTTTCTCGAATTTGAGTTCAACTCAATACTTTTGAGTAAGGCATTGGGAACAATTTTTTCGCTTGCTACTGAAAAAATGATAAATAGCTTTGAGGCGCGAGCATTTTCTCTATACAAAACCCATCACAACTAACAGATAAATATGCAACTAACTATAATGAGATCCAAAATTCACCGCGCAACCGTTACCCAAGCTGATTTAAATTATGAGGGCTCAGTTTCAATTGATGAAAATCTTCTTGAAAAATCGGGTATTTTAGAACATGAAAAAGTCGATGTTTTAAACATAAATAATGGTGAAAGATTTACCACTTACGCAATCAAAGCCCCAAGAAATTCGGGAGAAATAAAAATTAATGGCGCAGCCGCCAGAAAGGCTCAAGTTGGTGACTTGGTTATCATTATTGCCTATTGCTCAATGTCGCACTCGCAAGCTTTAATTCATCAGCCAAAAATTTTAATGTTAGATTCACAAAATCAACCTACAAAATAAAATGGACAAGCTACTTGCAATTAAAAAGTGCGGTCTTTAGAATGCCCCGACTCAAATTCAATTTAATCCTTTAATTTTATGAAAAGAACTTGGCAACCAAGCAAAATTGTTCGCAAAAGAAGACATGGTTTTAGATCAAGAATGGCAACTGCTGGAGGCAGAAAAATTTTAGCTCGCCGTCGTGCCAAAGGTCGCTTCTCGCTTAGCGTTTCTGATAGCTAAATATTGTTAAGTCAAAACTCAGCACCATGTCTGCAAAGATTTTGACTATTAAAAAGTCAGCCGATTTTAAATTTATTCAAAAAAACTGCAAAAAATATCACTCTCAAACCCTTATTTTACTTGAATCAAAGACTCCTCAAAAATATTTAACAAAAAAAATATCTCAACAAAACCCAACCCAAAAAAATCTTCAAAAACTACAAACAAAAGTTCCGGAAAAACCGCTAGAATTTTGCCGATTTGGCATAACAATTTCAAAACAAATTCACAAATTATCAACTACCAGAAATTTGTTTAAAAGACGTATCATGAATGCACTTAGAAATGGGGTCGCTGATTATGGAAAGTTACATCATGATTATGTTATTATTGCCAAAAAACAAATCCTTGATGTTGATTACAAAAAAATTTACAATGATCTAAAATTTTGCCTTAAAAAAATATAATTATGAAACTGGATAAAATCAGAATTTACTGGCCATACGCCATATTTGGATTGTTCGCAATTGTAATAATAGTAAACATTATTTATATAATTTTAGCGAAAGACTCTTGGCGTGGAATTTACACGCCCGATGCATACAAAAAAGGGGTTGAATACAATAAAATTCTCGAAAATATCGATGCACAGTACAAAATTGGAATCAAAATTTACAACACGATTTCTCAAAGAACCTCAAAAGATCTTTTTATCGAAACATACGCCACCAATAAAAATGGCGAAACCCTCAAAAATATTTCGATTATTTATGCTTTTAAATATCTCCCCGATGCTAAATATGACATAACTAGACTTATCGAATCTACTTCTTATGGAAATTTAAACATAGCACTTCCTATGCCCGGCAAATGGCAACTTGATACCATAGTAAAGTATGATGATAAAATTGTTCAAGACCTAGCGATAATTGAAATAAAAGACGAACAAAATCTTGAACAACCACTCAATCCTTAAAAACAAATGACTAAATGCTTGCATTGCGAGGCTAATCTTGATGTTAATCAGCAAGATTTTTGTTGTTTGGGCTGTGAGCAGGCTTTTAATATTATCAATCAAAACGGTTTTGAAAATTATTACAAATCACGAGTTCTAAACCCCCTCGAAACAAAATTGAAGCCTGACAGCGATATAAATTTTAATCCTCAAGAATTAGTTACTTTTGATGAAATATCAAAAAATTATCGACTTGATTTAATGATTCACGGACTCCATTGTGGAGCTTGTGTGTGGCTCATTGAGAATCTTTTAAAAAAACAAAATCATATCAAACAAGCGCGGGTTAATTTAACGCAAAAAACTATTCAGATTTGTTGGCAAGGAACAATCGAGGATGTGCATAAAATTATCAAATTGGTGCTCGATTTAGGTTATAAACTTTTTCCAATTGATCTCGAAACAATTCGTGAGTTTGAAAACAGATTCGACAATACAATTTTTAAGGCCCTTGCGGTTGCAGGCTTTGGCGCAGGCAATATTATGCTTTTTTCTTTCGCCTTGTGGTTCGATACCAAACTAGAGATATCGGGGGCAACTCGCAAATTTTTACACCTCTTATCTTCGCTAATTGCTTTGCCAGTTTTAATATATTCGGGTCGAATCTTTTTTATTTCTGCGTTGCAATCTATAAAAGCTCGAATGCCTAACATGGATATTGCCATTTCGATTGCGATATTTTTGGCTTCAATCGTCAGCCTTATGCAAACCTTTCGTGGTGGTGAGGTGATTTATTTTGACTCGGCGGTGATGCTGGTGTTCTTTTTATTGATCGGAAGATATCTTGATTTAAAAGCCCGCAAAAAAGCTTTCGATATCGCTTCGAGATTTTCGCTAATTCAAACCGGTTTCGCAAGACTTTTGTACGGTTCTTCATCTGGCTTTTCTAATTCTTTGGTGCCCATAAAAAAGCTTAAAAAAAATGATATAATTTTAGTTGCGAGTGGCGAAAAAATTGCCTGCGATGGAGTTGTGATTGAGGGCGAAAGCAAAATTGATAATTCCCTGATTACGGGAGAATCAAGCCCCGAAAAAACTTCGACAAATTCGCAAGTTTTTGGTGGCTCGATAAATATTGAATCCCCAATCAAAGTAAAAATCACCAAAACCTATGCCGAAGGGCTTTTGTCGCAAATAATTTCATTGATTAACAACATCCAATATAAAAAAAATATTTATATTCGTATCGCCGATCAATTCTCAAAATATTATACTCCAGCAGTTCATATTCTTGCCTTCATAACATTTTGTGTGTGGTATTTTATTGCGCAATCGCACTGGGATTATGCCTTAATGAATGCCACCGCGGTTTTGATTATAACCTGCCCATGCGCTCTTGCGCTTGCCATTCCAATTACGCAAACTATCACAATTGGAAATTTTTTAAAACATGGAATAATTTTTAAAAATGGCGACGCCTTAGAAAAAATTAATAAAATTGATTGCATAGTTTTAGATAAAACTGGCACCCTAACCCTTGGCCAGCCGATATTAAAAAAAGTGTTAAAAATTGCCAATAAACAGTTGTTGGAATTGGATATAGAGGATCAAGCTCTTGTTACAAAAATCGCCTCAACCTTGGCTCAATACAGTAAACATCCCCTTTCTCAAGCCCTATCGAATGCCAGCGATCAACATTTTGAAGTCAACAAAATCAATGAAATAAAAGGCGAAGGAATTGAAGGTGTTATTAATAATAAAATCGCTAAATTAGGCAGTTCAGAATTTTGCAAAATCAACACCAAAGAGAATTTGACCAAAGAGAATTTAATTTTTATCGAGCAAGCCATGAATGATTGCAATTCTAACTTAAGATGTTTTTTAAAATTTGATGATTTAGAAATTATTTTTTTGTTTGGCGATTCTTTAAAAGAGGGCGCTTTGGATATGATTAATTATTTTCAAAAAATTGATAAAAAAATTATTTTATTATCCGGTGATTATGAAAATGAAGTTAAAAAAATTGCCAAAACACTCAATATAAAAAACTTTTATTGGCAAAAAAATCCGCTTCAGAAAGCTGAAATTTTACAACAACTTCGTAACCAAAATATTAGTTTTGCAATGGTTGGAGATGGCTTGAACGATGCTCCATCTTTGGCTTTATCAAATGTTTCAATTTCATTTTCGAAAGCAGTTGATATTTCGCAAAATATTGCTGACATCGTTATTAGTTCATCAAAATTAAATCCACTAATTTTTATTTTTAAATATTCTCAAAAATCTTTGCGAGTAATGAAGCAAAATTTGGCATTAGCCTTAATTTACAATATAATCGCAGTTCCTTTTGCAATGATGGGGTTTGTTGTCCCTTTATTGGCGGCAATAGCGATGTCTTCATCATCATTATTGGTGATGATAAATTCTCTCAAAATGAACTCCTTAAAAAAAATATAAAATGACCGTATTACTATTTTTAATTCCAATAACTTTGTTACTAAGTTTGGGTGGTTTAATTGCATTTATGTGGTGCGTTAAAAACAAGCAATATGATGATCTGGATGGCGCTTCAAATAGAATATTATTTGAGGATAAAATTAATGAAAAAACTAAAAAATAATTTTCAAAATAATATTTGTTTTTTTGCCATTATAATTTTAAAAATACGCAACAATAAACCGCATCATTAATTTTAATTGACAATCCAATGAAAAAATTTCAATCAACAATCTTGGCAATTACTCTTATTTGCCTTAGCGCAGGATGCTCATCTAAAAAAAACAGCGCTCCCGAAATCAGATTTGTTGATTTGCAAGGCAATGCTCGTCCAATTAAAACTAGGGTTCCCGAAGCCAATGCTAAAATTATCTCAGGACAAAATCTTGCTCAATCTGATTCGAACACAAAAATTCAGATTGAAAACAATATTCCAAAAAATGGCCAGCCTGATTCAATGCCAAAACAAAATATGGTCGATGTTGACCAAAAAATCTCCGACTCCGATAATTATAATATTCCACAAAACTCTCCTAAAAATATTTATCAAACTGAAAATCCTATCGTTGAATATGACTTATCAAAAGATAATTCCTCGCAACAAGAAGAATTAAAAAAACGCGATAATTTAGCGCAAATAGCCAGCTCAGACCAAGATACCAATAACTCAAAATCAATCGAAAATAACCAACAAAACTTAATCAACTCAAATAAAAACTCGGGCGTTAAATCAAAAAATCCGATCATTACTTACTCGGCTAAAAATATCAAAAAATCCAAAAAAGGTGGTTCGAAGGTTATTTTAGAACAAGATACTTCTTCTGAGGTAAATGATGCCAATATCGAAACCGACGACTCTTTGTCATCATCAGTCGATTCTAAACCAGAAACCCATAAAAATTTTACTCTTAATGCCAATAAATATTATGTACAAGTTGGCTCATTCAACAACTCTCTTAGTGCAAAAAATAAAATTAACAAAATAAAAAACCAAGGCAAAGGCAAGGTTACAGTTGCATATATAAACAATAAAAAAGTTTATCGCTCAGTATTTGGGCCTTTCAATACTCGCGACAAAGCTGATAGCGTTAAAAACAAAATCCTTCAATCCGGCAACGAAGCAATAATTATTAAGGGAAAATAATGATATATAAAAAATATTGTTATTTACTAACTCTATTATCAATCATCGCATCACTTCCCTCTTGTTCTTCATCGCCAGAATTTAAATTTTCTGAAAATGAAACCTTTCAAAGAAAATTTGGCAATCAAATCGAAAAAATAAAAAGAGAACGAACCCAATCTTTGCCTGAAAAATCATTTAAAAATAACCTAGATCCAACTCAATCGAGCAATCTTTTTGTGCCAATTTCTCAAAGCGATATGGGTCAAGATAAAAGCAACAACTTTGATTATGTTGATATCTCGCATATGAGCTCTAATCAACCTCAACAACATTTTCCAAATTACGAAACTTATCAACAAGGAATCGCCAACAATCCCGGCAAAAACTTATCTCCGAGAATTTTTGAAATATCATACAATACCTATCTCAATCCACCCTTTGATGAATCAAGTCAAGAATTTGATTTTATTGAAATACCGGAGACAGATTCTTTTGGCGTAAAATCCTCGGCTAGTTACAAAAACTACACATTAGTTCCGGTCAAGAGCATTCAAAACGCTATCAAAACCATCAATCTTTCAAAAACAGTTGAAGATGTCGAATTCTCAAAAAAAATGATCGTCGAAAAAAAAGCTTTATTAAGACGCAAAAAACTCGACCGATTTCAAGAAAAAAATCAATATGTTAAATTCTTTCAGGATCAGTTCAATCAGGCTAGCATCAAGGCAATAGAAAGCGATCCAATAAATCCCAATACCAAAAAAAATTAGATGAGGCAAATATTTTTTAAAATTCAAAAATATTTTACTTTATTGTATTTGGCATTCATTGCCAACAGCCCTTCATTTGCCAACGAAATTTATAAAAATCTACAACAGACTCAGTACTATTTTTTGATGGATGCCGATAACTCAGAGATCTTGCTATCACGCAATGCTGACGAAAGAATTGCTCCATCTTCTATGACCAAGCTTATGACAGCATATGTAGTTTTCGATCAAATTAAAAAAGGGGCGGTTAATTTAAATAATCGATGCGTTATCGGTAAAGACGCTTGGCGAAAATCAGGTTCATCGATGTTTTTAAATTATGGTGATGTCGTAACAATTGAAGATCTAATCAAAGGACTTCTCGCGGTTTCTGCTAACGATGCAGCCATTGCATTGGCAGAGACCACCGCATCAGATTATAAAGGTTTTATTCGATTAATGAATTTAAAAGCTCGAGAATTAAACATGCAAAATTCACACTTTATGAATCCACATGGACTTCATGAGGATGGCCACTATATGTCACTTAGAGATCTAGCTACTCTTGCGGTTAGGCTATATGAAGATTTTCCAGAATATGCAAAATTTTTAAATATTCCTGAATTTACTTATCGCAATATAACACAAAAAAACCGCAATCCATTAATTAAAAAAAATTATGATGGAACGCTCGGTGGTAAAACTGGTCATACAAACCAAGGTGGTTATGGAATCGTTGGAATTGTTAAAAGAGATAATCGCAGGCTAGTTGCAGTTGTAAATAAAGCCAAAACTCCAAAAATTAGAGAGGGTGCAATAACTGAACTATTTGATTTCGGTTTTGAAAACTTTAAAAAAGTTAATATTTTTGAAAATAACGAAGTGGTTGCCGAAATTCCAACTTGGCTAGGCACTAAAAAACATGCTAAGGTTATTATTAAAGAAAATATTAGCTTCAATATCGCACGCGACAAATCTATAAACGATATTAAGATCAGGGCAAATTTTAAGAGTCCATTATTAGCACCAGTTGACAAAAATTCTAAAGTTGGGATTTTGACCGTTGAAATCAAAGGCCTTAAAAAAATGCACTACGATTTATACTCCAAAGAAAAGATTGACAAGGTCGGATATATCAGAAAAATCAAAAGAATTTTAGAATATAAACTCTCCAAATTTATCAAAAAATAATCTCTTAATTTATGGATATCAAAGGTTTGATGCGCCAAGCACAGCAAGTTCAAGAAAAAATGAAAAAAATTGAATTAGAAATCGCTAATAAAGAATATGAAGGATCTTCGGGCGGAGGAATGGTTAAAGTGATTATTAATGGCAGTGGTATTGCCAAAAAAATTTCTATCGACCCAAGCCTTATAGCAAAAGATGAAATTGAAATTCTTGAAGATTTAATTATCGCTTCTTTTAATGATGCCAAAAAGAAATCAGATGATAGTTCAAGTGATGCAATTAAAAGCGCAACCGCAGGCATTCCCCTCCCTCCCGGATTTAAAATATAAATCATGAAAATAAAATTATGCGGATTTAGTGAGCCCAACTCACTAGAATATGCCGTTAATCTTGGTTGCGATTTTGTGGGCGTGGTTTTTGTAAAAAACTCTATTCGATTTGTAGAGCCAAAAAATTCGTTATGTCTTAGCAAGATTGCTTCGAAAAATACATCAAAAGTTGCCGTCGTTTCCAATCAAAATTTTAATGAACTTCTCGATATTTATAATAATTTTTCACCAAATTTCTTTCAACTTCACGGTTCAGAAGATCCTCAATATATTTCAAAATTAAAAAATTTATTTCCGATGGTTGGAATAATTAAAGCCCTATCAATCAACACTCCAAATGACTTAAATCAACTCGAAATTTATCAAAATAACATCGATTATTTTCTTTTTGACAACAAAAACCCTGGGAGCGGTCAAACTTTCGATTGGGATTTTTTAAACAAAATTCAAATCAATAAGCCTTGGTTTCTATCGGGAGGAATTAATGTTTCTAACCTTCAGAATGCGATAACTAAAACCACTGCTCAAAATATCGATATTTCATCGGGGATTGAAGAACAGCGTGGAATAAAATCACAAAAACTAATCCATGAAATATTACATAAATTTAATCAAATAAAATACGATCAAGAAATTTCAAAAAACTAAATAATTCAAATTTTATTTATCTATATTGCAATTATCTATTAGAGCCTTAAGATGCTCAGTATTTAGGCTTTCCATAGATTTTGTTTTGAATTTTTTATAGTTTCAAAACTGAAATTACCCATAAAATTATGCTATTAAAAATCAGAAATTTCTTATTTGGTAACCCTCGCGATTTTTTCGATAAAGAAACTCGCAACAGCATCTCGCTAGTTGCTTTTTTTGCTTGGGTTGGGCTGGGCGCCGACGGAATTTCTTCTTCATGCTATGGCCCCGAAGAAGCTTTTGTTGCACTTGGAACCCACGAAGAACTGGCAATTTATCTAGCAATTGCAACCGCTCTAACGGTTTTTATTATTTCATACGCTTACACTCAAGTGATTGAATTATTTCCAAATGGTGGTGGCGGTTATAGAGTTGCAACTCGGCTACTTGGAAAACATGCTGGCTTAGTTTCTGGCTCGGCCCTGATAGTGGATTATGTTTTAACAATTTCAATTTCAATTGCGAGTGGTATCGATGCAATCTTTAGTTTTTTACCCGCTGATTTTCAGGGCGCAAAAATGGTTGTGGCAATTTTTTTTGTTGCCCTTTTGGCATTTTTAAATTTACGAGGGATGAAGGAATCCATAAAATTCTTATTGCCAATATTTTTAGGCTTCATATTCACGCACTTCTTTTTAATTATTCACGGCATAATTGCTCATGGATACGGCCTTCCAGAGCTAGTTCCTCATGCAGTTTATGAAACAAAAGAGATGACCGAAACTATGGGATGGGTCTTCGTTCTGTCAATCTTTCTCAAAGCTTTTTCAATGGGGGGCGGAACCTACACCGGTCTTGAAGCAGTTTCAAATAACGTTAACACCTTATCTGAACCTCGAGTTAGAACTGCCAAATTTACTATGTTCTTAGTAGCAATTTCATTGGCCTTCATGGCCGCAGGCATAATTTTACTTTATTTATTATGGGGAGTTCAAAAAATTCCAGGCCAAACTCTTAACGCTTCTACTTTTTATGCCATAACCCAGGGCTGGTATTTTGGTGATATTGCCCTTGGAAAATTCGTAGTTCCAGTTGTACTAATATTTGAGGCTGGACTTTTAATTGTCGCCGCCAATGCAGGATTTCTTGCGGGACCAAATGTAATTGCCAACATGGCTTCCGATGAATGGATGCCAAAATCATTCAGCTCGCTCTCAAGTAGATTAGTTGTGAAAAACGGCATACTTTTCATGGCGATCACTGCAATTGCAACTCTTCTCATAACCGATGGCTCAGTTCATATTCTTGTTGTGCTTTATTCAATCAACGTATTTATAACCTTCTCATTATCACTTTTAGGTCTCGTAATTTATTGGTTCAGGCATCGCAAAAGACAAAAATCATGGCTTCACAAAATGTTAGTTGCTTTAGTTGGTTTTATCGTTTGTTTTGGCATTTTAATGGTTACGATCTTCGAAAAATTCTACGAAGGTGGTTGGATTACGATTCTAATTACTTCGGTGTTTGTTTCAATTGGCTGGTTAATCAAAAAGATTTATGAAAGATTTCGTCAAAATTTGGCTCTTAAAGAAATGCAGTTCGATTCATGCCAAGAGCAGTGCCTTAGCCCCTCTTCGCTCCTAGAAACTATCGATAAAAAAGCCCCAACTGCAGCCATAATAGTCGATCAAACCTTTGGAAGTGGCATGAATTGCCTTTTGCAAATAAAAAAATTATTTCCCGGAATATTCAAAAATTTTATCTTTGTTACGGTTGGAGAGGTTGACTCCAATACTCTTAGAGAAGAACGAAAATGGCGCGATATGAGACGCAAAACTAAATCGGTGTTGAGTAAATATAAAAACTACTGCAATGCTAACGGCAGATTTGCCAAAGCCTATGTTGGATATGATACAGATATAGTTGAAAAACTATCGCAACTTACTGATCGCGTTGCCAAAGATTACGAAAATGTGATTTTTTTCGGCACCAAATTTATATTTGATAATGAAAATATTTTTACACAAATTTTATTTAACCACGTTCCCTACATTATGCAAAGACGCTTACATGTTAAGGGCCACAACATGGTAATATTGCCGATGAAAATATAAAACATTTGGGAATTTTATACCCAATGAAGTCTTTTATAAAATTTTTAACAAAACTTCGTTAAAGCGCCGATTGTTACTTAAATGAGGAGCGTGACCGCAATTGTCAAAATAGTTTACCTCAATATTTTTTATCCGCTCTTGAAAATACCTTGCTTGAGACGGATGAACTATCGTATCGCCTAAACCTATAATGTATTGTGTTGGGGGCATTTCATTTAATTCGATATCAAAGCCAGAAAAATTTTTTAACTCATTTAACCAATGCAATAAATTATGTTGATTAGAGTTTTCTATTTTAAGATTTTTTACGATGTCGGATTTGTTTTTGTCATTCATCGCCGTTAAAATA
>Ga0194130_10005622_pt1 | contig 14972 bp, 16 predicted proteins | sample TA2KigsurfametaG_FD_160084 | JGI IMG/M metagenome (GOLD analysis project Ga0194130, IMG submission 160084) | Freshwater microbial communities from Lake Tanganyika, Tanzania - TA2015050 Kigoma 12 surface | ecosystem: Environmental > Aquatic > Freshwater > Lake | place: Tanzania: Lake Tanganyika... | reverse complement strand
GCTGAGCGTCGCTATGTCTTTGCCAAGAATCTCTAGACGGCCTGCACTTGGAAGATCGAGACCAGCCAGGAGGCTTAGCAAACTTGATTTCCCCGAACCGGAGGGACCTGTCACGCAAAAACTACAAGCAATTGGCACTGAGAAACTAAGCTGGTCAACGATAGCTAGGGCCCGATCAGCATCACGAACAATGCGGGTCAAGTCCTTTGCGATAATGGCATGCATGAAGAGTCCACGAAATCAGGTAAGAAGGCTATGGATTGGGCGGTCTATGTCACGAGGCCTAGCTGCCTGTGGCTGTCTTCTCCTGCAGACAGGCAGCGTGCGGAGTGTAACGGCAAGTGAAAAGACCGGCTCAACGGAAACCCTATTGGTGCTTGGTGACAGTTGGTCGGCCGAGTATGGACTCAAGCGAGGCCGTGGTTGGGTTTCTCTTTTGGAGGCGAGATTCCAGCGCTCACCGGCGCATTCAGCGATTAAGGTCATCAATGCGAGCCTGAGCGGCGAGACAACAGCAGGCGGTTTGAGTCGCCTGCCAGCGCTTCTTGATAAACACCGGCCCCGTTGGGTTCTTATTGCGCTTGGAGGTAACGACGCACTCCGAGGCCTGCCGCTTGAAACAAGTCGATCGCAATTGGTTTCGATGATCAAACAATCAAAGGCTAAATCAGCAAAGGTGCTGCTGATAGGTATGCGTATGCCGCCTAATTATGGAACTTATGGGCAATCGTTCGAGCGTCTCTTCCCTGCGATTGCCAAAGAGCAACAGATCTCGCTAGTGCCTTTCTTGATGCAGGGTAAGGAATTTGACTTAAACCTATTCCAATCTGACAGGATCCACCCCAATGAGGCTGCTCAGCCCCATATGCTTGAGCAGGCTTGGCCTGCCATTGAGCTTTTGGTGCGCCCAGCCGGAGTCGAACCGGCACGATCGCAATGATCGAGGGATTTTAAGTCCCTTGCGTCTACCTGTTTCGCCATGGGCGCTCGTTGGCAAGCCATGAAGTATACGCAGATCACCGGCAGGATGCACAGTTCCGCCAACAACGCACAGCAATAGGCCGATCTACGTTATAATCTCAAAGATTCTTAAACTACGGCTAATCCATGAGGCAATTGTTTCTTCGCTTTGCAGTGCTCGCGCTGTCGGTCTGTATCGTGTACAGCCTATTTGACATTGCCACATCAATTAAAGGCTCTGAACCTATCGGTGAGGCACCCTGCCCGACGGCTTGCCGAAATCCCTGAATTTCTCAAGATGACGCTTTGAGATCAGGCATAGCGTTATCACCTTAACCACGGTTCGCTCATTCGTTGATTTGGAGGCGGGGGTCGGAATCGAACCGGCGTCCACGGCTTTGCAGGCCGCTGCATAACCACTCTGCCACCCCGCCAGGGATGTGTTTGTTTTGCCAGCTTAAACACCATTCAAAATCATGGCGCAAAATAAAGGCCATAGTCGGCTTTGCGTGTTGGCAAAAACGTTGGAGCGGGAAACGAGTCTCGAACTCGCGACCTCAACCTTGGCAAGGTTGCGCTCTACCAACTGAGCTATTCCCGCGTTATGACTAGACTGCGGAGTATGGCTTGAAGCGGGATTTTTGTCAAAGCGACAGTGCTTTTCAGCGCTAACCTTGGTCGTTGAAGACACATTTTGCGTGCTTAGTGTTAGTCACCTTTACCCGGGTCCATTGCTCCTCGCAAATATGGCCAAGCTTGATTCAAGTAATAGAACATGGACCAAATTGTAAGAAGTGCCGCAACCAAGACTAACCACTGCCCCAATTGCAGCACATCGACACCGAGCCAAGGCCTTCCCCAAAGCAGCATCGGTATCGATATAAGTTGTGAGGCGGTCTTCAACTTACCAACCCAATGCACAGCAACACTTTTTCGCTGGCCTAACTCGGCCATCCATTCCCGGAGTGCAGAAATCGTAATCTCGCGGCCGATGATCACAAAGGCTACCCAGGCTTCGACTCTGCCAAGTGTGAGCAGCATCACTAGAGCGGCTGCTACGATCAGCTTATCGGCTACTGGATCCAAGAATGCACCGAAGCGGTTGTCACTGCAAGTTTTCGAGCAAGCCAGCCGTCAAGCCAGTCAGTAGCGGCAGCAAGCATGAAAAGCGCTGTTGCCATTCCATCGCGCAGTTCAGAACGAATTGGAAGAACATAAAGGACAACCAACAAAGGGATTGCAACGACCCTCGCCCAGGTTAACCAATTAGGCAGCTTTGCAATCATGTGCGTAATTGTTGGTAAAGGGATTCAGCGAGCCGCTTTGAGACGCCTTCGACTTGTGCAAGTTCGTCAATGCTTGCTGCCATAACGCCTCGCAAGCCCCCAAATCTGGTGAGCAAGCGTTGTTTTCGTCTTGGCCCAATACCTTCAATCTCGTCAAGCCGGGATTGTTGTCTTGCCTTGTCGCGCTTGGCCCGCATGCCTGAGACAGCTACCCGATGCGCTTCATCGCGGATTTGCGCAACGAGCATCAGCACAGCTGAATCTGGGGCTAATTCAAGCGCTTGCCTGCCATCTGCAAAAAGAAGAGTTTCTAGCCCGACCTTGCGTCCATCGCCTTTGGCAACGCCAACAATACGATTAAGTGGAAAACCCTGCGATGCAAAAAGCTTTGCGGCAACCGAGACCTGCCCCTTACCGCCGTCGACAAGCACCAGGTCTGGCAAGGATTGTGGGTTACTCGCGTAGCGGCGTTCAAGCACCTGAGCCATAGCCGCATAGTCATCACCTGCCGTGATGTTTTCAATATTATATCGACGAAAAAGTTTTGGTTGCATGGCGTGCTGCTTGTAAACGACACAGCTTGCCTGAGTCGCCTCACCCGCGCTATGGCTGATATCGAAGCACTCGATCCGGAAATCTTCAGAACTGCTTGTACTCTGGGTTGCGAGCATCGCAATTAGGGCTTCAGTTCGTTCTTGTGCACTAGAACGTTGTAATAAATGCTGTTTGAGATTAATGTCAGCGTTGGTTTGCGCTTGCTGCAACCATTGTCTGCGAATCCCTTGAGGACTTCTGAGCCATTGCACACTTAATCCGGCCTGCAAGTCGCACCAGACCTTCAGACTATCGCTTGGTGAGAAACTTGCAAGAATTACAGCTGGAAGCGGCGCAGACTCGTAATAGCCCAGGACAAAGCGCTCAAGGAGTTCTGCCTGAGCCTCTTCACCCCAAGGATCGGTCTCACTTTGTCCCGGCAAGGTTAATTGAAAACTGCGATCTCCAAGATGTCTGCCGCCACGTACACTCGCGAGCACTAGGCAGGCACGGCCCCCCTGGAAAGCAAAGGCAATAACGTCGACATCATGATCACCCTCGGATTCCATTGACTGCTGCTGCAAGACTTTGGCAAGTGCAGCCATCCGGTTACGGTAGACAGCCGCCTTTTCAAAGGCCATCCTGGCGCTGTGTTCCAACATAAGCACTTCAAGTTCTTCGAGCACTTGTTTGCTGTCTCCACGCAAAAATCGCAAGGCGCGCTGAACATCAGCCCGGTACTCAAGCTCGTCGATCAGGCCAACACATGGCGCGCTGCATCGACCGATTTGATGCTCAAGACAGGGGCGGGTTCTGTTAGCAAAAACTGAGTCATCACAGGTTCTCAGATGAAACACTTTTTGGAGTATTTGCAAACTCTCTTTCACGGCCCACGCGCTTGGGAATGGTCCAAAAAAGTGTCCCTTGGTCTGTGTTGAACCTCGGTAATAAGCGATGCGTGCAAAGCGATCGTCTGTAACACGTAAATAGGGATAGGTTTTGTCGTCGCGAAACAAAATGTTGTAGCGCGGCTTGAGTTGCTTGATGAGATTGTTTTCAAGTAATAGTGCTTCAGTCTCCGAGGCGGTGATGCTGAATTCGACCGCGTGAACCTTACTCATCATGTGGGCAATTCGCGGACTGAGCTGTCGCTGCTGAAAATACGACGACACCCTGCGTTTGAGGTTGCCCGCCTTCCCAACGTAGAGTAGCGCAGCCTCCCGATCAAACATCCGGTACACGCCCGGACGCTGCGGTAGGCTGGCAATTAGAGCCGCGGCATCAAAGCTTGCAGGCGGCGCTGATAGGTCTTGCTGCTTTTCCATGTTAAGTGACTTAGAAGTTCGTCGGCTAGATCGGGACGATTACAGACCAAGACCATATCGCAACCTGCACCAAGTGCTGCCCTCGCACGATCCGTAATTGAACCCGCAACATGAGCCGCTTCCATGGTTAGATCATCGCTGAAAACAAAACCTTCAAAGCCCAATTTCTTACGCAAAATTTCGTTAATCCAGCGTTTTGAGAAACCTGCCGGCTTGTCGTCGACCGATGGATAAACAATATGGGCGGGCATCACTGAAAACAATAACGATCCAAGGCTTTGATATGGAAAAACATCGATTGCGAGGATTTGATCGAGCGATCGCTCGTCAATCGGTAGTGCAAGATGAGAGTCAGCACTTGCCCAACCATGTCCTGGAAAGTGTTTGGCGCAGTGGGACATGCCTTGGGCATGAAGCCCGCCTATCAACGCCCGGGATAGCATGCAAACCACCCTGGGGTCATGATGAAATGCTCTGTTACCGATCACTTCCGAGTGTCCGTGATCTAAATCTAGGACTGGTGTAAAACTTAAATCTACCCCGCAAGCGATTAACTCGCTAGCCATTTGCTCGCCGATAGCTGCGGCGTCTTGACAGGCTTGCAGCGGATCTTTATCCCAAGTTTCTCCGAGCGATCGCATCGGTGGAATCGCTGTAAAGCCCTCACGAAAGCGCTGTACTCGACCCCCTTCATGATCCACTGCAATAAGAAGGGGTGGATCACGAAGCTCGTGAATCTCAGCACACAGTCGCTTGAGTTGGGTTCGGTTCTTGAAATTTCTTGAAAATAGAATCACGGCGCCGACCAGCGGATGTGAGAGTCTAAGACGCTCATGGGCTGTGAGCTTTGTTGATTGCACATCGACCATGACACAACCGCGAGGTATTGCTATGGCTTTAGCGCTTGTTGAGACAGATTTCGCCGGCATCGGTAAAGCGTCAGACGTCATGGCAATTTCTCTTCCGTTTCTAAGATCACAAAGGCGATTGCCGCATCTTGCTCATCGCTGATTGACACATGGGCTTTGAGGCGTCGGGCCTCAAGCCAACGGGCAAGTTCTCCATGCGGATAGGCGTTTGGTTTGCCACTGCTATCGTTTAGCACTTCAAGCCTGGGCATCAGCATGGGAGCGCGTAAGCCCAATCCCATGGCTTTTGAAAACGCTTCTTTGGCGGCAAAACGTTTTGCAAGATAGTGAATGCCCTGCCGTTGGTTTCTTTGCAAACGATTCGCAAACACAACAAGTTCTTGCGAACCAAGAATACGTCTGGCAAATCGATCTCCCCAACGCTGATACGCCGAATCAATACGATGGATCAAGACGCGATCGATGCCTATGCCGAAGGTTGGCATGCGCGCTCACGGATTAAACGTTTCATCTCACGCACGGCATCCCGCATACCAACGAAAATTGCCCGCGAGACAATTGCATGACCGATATGCAGCTCGCGAATCCCGGGTAGTGCTGCAATCGGCTGTACGTTGACATAATTGAGTGCATGCCCCGCGTTAAACCGCATGCCCAAACTTCGGATACGTTCCCCAGCCTTGGCAATGTTTTGCAAAGCTTCGAGCACCGCTGGACTTTGGGCATCGCGACCACCGTCAAAAAAGGCAGCAGCATAGGGGCCGGTATGGATCTCGCAGACACTTGCGCCGATTCTTGCCGCCGCTTCGACTTGCGCTATTTCCGCGTCGATAAACACACTACACATAATCCCTGCCTCTCCGAGCCTCGTGATGACCTCGCGCAGGCGCGCTTCCTGCGCAAGCACATCAAGACCACCTTCTGTGGTGATTTCGTGACGGCCCTCGGGAACCAACATGGCCATTTGCGGTTTGATCTTGCACGCAATGGCAACCATCTCATCTGTTGCAGCCATCTCAAGATTTAGCTTGATATGGGTGAGTTCAACTAACCTTCGAACATCCCGATCTTGGATGTGACGACGGTCTTCACGTAAATGAACCGTGATGCCATCAGCACCTCCTAAATGAGCTTCCACGGCAGCCCAGACAGGATCTGGTTCGTAAGTACGCCTCGCCTGACGAACGGTTGCGACGTGATCTATGTTTACACCGAGTTCAACCATGATTTTGCTTTTGCCTTTTTGCTCGCCGATTGCATGGGCACTAAAGGTCGCGCCTCACTGGGGACCTTGTCATTGACTGCAATTCAAACAGCATTTTACGTGTGTATAGCGCTCGTCCTTCCAGGTAATGACCAAGAATACGTCTGGTCAGGCGCTTAGCCTGCTGGCGATGAATGCCGTGCTCAAGTACGCCTTGAGCCAGCGACCTCAAGGTATCGCCCTCAATGAGGTCACTACGTTCCTGTGTTGTATAGCGCTCATCAAAATCATCCGTCGCTGCTGCCGCTTGCAAAGGCTTGCTGTCATCAATCCATGCCATGCTCTCGCTAGCGAACCTTGCCTCGACCCGCTTAAAGCCTACCTCAGGAAGCCAGCGATATTGAGCCTGTGCTTCAATGGCGAAACCCTCGCAATCAACCTGCAAATCTGGTGCGTAGCCAGACTCGCGCAATAAGGTCCATTCAAAGCGGCGAAGGCAGTCTTCATGTTCGTTTGCTTCTAGCTCTGTCAGCTCGATAAGTGCCTGCGTATAAGCGTCATAAAGTTGAGGATGAGCATCGTCTCGAGGCAGGAGTCGGATAAGAAGTTCGTTCAAATAAAAAGCACACATTAAGGCTTGCGCTTGTGGTGCTTCGATCCCACCGACCCATTCGGCCGAGGTGAGGGTTTGCAATTCGCCCCTTCCGATCCAAGCCAATCGTAGGGGCTGAAAAGCGAGCAGCACAGGCCTTAATTCGGAACGAGGTCGTCTCGCACCCTTTGCAATAAGTGCGATTCGCCCGTGGTGCCTCGTAAAAACATCAAGAACAAGTGAGGTTTCTCGCCATGCAACCCGGTGTAATAAAAATCCCGGCTCGTCGTTGATGCGTTGGCGGCGTTGCTGTTGGACCGCAGCGACCATCGCTACTGTCCGTACCCATAGGCAGCAAGACCTTGCTCGTTAGAGGCCCAATCGTCACGTACTTTCACATGCAGTCCCAAAAACACCTTGCTACCGAAGAGTCGCTCCATATCGCGTCTTGCATCAGTGCCAATCCTTTTTATGCCCCGGCCGGCATGACCTAGCACGATCGCGCGCTGAGCCTCTCTTTGCACAACAATCGATGCCTCGATGCGTCGAAGTGATGCTTCATCGCTGAACTGCTCGATCAGCACAGTGCTCTGGTAGGGAAGCTCGTCACCGAGCAATCGAAAAAGCTTCTCGCGAATAATTTCTGCTGCTAAAAATCTTTCTGATCGGTCGGTAAATTCATCCGAAGCAAAGCGCGCTGAGTCCACTGGCAGATGCCTCTTACAGGCATCGATCAAGACCTCGATTTGCGTGGCGCGCTCGGCCGATACCGGAACGATTGCGCTGAACTCGGCACGTTGTACCAAGTCTTTCGCAAGTGCATAAAGTCTTGTTTGAACCTTGATACGGTCTATTTTGTTGAGTACTGCAATTTTATTGGACTGTTGTTCTAAACGCAATAACACTTGCAAATCTTCATCGACCAAACCCTGTGCAGCGTCTATCACCCATAGCACTAAGTCGGCTTCCTCGATGACTTGTTCGGCTGTGCGATTGAGCATGCGGTTCATGGCCGAGCGCTGTTTGCGCTGCCAGCCAGGCGCGTCAAGAAAGATGAGTTGTGCATCTTGGTCGGTACGCAAGCCCAAAATCCGATGCCTTGTCGTTTGAGGACGATGCGAGGTAATAGCAAGCTTTTGCCCGATCAGGCGGTTAAGAAGACTTGATTTACCGACATTGGGTCGACCGACGATGGCAATCGTGCCGCAGCGAAACTCGCCTTGTTTATCGTCCATCGGCTTACTGTGAAGCCCGTTGGTGCCGTGCTTGCCATCTCTCCAAGACGATCGCTGCAGCAGCCTGCTCTGCCTGGCGCTTACTCGCGCCACGGGCAACTGCCTGCAAGTCCAGCGCCTCGACCTCGCAACGCACCTCAAACTCTTGCGCATGAGCCTGACCGTGTTGAGCAACAATGCTGTAGCGTGGGATCGCGAGCCTTTGCCGTTGCAATTGCTCTTGTAATTGTGTTTTGTGGTCTTTGGCTAATATCAGCGGATCGATTTGATCGATGAGATTTTTAAAGACCGAATCAACAAAGACTTTCGCTGAGGCAATGCCACCGTCGTGAAAGATTGCACCAAGGCAGGCCTCGAAGGTATCCGCAAGCATTGATGCGCGAGCCCATGCTTGGTTTTTGCGCTCACCCTCACCAAGCCGAACGTAATTACCGAGATCTAATGACTTCGCAAGTTCGGCCAGCGTCGATTCCCGGACAAGGCTGGCGCGAGTACGAGATAAGTTACCCTCGTCAAGCTTTGGGAACCGCTCGAATAATTGTTGGGCAATCAGCAGATTCAAAACCGCGTCGCCTAAGAACTCAAATCGTTCATTGTGGGGCTGACCATAGCTGCGATGGGTAAGCGCTTCTTCAAGCCAGTGAATGTGTGTGAATCGATACGACAAGCGCTCCTGAAGCCGCGTCAGTAAAACCGGCCAATGCGCTTGAGATCGCTGAAATTCATCCATATGAAGAAAGCTCGTCCGACAATGTTTTGCTCAGGCACAAAGCCCCAAAAACGACTGTCGAGACTGTTGTCGCGATTATCTCCCATCATGAAGAAATGTCCTTGGGGAACGGTACATTCCACACTGTCAGCATCAAATCGACATTGATCTTTTTGCTTGAAGCTGTCCATTGGATGGACGAAAGATGGTTTGCCCGGTTCCGTCAGCACCAAATGTTCGCGATCGCTGAGCTTTTCGCGGTACTGCTTGGTGTATGACAATCGATCTGCATCAAAAAATTCGCCATCTGCTCTGAGGTCAACCGCTTTCCCATTAACGCTGAGCGTACCGGCTCGCCACAAAACCTTATCCCCCGGGACACCGACAAGACGCTTGATGTAGTCAAGACTGGGATCAGGCGGGTATCGAAATACCACCACATCGCCGCGTTGCGGTTGTCCAAGGTCAATGATTTTCTTGTGGATCACTGGCAATCGAACCCCGTACTCGTACTTATTGACCAGAATCAAGTCACCGATCAGCAAGGTGGGAAGCATCGAGCCCGAGGGTATACGGAAAGGCTCTGCTACAAAAGAGCGCAATAAAAAAATTACAAAAAAAACAGGAAAAAGTCCCGCCGTGTAATCGACCCACCAGGGATCAGCTTGTTCAGGATCGCGACGGGGCGCCCAAAGCCATCGGTTCAGAGCCCACATTGCACCTGTAAACAGAACAACGAAGAACAAAATAAGAGAAAAATTCATCGGTCGTCAACCTGCAGAACGGCTAGAAAAGCCTCTTGAGGAATTTCAACAGATCCGACCTGCTTCATTCGCTTTTTGCCGGCCTTTTGCTTTTCAAGCAATTTTTTCTTTCGGGTTATGTCGCCGCCGTAACACTTCGCCAAAACATTCTTGCGAAGCGCTTTCACGTTTTCGCGGGCAATAATATTGGACCCAATCGCGGCTTGAATCGCGACGTCATACATTTGCCGCGGGATCAATTCACGCATCTTCGAGACCAGCTCACGCCCACGGCTTTGCGACACCGAACGATGAATCATCAACGATAAGGCATCAACCCGGTCGCCATTTACGAGCACATCGAGTTTGATCACATCGGCTGCGCGGTACTCGAGAAAATCGTAGTCCATCGAGGCATAGCCTCGCGAGACCGACTTGAGTTTGTCGAAGAAATCGAGAACGATCTCATTCATAGGTAATTCATAAGACAAATGAACCTGACGCCCGTGATAGGCGAGGTCGGTTTGTACACCTCGCTTATTCGTGCACAGCGTAATGACCGCGCCGACATAGTCCTGCGGTACAAAGATCTTCACTGCCACCATGGGCTCACGAATCTCTTCAATTTTTGATGGATCTGGCATTTTCGAGGGATTCTCAACCCGATGCATCGTACCGTCTCGCAAGATCAATTCATAGACAACGGTGGGCGCTGTCGTAATTAAATCCATATCGAATTCGCGCTCAAGACGCTCTTGCACAATATCCATGTGCAATAAACCCAGAAACCCGCATCGGAAACCAAAACCCAATGCTTGTGAAACTTCGGGTTCGAACTGCAAGGATGCATCGTTGAGTTGAAGTTTTTCGAGCGCCTCGCGCATGGCTTCGTATTGATTAGCCTCTACGGGGTAAAGCCCTGCAAAAACCGATGGCTTTATTTCCTTAAACCCTGGAAGCGCATTTGCAGCAGGCGCCTGCACGTGGGTGAGCGTGTCGCCGACCTTTGCAGCCTTGAGCTCCTTGATACCGGCAATGACAAATCCCACTTCGCCAGCCGCAAGAAACTCTCTACTTTGAGACTTTGGCGTGAAGACACCAACTTGTTCGCAAACATAGTGTGTGTCGGTTGCCATGAGCCGAATCCGATCTCTTGGCTTAAGCCGACCGTTCACGACGCGAACCAGCATGACCACACCCACGTAGTTATCAAACCACGAATCAATAATCAAAGCCTGTAGCGCATCGCTTTCGCTGCCTCTCGGGGGCGGAATCTTAGCAACTACCGTTTCCAGAATTTCATCGATGCCTACGCCGGTTTTCGCGCTTGCACGCACCGCATCGCTTGCGTCAATACCAATCACATCCTCAATTTCCTCTGCCGCCGCGTCCGGGTCAGCCGAGGGTAAATCCATTTTGTTGAGCACTGGAAGAACTTCAACATTAAGCTCGATTGCGGTGTAGCAGTTTGCAACGGTTTGTGCCTCAACACCTTGAGTGGCATCTACCACCAGCAGAGCCCCCTCGCAGGCCGAAAGCGACCGGCTGACTTCGTAGGAAAAATCAACATGCCCCGGTGTATCGATCAGATTGAGCCTATAGGGTTTTCCATCCTTGGCAAGGTAGCGAAGGGCCGCAGTCTGCGCCTTGATCGTGATGCCCCGTTCCTTCTCTAGATCCATTGAATCGAGAACTTGAGCTTCCATTTCCCGATCGCTTAAGCCGCCGCAGCGCTGAATCAAACGGTCGGCAAGTGTGGACTTGCCGTGATCGATATGCGCGATGATCGAGAAATTACGAATATCTAGCATGAACTCAGCGTCCAGGTCGGATCGGCACATACTGGGCCGAATCGCCGCGTCGAACGAGTGCCACAACGGCACGGGTTCGATCGAGTTTCGCGACAACATCATTGAACTGTGCAAGGTTGGCAATCTCTTGATTATTGATCGACAAAATCAAGTCACCGGCCTGAACACCTGCTCTTGCTGCTGGTCCGTCGACTGCATCGACTTGAACCCCACCGCGCAAGCGAAGTTGATTACGACGTTCATCGCTCAACTCTGACACCACCAATCCAAGAAAATTGCTTGGTGCGGCACCCGGTGTACTTCGCGGCGCAGCGGCACGAGCGGTCCGATCGGGCTCTGCCTCAGACACCACGACGACCAAGTCCTTGGGCACGCCCTTTCTCCAAATTCCCAGACTCGCCTTTGTGCCCGGTTTGGTGCCTCCCACAAGTCTTGGCAGATCAGAAGATCGCTCAATTGGTTTGCCCTCATAGCGCAGAATAATGTCACCGGCCTCAAGGCCTGCGCGCTCGGCTGGAGAGCCTCTTTCGACATTTCGCACCAAGGCTCCAGCTGCCTTAGGCAGACCGAGCGCCTCTGCAACCTCTTTACTGACTTCAGCAATACCAACGCCCATTCGCCCGCGAATCACGCGACCGCTGCTCCGCAGTTGCTCATAAACCCTTTGGGCCTCGTCGATCGGTATTGCAAAGGAAATACCCATGAAGCCGCCGGTTCTCGAATAAATCATCGAGTTGATACCAACAACCTCACCGCGCAAATTAAGTAAGGGTCCCCCAGAGTTACCAGGGTTGACCGCAACGTCGGTTTGAATAAAGGGCAAATACTCGCCTGTTTCGCGCCCTTTCGCAGACACAATACCAGCTGTGACCGTGCTGTCGAGACCGAATGGCGAACCAATAGCGACCACCCATTCCCCGACCCGAAGTTTATTGCTGTCCCCAAAGCTCAAGCGAGGCAAGCCGCTTGCCTCCACTTTCAACAGCGCAACATCGGTACGCTCGTCTGAACCGATCAGCCTTGCTTTGAACTCGCGCCGGTCGGTCATTGTGACGATGATTTCATCGGCGCCGTTAACGACATGGTGATTGGTCAGCACGTAACCATCTGCTGTAATGATAAAACCCGAACCGACGCCTCGAGGTATCTCATCGGGTCCGCCACCACGGCCGCGCGGAGCATTCGGCGAAGGCATCGGACCAGGTCTAGGCATAAAGCGACGAAAAAACTCCGCCATGGGATCTTCTGCTTCGGATCGTGCAGCAGCGTTAGGATCACGCTTTTCGATCGTTCTAATATTGACCACGGCTGGACCGACTTTTTCGACTAAATCAGCGAAATCAGGAAGCCCTCGAACCGTTGCTGACAAGGCTGCGGGGGGCGAGGCTTGTGCATAACTCAAAAGCGGTGCGGCCAACGAGCATGTCAGCACCAAAGCTGCCAGGGGTCTTGCTAGACAGCTAAAGATCGATCGTCGAGACTCTAAGAAATGCATTTGTTCCATAGTCGGTGTCAATTCAGTTATCGGGATGTTGTCGCGTCATGATTGCGGCTGCGATTAACCGGGCCGCAGTAGCGGGATATTGCGGTGAGCCCTAATGAAATCAAGCATGGGCCTTTCATCCCTAGGGATTATGCTGACCTCTTGACTCGACGGGTCGGGTATTTAAAGTTGTATGGTTTGTGCGCTGACCAATTGATTCAACCCGACGACCAGACCAAATCAACCAGCGCCTAAGGTTGTACCAGGCGTCAAAAGAGGTACGTGCTTTAATCCAATGCTGTCTAATACGCTTGCCACACAACCCTCGGAACTGAACCGAAACCATCCAATCCGTCATATGCCAGGCTTCGAGCTGCCAGGTCTGTACGAAGGCATCCGAGTCCTTGCCATGCATATTGCACTTTGCAGGCAAAAGAGGTTCAAGCAGACAACGCCCTGGTCCGATCGGTCGGATTGCCATCGTTGGCAGCTTGCGACGTGAAAAAAAATCTGGCCTCCATAACGTCGCAGCAAGCGGTATGCTTTGCCAACGCTCGCCGTCGTGCAGCGCTTGATGATTACTCACGGAAAGCTATACCCGTGCCAGAACCAAGGTACCGTTGGTACCACCAAATCCAAAGGAATTTTTCATTGCGTGGGTCATGGTGATCTGGCGGGCTGTACTAGCGACATAGTCCAAATCACATGCTGGATCCTGGTTGTCGATGTTTATGGTGGGCGGAGACAGCTGGTGATGAACCGCGAGAGCAGTGAAAACTGTCTCAATCCCACCAGCGCCACCTAACAAATGACCAGTCATTGATTTGGTGGAATTAATTGCAATTTTTTTCGCGGCTTCTTCACCAAATGCGAGCTTAATTGCATCGCTCTCATTTTTGTCACCAAGCGGGGTTGAGGTGCCGTGGGCATTCAGATACTGAATCGCACCTGGCGCTAGTTTGGCATCAGCGAGCGCTAATTGCATACACCTTGTTGGCCCATCGGTACTCGGTGCGGTGATGTGATTGGCGTCACCGGTCATACCAAAGCCGATAATTTCGGCATAAATTTTAGCACAGCGCGCTTTCGCATGCTCAAAGTCTTCGAGCACCATCACACCCGCGCCCTCACCGAGCACAAATCCGTCACGGTCTCGGTCCCAGGGTCGAGATGCTGCACTTGGCTCGTCGTTGCGTTGAGACAAGGCACGAGCAGCGCAGAACCCGCCCAGGCCGAGCGGCGATATCGTTGATTCAGCCCCTCCGGCAATCATCACGTCAGCGTCGCCATAACCGATCATTCTTGCGGCCATGCCAATGCTGTGTAGCCCGGTTGTGCAGGCGGTAACAATAGACAGATTGGGGCCCTTAAGGCCGAGCATGATCGCCAATTGTCCCGAGATCATGTTGATGATTGAACCTGGAACAAAAAAAGGAGAAATCCGACGTACACCTCGCGTGCTGTATTCGCGATGTGTGTCTTCGATCATCGGCAAACCGCCGATACCAGAGCTTACCAAACAGCCTGCTCGCTCAGCAGGAAGTTGATCAAGCGAGAGACCAGCGTCACGCCAGGCCTGGATCGAAGCAGCAATACCGTAATGAATGAAGGTATCGAAATGCCGTGCCTCCTTCGGAGGCATCCATGCCGATACGTCGAACCCTTTAACTTCACCGCCGATACGAGTGGGAAAATCGCTCGCGTCAAATCTCGTAATTGGACCAATGCCCGACTTACCAGCGATCAAATTCCCCCAGGCATCGTCGACGGAGTTTCCCACCGGACTGATAATCCCCAGCCCGGTGATTGCAACGCGACGTCTGGCCATCAAGCTTTGCTGTGAGAACGTACGTAGTCGATAGCTTGTTGGACGCTGGTGATTTTTTCGGCCTCTTCATCGGGGATTTCAGTGCCAAACTCGTCTTCCAGGGCCATGACTAACTCAACCGTATCGAGCGAATCAGCGCCTAAATCGTCGACAAAGGACGATTCGTTTTTGATATCGGCTTCATTGACGCCAAGTTGTTCCGCAACGATTTTCCTGACGCGTTGCTCGATGTTATCCATCCAAATCTCCTAAAAATTCACCCGTGGGTTTTGAAAAACAAAATGCAAGATGCTTCATCCCGTCTGGCAAAACCCGCTCCCTAAACACGCCGATTGTAGCAGTGCGGTTTGAACCCTGCGGTTTGATCGCGGTTAATCCATGAACATGCCGCCG
>Ga0194130_10005620_pt1 | contig 14989 bp, 14 predicted proteins | sample TA2KigsurfametaG_FD_160084 | JGI IMG/M metagenome (GOLD analysis project Ga0194130, IMG submission 160084) | Freshwater microbial communities from Lake Tanganyika, Tanzania - TA2015050 Kigoma 12 surface | ecosystem: Environmental > Aquatic > Freshwater > Lake | place: Tanzania: Lake Tanganyika... | reverse complement strand
ATGGCGATGATAGGCGCACCCAAATCATTGCGGGCGAAACTGATTTATCAGTTGAAGATTTAATTCCTAACCAATATGTGGTCGTCACAATCACTAGAGGTGGATATGCCAAGCGAACTAAGGCCGATCTATATAGGTCTCAAAGACGCGGCGGAAAAGGTGTAAAAGGTGCAACCTTAAAGCAAGATGACATAGTTGAGCATTTCTTTACTGCATCAACTCATAACTGGCTTCTCTTTTTAACAAATCAAGGCCGGGTCTATCGAGCCAAAGTTCATGAACTTCCAGATGCTGGTCGAGATGCAAGAGGTCAGCATGTTGCAAACCTATTAGCGTTCAAACCTAATGAAACCATCGCATCTGTCATTGGAATTAACGATTACGTGTCAGTTCCTTATTTAGTGATCGCTACAAAAAACGGAATAGTAAAAAGGAGCCCACTTAGTGAATACGACTCACCAAGAACGGGTGGCTTGATAGCAATTACATTAAAGGATGGCGATGAGGTCGTGGCAGCTTCTGCTACTACTGCAAGAGATGAAGTTCTTTTAATTTCAAAGAAGGGAATGTCGCTTCGATTTACAGCAAATGATGAATCTCTACGCTCTATGGGTAGATCTGCAACTGGCGTAATTGGGATGAAGTTTAGAAGTGGTGATGAATTGCTCGCTATGGCAACTATTAAAAGCGATGATGAAAAGAGTTTTGTATTAACAGCAACAGATGGTGGTTTTGGAAAGAGAACTCATATCAGCGAATATCGTTTACAATCCAGAGGTGGCATTGGAGTAAAAGCTGCTAAGGTTTATGAGGGGGCAAGGGGCGGTTTAGTTGGTGCGCTAATCGTTAATGAAAGTAATGAAATTTTAGTTATTACCTCGGGAGGCGCAGTTATGCGCACCCCAGTAAAAGAAGTACGCCAAACCGGGCGCGATACTCTTGGAGTTCGCCTGGTAAATCTTGATCAAGGCACCTTTGTAGTCTCACTAGCGAAAGTCAATGATGAAGATTAGAAAGTGAAAAATAAGCGGGAAAAAGTGTTTTTTTGCGCACGCCTGCAAGTCAGGTAGCCTTGCGCTTCCCATTTGGAGGGCCTATAGCTCAGCCTGGTTAGATCGCTTCCCTGATAAGGAAGAGGTCAGTGGTTCAAGTCCACTTAGGCCCACCATATCAACGCTCTTTTTGCTGCGATATGGGGACTTAGCTCAATTGGTAGAGCACCTGCTTTGCAAGCAGGGGGTTAGGGGTTCGATTCCCCTAGTCTCCACAAGATTACTTAACTAAGGTATTAACCAATTTAATCGTGAGCTTTTTTTGAGAAAAATTCTGTGAGTACAACTCTCCTAGCTTTCTACCCAGCGCGGCTCGAGTATTTTTCTTATCAACCAACTCGTTTATTGCTCCTACTAAAGATTGTGAATTCCCACCGGTAAAACCAAAGACCAACCCTTTGTCTGCGAATTCAGAAATTGCCCCTATATTTGATGTTAAATAGCACTTCTTGAAGTACCCAGCTTCAAAGAATTTGTGGGGCAAGGTCCGCTTAAGGCGCGAATGCTTTGATAGTTGTCCTAATACAACATCTGCTTGACCATACAACTTCCAAAGTTCTTGGTCAGTAAGATACTCATCATAAATAGTTACGTTGGCTAAATCCTTCATATCTACTTTGAATCCTTTGGAAGCAACTATAAACCTAATATCTTTTCTGTTCTTTAGTAACTCAAGCGCTTCAGTTAAAACTATGAGCCCAGCCTCTTGCTGTGCCCCACCTCGAAATAGAAAAGTTATAAATCGCTTAGCTACTAACCGCGTACTCTTTTTGTTCTTTACCCGGTTTTCGTTAAAGCCAGTCTCTAAAACAACTATTCTCTTTTGCGGAAGAAGGAATTTAGTTCTTACTGAAAGTACCTGCTCAGTTGACTCGAGAAATATCACTGATGAAGAGTGGAATGCTAAGAAGTCGAGTAAGTAGACCAATAAAGCCCGAACACCTAAAAAACCATACTCGCGCCGACTAAGCACTACTCCGTCGGACAAAGGCCAACCAGCATCCAAATAGATCTTCCGTAACAAAACCAAGCGAGCGTAGAGAGTAAGGGTATGACTCGGAGAAGCAACAATATAATAAGTAGTGTTTTTTTCTCCGTGCTGCTTTTTACAATCCAAAAGCTGAGAGATTTTGTTATGCGAGTCGATTTCTACCCAAGTAGATTTGTACCCCATTTTAAGTAGACCATTATGGTAATTCTTAGCACGTGAGAATTTGTTACCTTTTAAACTCAGAAAAACGAACTCACTAGGTCCCGTGGCGGTTAGAATCTTTCTCACGGGTAGACTCTACGACTGTTAGCTAATAATCGCCCCAAAGGAGCCCTAATGTCAGACACCTCACCAATAACCCAAGCGACCCTTCACACCTCAATGGGCGACATTGTTATTGAGCTATTTCCAAATCATGCACCAAAAACTGTTACAAACTTTGTTGAGCTAGCCGCAGGAATGCGTGAGTGGGTTAATCCAAATACTGGTGAGAAAACCAATCAGCCACTTTATGACGGTACGATATTTCATCGAGTAATTAAAGGCTTCATGATCCAAGGTGGAGATCCACTCGGAACTGGAACAGGTGGACCGGGCTACAGATTTGCAGATGAGTTCCATCCTGAATTATCTTTTAATGAACCATATCTATTAGCAATGGCTAATGCTGGACCTGGAACAAACGGTTCACAATTTTTCATAACTGTTGCACCAACTACTTGGCTTAATCGCAAGCACAGTATTTTTGGAGAAGTTAGGAATGAAGCAAGCCAGAAGATTGTTCAAGCAATATCAGAGGTTAAAGTTGGCGGAGCAGATCGCCCAATTCAAGCGGTTAAGATTTCCTCGGTCTCGCTTCTTTAATGCATCTACGCGCCCAGTTATTCACAAAACTTGTCACTACCGCAATTGCATTTTCGTATCTAGTTCAGCTCACATTTCCAGGGTATAAAGAGGCACTCTGGATCTCTGGATTTGATTACCAACAAGGCCAATATTGGCGCTTGATTACTGTTGCTTTAGTGCATAATAACTTTATTCACGTGAGCTTAAATCTCTATGCGCTTTACGTTCTTGGGGCATCAGTCGAGCTATACCTCGGGAGAAAAGGATACATTTTTATTCTTCTCACATCTCTTATTTTTGGGTCCCTAGCCAGCGCCCTCTTTAACAATCCATCAATCAAAAGTGTAGGCGCATCGGGAATTGTGTTCGGTCTTTTTGGTTCCTTAATTTTAATCGGTGCTCGTGCCAGAGTCAGTAGGTTCGGAATCATTGGACTGGTTATCACCAACTTTGCTCTTAGTTTTTTCGTCGAGGGAATCGATTGGCGCGCCCACATTGGTGGCTTGCTCGGTGGACTTATAATCACATTTGTGGCTACAAGAAATAATTGAACCCGTTATTTTAACTGCCTCGCTTGCCTACTTACAACAAAAGGTGCTGTTATGAAGAAGATATTGTTGGTTGGCTTAGGAAGAGTGGGCTGGACATACGACTTAGCAACCAGCCTACATTCGGGGTATAGCTTTTTGACGCACTACAAAAGTCTTAAGCGCATCCAAAAAGAATCAGCAAAGAGTTTCGAACTTTACGTTTATGATTGTTCTCAAGATGTTTACTCTCGATTCTTTGAAGTAGAAAAAGAAGGGCAATTCCTTCAAACGGAAGATGAATTATTTAAGCATAGATGGGACTTAGTTGTTGTAGCAACCAACACAAGTCAAATTCTAAATATAGTTGAAAAATTCGCAGCATATAGCGATACAACCAAATTTCTCGTTGAGAAGCCCGTAGCCAGCGACCTAGATACTCTCAGAAATTTTGTCAAAATGAATATGAGATCAAGCTTACTGGAGAGAATTAGAGTTGGTTTTCCCCGTAGAACTCTGAATAGTTCAAAACAGATAAAACATTTGTTTGCTCAATACTCCAAGGAAGAACTTTGTTTTGAAGTCACATTCTCAGGCGGAGTCTCCAATGTTTTCTCTCACTTTCTAGACCTTAGTGAGTATTGGTTTGGGGCTTTTCAACTGAAAGATACAGACGCCAAAGGCAAATTTGCTCTTTTAAAAGGGATAAGTCACCCAGAAATAACAATTGAGGTGCTTCAGTCGAGCGGGGTCAATAACGAGGATACGACAATAGTGTCAAAGAATCGAGACTTATTTAAGTACACAAACTCAGGACGGTTCATTGAAATTTATGACACAGATAAAAAGAAGAAGGTTGTTTTCGAGGGAGAAATAGAATACATGTTGCTCCCAGAGGCAGTAGAATATGTGAATTGGGGTTTGTACGATAAGCCAACGGTGCTGCCTAGACTTCCGAGTTCTAGTATCGAGATAGCCCTAGCTCTGGAGGAGACTTTTGCAAAATGGTGATTTAGCTCTTTTAGGCGGAAGTCCTGTTATAAGAAAGCACTACAAGAGCTATAGGTGGAACAACCTAAGAGATGGCTTGGGTGTATTAAAAGTAATTCGCAATGGTCAAATGTCGGGCTTCTTAGCACAACCAAATGATTCACACTTCGGAGGAAAGTGGGTTAGGGAAGTAGAAAAACTTTGGGAACAACACACATCAACTAGTTTTGCTGTAACTTTTAACTCATGGACATCAGGTTTAGAAGTTGCAATAGCTGCGGCTGACCTAGAGGCAGGTTCTGAAGTAATTGTTCCTTCATGGACGATGTCTGCAACTATCTCTGCTATAGTAAAAAATTCTTTAAAGCCATCATTCATTGATATAGATTCAAAAACATTTAATCTTGATGTCTCGCAACTCGAGGAAGTTGCTTCACACCGAACACAAGCCGTTTTAGCGGTGGATATTTTTGGGCACCCTTGTGATGCAGTAAAAATTAAAGAATTTTGTAAAAAGAAAGGACTTATTTTTTTGATCGATGGAGCTCAAACTCCACACGCAAAAAATATTCTTGGTAAAAGAAATGCCGAAATATCTGACATTTGTGGATACAGTTTTAACCGCCATAAACATATTCAAACCGGCGAGGGAGGGATCGCGGTAACGTCAAATAGAGAGTTTGCAGACAAGATGCGCCTATATCGTAATCATTTTGAGGTTACAAAGGGGATACACGACTCAAAATATATAGGGCTCAATAAGGTGGGAAATAACTACCGCTTGGGAGAAGTAGAAGCTCTTTTGGCTGCAAAACAGACACTTAGAATCAAAAAAATAGTTGGCGATCGCCGAAGATTCGCGAGACAGTTAATTTTTGAACTCTCAACGTATGAATATTTGCATATTACCAAATCTGAATCATGGGACTCTCACGACTATTATATCGTGGGGATGATTTATGATTATCGACAAACAAGGGTTTCAAGAGACGTTTTCGTAGCGGCCCTTCGGGCAGAGGGTTTAAAAAATGTAGTCAGTAATTATTCAAATCTTCACAACCTTACAACTTTTAGAGAATACCCACGTGGTGACATGAGCTTGACTGAGGAGTTAAATAACCGTTCATTTATAGGCCTTTATATTTGCGGAACAATGTTAAGCGAAAGAGAGCTCATAGAAACTAAGAAAGTTTTTAAAAAAGTTAATGATAATTTAAATAAACTTAAATACACATCTATTTAACTGTCAGACTATATGATACTGTATAGTGCGAATGACACAGGTGGAGCAAATTTAGTTTTACATCACCTGTTACAGAGTACAACTTTAAAAAAGTCTTTGGTAGTTTTATCAGGCCCAGCAACTAGGGTTGCATCAGATCTGAAGATCATATTTCAAAAAAACCAAAAGAATATTGAATGGAATACCGCGGAGCTACTAGTAGTTGGCTCGAGTCATCCGAACCCTCCCAAACTCCACGATAAACTGCTAAAAAAAGCCAAGTACAGAAATGTTTCGACTGTGGGGGTATTAGATGGCTGGGAAAATTATTCCACTAGATGGCCTCTTGCACTTCCTGACCAAATTTGGGTAATGGATCGGTACGCATTTGACCTTGCACGACAACAATTTCCTTCAAAAGAAATTCTCCAGAAAAAAAATCATTATTTAGATTTTCTTAATGAAAATGTGTCCAGATTAGTGGGTATGAAGAGTATCAGAGAACGAGTTCTCTATCTTGATTCCCCACGACACTCAAAGTTTGACGAAGCAGGAGTCGCGCACAAAAAAAACTGCATATGTCTTATCCTAAAGACCATAAAAAATCACTTAGACCCTAAAAAGATTATTGTTAGGAAACACCCACTAACTAATCCGCAGAAGTGTGTAAAGAGACAAAATTTGGAGTCAGGTAATTGTGTAATAGAAATATCTAGGTCTGTCCATCTTTATGAAGATCTGCAAGACTCTGCTGTGGTTGTTGGGAAACCCACATATGCTCTCTTCGCTGCGAATGAATTAGGTTATACATGTTATGCAACAGATCAACTTGACAGCCCTTTATCCCCAAAATTTGCCGAATTACCCTTTGACCTTCGAAGTACCTCATAAATTATCTCTAGTCTTTCCCAGTCATCGTAGGTATCTAGGTCTTGAACGCTCCATCTTGGAAGTTTTACACCAAAGGTGTTTATAAGCATTGGAGTTTTCTCTAGCCAAGTCTGGGCATACGCGAAATAGAACTGACCAGCATCATGAAAAGCAACTGGTAAGTCTTGGCTCCTTGTCGTCAAATATTGTGATTCACCCATATTAAATAGTCCCTTTTCATTCTGAAAAAGAGCTCTTTGCACCGGGTAGGGATAATCAGTCACCGCACACACATAACTTATATTGAGCTCAGCTTTAAAAGTATTTAGCCCTTTGATCAAACTTGAAGACTCCATTAGAGGGGCAGTAGGATAAATGCAACAGACAATGTCTCGGTCTTGAATATGCAAACGCGCCACTGCGTCAGCGACCACTGGCACCGTCATTGTGCTATCAGTCGATAGGTGTTCAGACCGAATAAATGGGATCTTAGCGCCATAGAGTTCTGCAGTTTTTGCAATTTCCAAATCATCGGTCGAGACATATACCTCTTTAAAGATTCCACTCATTAGTGCTGTCTCGATTGAGTAAGAAATGAGAGGCCGCCCATGAAAATCTTTTATATTTTTCCGAGGAATGCGTTTACTTCCTCCACGAGCGGGGATTATTGCGTAACAATCTACAGTCATTTCGCTACAATATCGGCATGGTGCAGAAAAGAGCAATAGACAGAGACTTTAACTATGACATCTTCTCAGATAAATCGATCCTCGTTACAGGCGGAACGGGAAGTTTTGGTAAGGCATTTGTTATCTCATTGCTTAAAAACGCTAACCCTGAGCGTGTAATAGTTTTTTCTAGAGATGAGTTGAAACAACATGAAATGAAGACAAGTTCTGTATTCCAAGATTCAAGAATCCGATGGTTTGTTGGAGATATCCGAGATAAAGATCGCTTACTGATGGCGATGCAGGGAGTGGACCTGGTTGTTCATTCAGCTGCTTTAAAACAGGTGGATACAGGAGAATACAATCCGAGCGAATTCGTTAAAACTAATGTTTATGGCAGTCAAAATATCGTTGAAGCTGCGATCGAGCGGGGAGTTTCTAAAGTCGTTGCTCTTTCCACAGACAAAGCAAGTTCACCTATTAATTTGTATGGTGCAACTAAATTGACGGCAGATAAACTTTTTGTCTCAGCCAATTACTATGGATCATTCACGCAAACAAATTTTTCAGTTGTTCGATATGGAAATGTCATGGGGAGTAGAGGATCTGTAATCCCAAAGTTTCTAGAGCAAGAAGAAAAAGATGAGCCGTTTCAGATTACAGATGAGAGAATGTCTAGATTTTGGATTACTCTTGATACTGCAGTCAACTTCGTACTTAAGTCATTCGAAATTATGAAAGGTGGTGAGATTTTTGTTCCTCAAATTCCCTCAATGAAAATAATAGATCTTGCCAAAGCTATCAATCCGGAACGAGAGATAGTTGTAACAGGTATTCGCCCTGGTGAGAAGCTTCATGAGGAAATGATTTCTGAACATGATTCACACAGAACTATTAGATTTAGTGGCGAATATATTATCCTTCGGGATCCTTCAGAAATAAAGTTTTATGACTCAGCCTTAACGGTTGAGGAAGGTTTTGCTTATCGATCAGATACCAATCCCATGCAATTAGGGCTACAGGAATTAAAACAAATATTAAATCTTGGGTAAATATGTTGGAGACGAAGGAAAAACTTCTTGTTGTAGGTTCTTTCGGCTTCTTAGGCAACGCTCTAGTTAAGTTCTACGACAATGCAGCAATTTTTGGAATTTCGGCTTTGAGTAGAGGAGAGATAACGTTAACTCTTAAAGGTAAACCAGTCAGCAGACAAGAGCGATTGAGTGTCAGTAACTTAGCTAAAGTAATTGAACAAGTAAATCCTCAAACGATTTTTAATGCTTCTGGTCTAGTCGGAGACAGGGAATGCATGTTATTTCCAGAAACTGCTACGGAGGCAAACGTAAAGTTACCCTCTATGTTAGCTAAAATCACCAGTGAATTAGGAATTCAATTTGTTCATTTCTCAACGGATGCTGTCTTTGGGCAAATTCAGAAAAAGAGGGATGAAGTAGTAGTTCCAAACCCAGATACTGTATACGGAATAACGAAGTTGCAGGGGGAAGATAGCGTTACTACTATCTCTAGTAAAAGTTTAATTATCAGAACTAATTTTGTCGGTGTGGATTATCTTGGGCATAGAGGCTTATTCAGTTATTTTACGAACGGTTTTGATCGTAGAGTGCAAGTAACTGGTTATAATAATGTAGTTTTCAACCCCATCTCAATTAAATATCTTTGTCAAAATGTAGACATATTGAGAAGAAAAAAAGTCTCTGGGGTTTTTCATTTAGCAGGTAAGACTAGACTTACAAAATATGAGTTTGGAAGACTCGTACTGAGGTCGATGTTTGACCAGCCTTTTAATAGTGAGGACTTTATCTCTTCACATAGCGTAGGTGATGATGTACGCTCAGATATGACTCTTGAAACCCCAAAGATGGAGCACTTTGATTTACAGTACGGCGATTTAGGGTTAGAGGTTGAACAAATGTGTCTTGAGAGGAAAAAGCTATTAGCAGAGAGTTAAGAATCTTAGATAAAGAAATTAGTCGCAATTCTCCCATTTATTTCATTGCGGATATTGCGGCAAATCACGATGGAAGCTTGGATCGGGCGAAGAGGCTTATTGAACTGGCAGCTGCTTCAGGTGCTAACGCTGTAAAATTCCAACATTTTAGAGCACCCTACATTGTCTCAAAGAGAGGATTTAATGACTTAGGAACAAAAATTGCCCACCAAGCAGTTTGGGATAAGTCAGTTTTTCAGGTCTATGAGGAAGCAAGTCTCCCATGGGAATGGACTAGCCAATTAGCTCAAGCAGCCAAGGACAACGGTGTAGCTTTCTTTACCGCACCATATGACTTAGAAGCAATCGACTTTGTCGATGAGTTTGTACCAGCATTCAAAGTTGGATCCGGTGATATAACATGGCTTGAAGCAATTCGAAAAATGGCTTCAAAAAGAAAACCAATATTTTTGGCCACAGGCGCTTCTTGCTTTGAGGACGTCAAGAGAGCTGTGGGTGTAGCCGAGGAAGCGGGCGTCCCTTTGTGTCTCATGCAGTGCAATACTAATTATACCGGGAATTTAGAAAATCGAAGTTTCGCCAACTTGAGGGTAATTTCCACATTCAGTTCTAAGTTCCCAAACGCAATACCTGGGTTATCAGACCACACCACTGATAATTTAACTGTTTTAGCAGCTGTGGCACTGGGTGTGTGCGCGATTGAGAAACATTTTACGGACGATCGCAGTAGATCAGGCCCAGATCATTATTTTTCTTTAGATTCGCAGCTGTGGCGCAGAATGGTAAATGAGACAGAGTTGTTTCGTAGTACGCTAGGTGATGGGATTAAGAAAATAGAGGAAAATGAACTTGAGTCATCCATTGTACAAAGAAGAGCTCTTCGATACAGTCGAGATATTTCAAAAGGGCATGTTCTTTCTAAAGGTGACTTAGTTCCTCTGAGACCTTGTCCCGTAAACGGATGGCCTCCTTACAGATTGGAAGAAGCATTAGGGAGAAGGCTAGCTAGAGATATTCAATTTGACGAATTGTTAGAAAGCGATCAATTCGAAGAGTGAAACAAGAAATAAAAAAATTCATTTTTCTAGACATAAAGAACTCAATCCATGTAAGACGTTTTATATCGACAGCAAATAATTTAGGTTATCAAATAGACTATTGCAACTATAATGATGTGCCCAAAGATCCAGATGCTATTTTCATATTAGGAACCATAGATCAGATTCCAGACAAAATTTTAAGTTCACCAAATTTCAAGGTGGGAGTCTCCTGGGCTTATGATTTGCACAGAAATAGCTCAAATATTAGTGTTAGTGATACACGCAGAAGAGTTTTGGGAAACTTAAACAGGTTAGTTGTCGATTGTCGTTATGTGGCAAAACTCGCAATGGCGTACGGTTTTCCAAAATCCAAAATAATCACCTTTCCTTACGGCGTAGATATAGACGATTACCGATTTAGATCGCCAGTGGGCCGAGGTAGGGCTGGACGGACCATTTTCTACACCAACAGATCATGGAATTTGGGGTATGGCACCCAAACCATTTTAGAAGCTTTCCATTTGTTACAAAATAGAGGATTTGATTTCACCTTGAAATTGGCAGGCGACGGGGAACTAAGAAATGAGTTATTAAACCGATATAGGAATCACTTTGCTTCTTCCAGCTTTCAATACGTTGGTAATGTTTCTACAGTTGAGAATAAGTTCCATCTAGCATCATCAGATTTTTTTGTATCCGCTTCCTCTTCCGATGGTCTTTCAGTATCTATTTTAGAAAGTATGGCTATGGGCGTGCCAGTAATCGTATCAGATATTGAGCCTAATCAGGACCTAATCGCACATAATCAGGATGGATTTTTGTTTTTATCTGGGGATGCGTTTGATTTATCAAATAAGATAGTGGATGCTGAAGATATGTTAGACGATCGAGCATTTCTGATATCACTAACACAACTAGCTCGTAAAAAAATTGAATTGAGAGCTAATTTTACAAGAAACTTAAGTGCAGCAATTACTCTATTGTGCAAAGAGTCTTTCTTATAATGAGACACTTTGATAACATGAATATTCAAAGCTATCTTTTAAAAAGTATAGATATCAGTGATTTAGACTCAAAGTATCTCCAAGCACTAAACAACTCAGACCATATGCGCTGGAGTCAGCAAAGAGACATAAGTCATGATTTTGATACGGCTAAGACTTATATCGATGATTTGAAAGCCCATGGCGATTTTATTGGGATCTATGATCAGCGCTTATCAATACTGATTGGAACTATTACTTTATGGGCAAGAGAAACGTCTGCTCAGCTCGGATTCTTAGTTTTTCCGAAATTTGCAAATAAGGGAGCTCTGTCAATTATATTGCCACAACTTAAGGAGGAACTTCACACCAAGTACGACTTTAAGAACCTCTACATCGGTACCAATTTCCAGAATATCGGGATGAGGCGTGTAGCAGAAAAGTCAGGATTTTCTGAAGTTTCTCCAACGATATTAGATGCCCCCTTGCGTTTATTTGTCAGCCTCGATGACGAAATATGTCATTATTTATCAAAAAATTAAAGAGTCAATTCTTACTATCAAATAGCCAGAAATTGATCAGAGGAAATCCAGTCAAGTCATATTCGTATCAAAGACGGATTCATAGGACAAGCATTTGGACTTAAAGAAACAAAGACACATATCATAGAAATCGCACTTGAAAAGCACACCTTATCTCCCCCGATACTAAATTTAAGTTGGGACTCCAATGCATTACCAAGCAATAAAAATATGTAATCACTATGACTAGTAAAGACTTCATATTTCCGTTCCCGGGTTCTTGAGGTCTATTGAATCAAAACCTGAGAAATGAATGCGAAGTCTACCTTTGAATTATCTTTTTTGTCCACGTCATAAGTCAGTGGTACGTAGTTTGAGCATCTAGAAAAGTCTCATTTGATATCTCTATAGCTTAGTGGCAAAGTTTGCAGATTAGAGTTTACCCAACTATGGGCTGGAAAACAGGTATGATTTAACATCAAGTGCATCACTAGGGAAAATTATTTTAGCGAGAGATAAAAGACTGTTATCACTAAATTTTCTACTAGCGAGAGAAACGTTGACAATTTTCCCCTCGTCATCTCTAAGTACAGGTAAAGATACTTGTGGAAACCCGAGGGAGGTTAGCAATAAATTTGCATCTATTAGGTCAGGCATTCCAACTAGTGGAGCAGAGGAACTAGTGGCTAGTGATACATATAGAGGATTATCAGTCAGATGGTGATACTGCAAGCGCCACTTCTTGATAAGGTCTTTTGCTTGATTATAGTCATCATTATTGAATGTGTTACCATAATCCATATAACTCAAAAGTTCGTCAGAGACCTTATCCTCTATTTTGTGATCTGCCAAAAAGTAAGCTAAGTCTTTGGCGTAGATCAAATCAAATGAGTGTCTGAGTCTTAATAAGTCTTCCTCAAAAACCTTTATCTTTAGTGGCAAACCTAAATTCTCAGCAAGACTTTCTGCGTAACTCAGTAACTTATTAGCCAATTGCGCGGTTGGAGAGTCGACTCCTTTCCCAGTAAGAACCTCAATAGATGAGTAAGGAGTGTGCATAAAACGTGACCTTTCTCGAGTATGAATGGGGTAATTACCCCCTTCAACACGACTTGCGAGGTATGCAGCGTTAATCTCTTCTAGTCGACGCCCTAAAAAACCAACAGTGTCAAACAATTCAGTCGTTTTCAACACTCCTGTGCGAGGTATCTCTCCAAACGATGGTTTGAATCCAATAACCCCACAGTAACTAGAAGGTTTTATGATTGACCCTACAGTCTGAGTACCTAATGCGATTGATACTTCTCCGGAGGCGACGGCGGCTGCGCTTCCCGAAGAGGAAGTGCCTGGCTCACACTCAGGATACCTTGGGTTTAAAGTTGTTGTTCTTTTATGAACGGCAAATTCAGAACACTTAGTTTTCCCAACAATAACTGCGCCACGTCGTTTCAAGGTCGCAACCACTCTTGAGTCAAAACCTCCTTTATTGCTTGCCCAAAAGTCAGTCCCCATTTTGGTTGGGAAATCACTTGTCGAAATATTGTCCTTTACGCCAACCATAAGACCATCGAGCGGTGCATACGTTTTGTCTCGATTCGCATAAAGCGGTGGTTCAGTTAAGTGTGTTTCCCAACAATTGTTTGGGTCTCCTTGATTATCCTGCAAACTTATGAAACTTTCGATAATCGCACTCAAAGATAGATTTCCCAACTTTAGCTCTTTTTGTAAGACACTTAAAGCAAGAAGATGTTTAGGAATCATCTTGCTCTTCGAGCCAGACCCGTAGATCCTCTAAAAAAATTTTCTTTCTTGAACGATTTACGTCAGCGGGAATTATAGGAAGAGCTTTACCTTTCAGTTCACTTGGCTTGTGTCTTTCTACTGATTCTATAAACGTATTCAAGTCTATTCCAGTTATTTCAGTGTAGTAAGTTAGCGTTGCCGGCACCTGTCGCTCTTTGTTGATGATTTCCATATCAACCTCCTCGCGCGACATAAGTCCAGAACGGATATCGGCACTAGTGTGGAAACTTGTTCTACCGTATCCCCTTTTCAGGTAGCAAGCGAAATCGTGCACACCAGGCATTATGCATTCTGCACTCTTGTAACCTTTGTATGTTCCCTCTATGGCGTCTTCACGCCATCCATACTCCTCTTTAACAAATTCTGTTTGCCGTTCTTCATCCCAAAATAAGAAGTCACCTAAGTGGATTCCTGTGATTTCTAACCTTGAATATTCGTCTTTAGACAAATATTCAAACTTCTGTAATTCCTGAATTGATAGATCCTTATCCACAAAATCGTCAAGTCCTATTTTAGCTGACACTTTAAGGAAGTAATCTTGGTCAAACTTCATTATAGGATCTTTGTATGTTCCCCTAGAAGAAGACTCTGCTACGGATTCTCCCCAAATCACCAGATCAATTCCATAATCTTTCGCTACGCGCAGTGGGTAGGCACCTACACCAGCATGACAGTGCCAACACGAGTCACCGATCTTGCTCAAAGACTTTTTAGCTAGCCTATTAACGAGTGATCTTTTTGGGGTAAACATCACGTGATCAATATCAAATCTTTCGAGAGCATTGAATAAGTTGTAAACACCAACAGAGGTAAACCAATTATGACTGAATGTCACCGCAAGTGGACGCATTCCAAATTCCTTGACCAAAACATGCAACTGAAAAGTGCTGTCTTTACCCCCACTTATGGGGATCAAGCAGTCATATTCATTTTGTGCATTTCTTACTTTAGCTTCCTCAAGGATTTTAGTTAAATTTTTTCGTCTTTCAACCCAATCAATTCTCATTTTCTCTTCACTAGATCTACAAACATTACAAATTCCAGATTTGTCGAAACTCTGGCCTTCCTGTGTATTTGGCATTATGCAGCGCGAGCAATAAATCAAAGGTAAATCCATGATAAAAGTATAGATTAATTAAGTATAAAGTGCTAGTGAGGCTAACCTATTTTCTATCTTTACTGAATTTTCACCAGCTTAGATTTATAACACTAACCTTTAAGTAGTTTCTCTGATCGATCTCAACAACAATTGAGCAACATCAATAACATTTGTATCTGAGCCTTTAGCAGTTACCCCATCACTAACCATTACTCGACAGAATGGGCAAGCCACAGCAACTTCCTTAGCGCCAGTATTAATCGCTTCTTCAACTCGGTTCATATTAATTCGAGTACCCAATTTTTCTTCCATCCACATTCTTCCGCCGCCTGCACCACAACAAAATGATCGCTCTTGGTTTCTTGGCATCTCAATTACTTCAACTCCAGTTGATTCCAATAACTCTCT
>Ga0194130_10005619_pt1 | contig 14993 bp, 16 predicted proteins | sample TA2KigsurfametaG_FD_160084 | JGI IMG/M metagenome (GOLD analysis project Ga0194130, IMG submission 160084) | Freshwater microbial communities from Lake Tanganyika, Tanzania - TA2015050 Kigoma 12 surface | ecosystem: Environmental > Aquatic > Freshwater > Lake | place: Tanzania: Lake Tanganyika... | reverse complement strand
AGAGCTCGCTTCCGTCTCTCCCACTACAGCGATTCTGCTAAAACAAAGGCTGGCTGTCCAGTGCTTTTTCCGCCTGGCAGCCGACAGTGTCTAGACTCGTGTCTCACGGAAGGGGACAAGCCCACCTCATCCTTTACGACCCCAGCCACACCGATCTCGCCCCGCAACTCATGCGCTCCTTTGAGCGTTCATTCGCCTTCCACAAACAGATCTTCAACTACCAACCCAAAGAGAAAGTCTCCATCCTCCTGGAGGACTTTTCCGACTTTTCCCACGGCGGCGCAGACGCCATTCCTCTCAATCGCGTCAATGTAGGTATCGCTCCTGCCAGTTACATCTACGAAACCGTCCCCACCAATGAGCGGATGAGTTGGATGATGAATCACGAACGCGCTCACGTAGTCGAAATCGACGGCACCCGCCGTTCCGATCGCAATTTCCGCAAGCTCTTCGGGCTCGGTGTCATGCATGGCAAGGTCGTTCCCGACGGCGACGACCCCCTCTCCATGGCCTACGCCTACCTCACCGTGCCTCGCCGCTATGCTCCGCGCTGGTTCCACGAAGGCATTGCTGTCTTTCTCCAAACGTGGATGGCCGGTGGCCTCGGTCGCTCCCTTGGCGGCTATGACGAAATGGTCTTCCGGTCCTTGGTTCGCGACAATGCCCGCATCTACGACCCAGTCGGTCTCGGAGCCGAAGGCACCACCATCGACTTCCAGGTCGGCGTCAACTCTTATCTCTACGGCACTCGCTTTGTCACCTGGCTCGCCGCAGAATACAGTCCTGAAAAAGTCCTCGCTTGGGCCCGCAGTGGAGACGACTCCAAGACCTATTTCAGCTCTCAGTTCCAAAAAGTTTATGGCTTTTCTCTCGAAGACACCTGGCAACGCTGGATTGCTGCCGAGAAAGCGTGGCAGCAACAGAATCTCGCTGACCTTCGCAAGTACCCTCTCACACCACTCACGCGGTTCTCCAAACAAGCTCTCGGATCCGTCTCCAATCCCTTCTACGACGAGCAAACCAACCAACTCCTCGTCGCCGTCCGCTACCCGGGCCCCATGGCCCACCTGGCCTCCATCGATCCAACCACCGGCCAATCAAAAAACCTTCGAAACATCTAGGGCGCAGCACTCTTCTTTGTCACCTCCCTGGCCTTTGACAAGGCCGGTCGCAAGGTCTTCTTCACCACAGAGAACAATGACCAGCGCGACCTCAACGTGCACGATCTCACCACCGGCAAACAGATCCGCTTGTTCGATCAACTCCGTGCCGGCGACCTCGCCTTCGACCCCCAATCCAAATCCCTCTGGGCCATTCGTCACAGCAAGGGCCTTTTGAGTCTCATCGAACTCCCGCCCCCTTACACAAAGCCCATCAGCCGCTTTGAGTTCCCTTACGGCACCGATCCTTTCGACCTCGACATCTCACCCGATGGCAAGCTCATGGCCGCGGTGATCTCCGATGTAAGCGGTCGCCAAAAGCTCGTCACCTTCGAGCTCGAGCGCCTCCGCAACAACGACGCGACAACCACTCTCATCAAAGACTTCGATTTCTCTTCCGCCGCGGCGTTCACCTTCTCACCGGACGGCAAACACCTCTACGGCACATCCTTCTACTCTGGCGCCTCCAATATCTTCCGCTTCGACCTTGCCACAAAATCGATGGAAGCTCTCTCCAATACGGAGACCGGCCTCTTCTGGCCCCACATGCTCGCCGATGGCCGCCTCCTCGCTTTTGAATACACATCGCAAGGGTTCTACCCGGTCTTCGTCCAGGTCGGTAAACCTCTCGACGACATTGCCGCTGTCAAATATCTTGGCCAGCGTGTCGTCCAAAAGTACCCCGTGGTCAAATCCTGGAACATGGGCTCAGGCAAGGTGATCGATCTCGCCGAAGCCACCACCCGAGCCGGCGAATTCAAGCCGATTTCAAGGCTTCGAGGACACTCCCTTATCTCCATCATTCAGGGCTACAAAGACCAAGTCGCCTATGGCGGTCGTCTCGATCTGTCCGATGGCCTTGGCCTCGCCCGCCTCAAGGTCACTGCCACTGTTTCGCCAACCAAATCTCTCCCATTAAACGAACGCGCCCATGCTTCGGCAGAGTTCAACTACTTCGGCTGGCGCGCCACGGCCAATTTCAATCAGGCCGATTTCTACGACCTCTTCGGCCCCACAAAGACCGCCCGCAAAGGCTTCGCCGGCACCCTCGGCCACAAGCGCTACCTGCGTTACAAAACCAGCGAGACCCTCGAGCTCGATTCCAGTGTCGCCGGATACGTCGGCCTCGATCGCCTGCCAGAATTTCAGAACGTCCGCGCCAGCTTCGACAAATTCATCACCGCCAAAGTCGGCCTCAACTACGCCTGCGTCGTCAAAACTCTTGGCGCGGTGGACGACGAAAAGGGCACCAGGTGGAAACTCAACACCCGCTCAAACCTCGTCAATGGCAACCTCTACCCACGCTTCTACGGCCAACTCGACCAGGGCTTTCTCACACCCATCCGCAACTCTCCGATCTGGGTGCGCTCCTCAGCCGCCAAGTCGTTCGGTCCCCGCACGGAACCCTTCGCCAACTTCTTCTTCGGCGGCTTTGGTAACAACTGGGTCGATCATCAGGAAGTCAGCCGCTACCGCGAATGTTACAGCTTTGCTAGCGTCGAGCTCAATCAGATCGGTGCCACTGACTACGCCAGATCCATGGTCGAATGGAATCTGCCCCCCAAAACGCTTCCGCGACTTCGGCACCACGGCTAGCCATTGTAACTGGGCTCGCCTTTCCCTCTTCTCTGGGTTCCTTGCAGGGAACATTACAAACAGCTCGAACCGCCAACTCAACGCCAACCTCGGAACCCAGCTCGACGTGAAGATGGTCATCGCTTCTTATTTCAACACCACCTTCTCAGTCGGCTTCGCTGGCGCTCGCGATCGCTCCGGCCGCACTTCTAGTGAGCTGATGATTTCGTTGAAATTGCAATAAGACTTGCCGCTACCTCGGCGGCGCTTGGCCTTGAGCTCGGCGTCCTCTCGAGCATCCTCAACAACAATCCATCCAGCTCCAGAGGCAATTCCGGTCGCAACGAACTGGGTGTCGAGGGTGTCTTGCCTTCGATCGCCTCAAACACATCGAGCGGCGTCTCACCGGCAAATGGATGCTTCCCCGTGAACAGCTCATACATCACCGAGGCTAGCGAAAACACATCCGAAGCGCTGGTAGCGGCCTCCCCCCAAAGCACCTCCGGCGACATATAAGGCAATGTTCCTGACAACGTCCCCGAGATCGTCCCAGATGCTCCCCAACCTTCTGGATCCACACTTCGCTGCCCTGTTCGCTTCGCAAGGCCAAAGTCCAAAATCTTTACCACCCCATCACACCTCAACATTATGTTTTCTGGCTTGATATCGCGATGGATCACTCCTTCGGCATGCGCCGCAGCCACTCCCTCCGCTGCTTGCTTCGCCCATTCCACTGCTTCGCCAAACGAAGCTACGCCCCCATCTAGCAATTCCCGGAACGTTACTCCATCCACCCACTCCATCGCCAGATATAAACCCACCGGCGACTCTCCCAGTTCGTAAACTTTCACAAGGTTACGATGCGCCAGCGCTTGCGCAGCCCGGGCCTCGCGCTCAAACCTCGCTTCCGCAAAGGGGTCCACCAACAAGTGCCGCCGTAACACCTTTAGCCCCGCCGCCGCATCCCGTTCCACATCGTAGGCCCTATACACCTCCCCCATCTCGCCTACCGTCACCAAAGCCTCCACCCGGTATCCATCCACTAAATCTCCGGCCACCAACTGGTCTGGCGCCCGATCGAGCAGGTCTGCGGCCAGCAACCCTGGTGGCTCTTCGAGAAACCCTCCACTCAGTCGGTCCGCCTCAAGCAAGCTCTCTACTTCACCTCGCAGCCCCTCATCAAGCCTAGCCAGGAAAGGTCCCAATTCTTCCGGCTCCAACCCGCAGGCCTCCAGGTACAACTCCTCAACCTGTGCCCACTCCTCGGCGTTCATCCCAGTCCGCCAACACCCAATTCGCGCGCCAGCCATGCCCGCGCTGCCTGCCAGTCTCGCGTCACCGTAATCGTCGACACCTGCAGCGCTTCAGCCGTCTCTTCAATGCTCATACCGCCGAAATACCGCAGTTCGACCACCCGGCTTTTCCGCGGGTCCAACTTTTCCAGCTTCTTTAGCGCCTCGTTCAACGCAATCACTTCCTGCGCCTGCCGCTGCGTCCCCGGATCCACGTCATTGAGCGGCACCACCTGCTGGTCGCCCCCGCGCTTCTGCGTCAGATTCGAATGCGCATGATTCACCAGCACCTGCCGCATCGCCATCGAAGCCAGAGCAAAGAACTGAGCCTGGCTCTGAAACGACTTTTTCTCATGTCCAGCCAGCTTCAAATATGCTTCATGGATCAACACCGTGGGCTGCAAGGTGTGCCCCGGATTCTGCCCCGTCCACGTTCGCCGGGCAATCCGATGCAACTCGTTATAAACAAGCGGCATCAGCTCGTCTAGCGCTTCCTGATTGCCGCCAGACCAGTCCGGTAAGAGTCGAGTTACATCCCCCGATTCGTTCACGTCCCAAACATCATACCCGGAAACTTCATCGCTGTGCTAATCTGGAGGTTTGTGCCGAATAGCACATAATTTTGCCAAGAGAGGAGGTGAATCGAGATGGCTGAAATTCTCCTGCAAGACGGTGAGACCCTGGAAGCGGCATTGCGCCGTTTTAAACGTAAAGTGCAACAGGAAGACATCATCAAGGAAATTAAGAAGCACTCCTTCTACCTCAAACCCGGCGAAAAGAAACGCGTTAAGCAAGCTCTCGCCCGGAAGCGCAACCGCAAGAAGCGCCGTGGAGACATGGAGTAATCCGAAAAGGCCACCTCAAAAAGGTGGCCTTTTTCTTGGTCTCAAAACATCTTAGAATGGCATCCATTACACCGATGCGTCTGCTTGCCTCCCTCCTCCTCCCACTCGCCCTCCTCACTCAAGAACCCAAAAAAGTAGCCCTATTCAGCCCTCTCCCCGGCAATATGGCCTCCGGCCACAATCCCATGACCGACCCAAAGGTCAAGCTTGGCCGCATGCTTTACTACGAGCCCTGACTCTCCCTGTCCGGCACGATGAGCTGCAATTCCTGCCATGACCTCGAGAAATACGGCGTCGACTCCATGCCCACCTCTCGCGGCTTCAAAGGCCAGATTGGTGGTCGCAACGCCCCCACCGTCTACAACGCTGCCGGCCACCTTGCGCAATTCTGGGATGGCCGCGCCGACGACGTCGAAGCCCAAGCCAAAGGTCCTGTCCTCAACCCCGGCGAAATGGGTATGCCCTCCAAGGCCGAAGTTGAATATCGCCTCGAGCGCATCCCCGGCTACGTGGAACTCTTCAAGCAAGCTTTTCCGGGCGAACCCAAGCCCGTCAACTTTCACAACATGGCCCAAGCCATTGCCGCCTTCGAGCGCGGCCTCGTCACGCCCTCCCGCTTCGATCGTTTCCTGAAAGGCGGTGGTGGTCTCAGCCCGCAAGAAGCCAAAGGCTATCAGGAATTCCAGGCTGCCGGCTGCGCCTCCTGCCACAACGGACCCTACATGGGAGGCAACTCTTACAAGAAGCTCGGCCAGATGAAACCCTGGTCCAATGAGTCCGACCCAGGCCGCATCGCCGTCACCCACCTCGACAAGGACAAGATGGTCTTTAAGGTCCCCTCGCTCCGCAACATCGAGAAAACCGGTCCCTACTTTCACGACGGCAAGATCCAGACGCTCGACGAAGCCATCAAGCTCATGGCCACCCACCAGCTCAACCGCAACCTCACCAATGAACAAGTCGCCGACATTGGCGCCTTCATGAAGTCTCTCACCGGCGACATCCCGAAGGCCTACATCGCCAAGCCAGAACTCCCGCGATAAGATCGAGGGCATGCGCTTTGCCCTCTTGATCCTGGCCCTCGTCACGACGTTAACAGCGGACATCAAGCTACTCCGCCAGCCCACTTACTCCAAAGGTAAGGTGGCATTCAGCTACCTCGGTGACATTTGGACCGTCAACGAAAACGGCACTTCGCCGCAGCGCCTCACCGACAACAAAGCCCGCGACATCTACCCTCGCTACTCTCCCGACGGTAACTGGATCGCCTTCTCCTCCAACCGCGACGGCAACTACGACGTCTACGTCGTTCCCGCCTCTGGCGGCAAGCCCAAACAACTCACCTTCCACACCGCCGACGACAACGTCGCCGCCTGGTCTCCCGACGGCAAGCGCATCCTGTTCTCCTCCACTCGCGGTCGCGGCGCATTTCCCAGCGTTACCTCCTTGTTCGAAGTCAGCCCCGAAGGCGGCCTCGAACTCCCCATCGATACCGACTGGGGTGCCACCGCCAGCTACTCCCCAGACGGCAAAAAGCTCGCCTTCATGCGCCACCCCGCCTCCTGGTCGCGCAAACACTATCGCGGCTCCTACGCAGGCGACCTCTGGGTCATGGACACCACCGCCAAGACCTACACCAAACTCGGCGACAACATCTACAAAGGCCACTACCTCTGGCCCATGTACGCAAACAATGGCGACATCTACTTCGTCAGTGATCGCCTCCCCAACGAAGAAAAAATCCAAGCTGGCTCCCTCGAAGTCATGAAGAGCGTTAACAACATCTGGAAGATCTCCGACAAGGGTGGCAAGCCCACCCAGGTCACCTTCCACACCAGCGGCAACCTGTTCTTCCCCACCATCTCCGCCGACCGCAAGACCATCGTCTACGAAGAGAACTTCTCTCTCTTCAAGCTCGACATCGCATCCGGCAAATCCACCGAGATCCGCGTTGACCTCGCTTCAGACTCGAAAGACGATGACACTCCGCTTGTCACCATCTCAAACAATGCTGAGGGCTTTCATCTCTCTCCCTCTAATCGGCGCGTCGCCGTCTCCGTCCACGGCGAAATCTTCACCGTCGCTGCCGACCGTGGCGAACCCCAGCGCGTGACAGAAACTCCCTGGCGCGAAGAAGACCCTCGCTGGTCTCCCAACGGCAAATGGATCGCCTTCGTCTCTGACCGTACCGGCCGCCAGGAACTCTTCATCTCCGACGAACTCGGCAAGACAGTCAAGCAACTCTCCGACGCCGATTGCGACAAGCTGCAGATTCAATGGGGCCCCGACTCGAAATCAATCCTCTGGTCTGGCTCCGATCACCAACTCCGTCGCGTCGAGATCGACACCGTCACCACTCAGGTACTCGCAAAAGGAGAGGTTGGCAACGTCGTCGGAGCGCAATTCTCCCCCGACGGCAAGTGGCTCGCTTATGCAAAGCAGGACCGCCTCCTCCGTTACCAGGTCTGGGTCAAAAATCTTAGCACCAATGATGAGCAGTCTCTCCGTTCTGATCTCTTCCAATTCTCCAGCGGAGCCAAGTGGACGCCCGATGGTAAGAAACTTGTTTTTCTCGCCGGGATCAGCGCTCCCGCGATGGCTTCCCAGGGCTTCCGCGGCAGCCCCGCCCAACTCTATTCGTTCAACCTCATCAAGCAGGACAAAGCTCCCGAATCCCGCGACATCAACACTGAAGCCGAGGCCCAGTCCACCGACACACCACAGCCAACACAACGCCGCCCGCAACCCACCCCGGTCAACGTAGAGATTGACTGGGACAACATCGATCGCCGCATCCAGAAGATCGGCACCATCCCCGGCGCGGCCATGATGGTCGTCGTCTCTCCCGATAGCCGCTCCTACCTTGTGCAGGCCAGCAGCATGGGCGCACCACAGCAACAAACCGAGGCACCGCCCGAAGGCCCTGCCATGTACGTCGTCCGCGAAGACGGCACTGGCATGCAGCGCCTCAACACCTCCGTCGCCGACAGCGCCTCCCGCGGTCGTGGCTCCACACCCGGCGGCGGTGGCCGCATCGGCATCAGCGGTAACGAACCCCAATGGTCCCGCGATGGCCGCAATGTCTACGCACTCATCGCCGGCCAGGTGTATTCAATCTCTGTCCCCGCTGGCGAAGCCTCAGACGGTCCTCGCACGATGCGCGCCCTCAGCACACCTGCATCTTCAGGCGCATCCCCCCGTCGTGTCGACTTCACCGTCCGCATGATCATTGATCGAGCCGCCGAGCGCAAGCAAGTCTTCGCCGAAGCCTGGCGCGTCATGAAGTACCGCTTCTACGATCCCAACATGCACGGCGTCAACTGGGCCGCCGCACAAGACAAACACGCCTCCGTCCTCGAGCACGTCGCCGACACCGAAGAGCTCCACAACGTCATCATGCAGATGATCGGCGAACTCAACGCCTCCCACACCGGCGTCTCCGGCGGTGGTCTCCTTCCCGGCGAAGCTCCGCCCGAGCGCATGCAAACTCGCCAGCCCGGCTTCACCATGACGCCAGACTCCGCCACAGGCCTCTATAAAGTCGAGGCCATCCAGCGCAAAGGCCCCGCCGACAAGGACTATCTCAAGATCACTCCCGGCCACTACGTCCTCTCCATCAACGGCAAGCTACTCAAAACGACACAGAATTACTGGGAGCTACTCAACGTCCTCCCGGGTCGCAAGCTTGAGTTCCTCCTCAACTCAAAGCCCGACATCAACGGTGCCTGGCCCATCATCATCGATCCCCTCACACCCACTGCTCACGCAAACCTCGAATACTCACTCTGGGTCGAAAAACACAAAACCATGGTCGACAAGCTCACGGGCGGGGAAGTCGGCTACCTCCACATCCGTGCCATGGACGCTCCCTCCTTGCAGAAGTTCCAGGAAGACCTCATCGACCTCCGCGACAAGAAGGCCCTCATCATCGACCAGCGCTTCAACGGCGGCGGTGGCATCGATCAGGAACTCCTCCAGATCCTCAATCAGCGCAAGCAATACCAGCGCACCCGTGGTCGTGACTCGATCGACGTCGCCCGCCCAGTCCAGGCCTTCTACGGCCCGATGGTTGTCCTCCAAAACGAACGCTCCGCCAGCGACGCCGAGATGTTCCCCGACGGCTTCCGCCGCCTCGGCCTCGGCAAGCTCGTCGGCATGCCCACGATGGGTGCCGTCATCGGCACCGGTTCGTTCACTCTCATGGACGGCTCTCAGATCCGCACTCCAGGTTCTGGTGTCTACACTTCCACTGGCGAGAACATGGAGAACTACGGCGTTCCTCCGGACTACTTCGTCGACAACGGCCCCGCCGACTTCCTCGCCGGCAAAGACCGTCAGATCGAAAAGGCGATCGAAGTTCTCAAGTCCGGCGCAAAATAAAAACTGAAATTCATTGACCCCTGTTCCTTGCACTCCGCGCAATCTCAGGCAAGGAACCGACAATGAAAACCTTCTTCCTCGCACTATCCCTGGCCGCCAGCCTCTCTGCTGCGTCCATTCCGCTTTTCAACACTGGCACAGACGCATCAAACAACCAGCTCCCCACTCCGGGCGCGCTGGAAACTCATTTCAATCTGATACCCCCCACCGGCTCGGTCAATGCCTTCCTCACCCGCTGGCAGTTTCCCTATATCGACGAAACGAGTCTCGGTGCACGCTGGATTTCTCCAGCCATCATCACGCCGACTGCTCCACCCTCCTTTCCAAATGGCGGATTCTCCTTCATCCTTGAGCAAACCTTCGATATGAGCCCCTTCGACATCAGCACCGCCAGCCTCTCTGGCTTGATGGGTGCCGACAACTGCATGATCATCCGCCTCAATACAACAGTTCTAGCTACAACAGGTGGCTCCTGCCCGGCCACCCGTCCTTCTTTCAACTTCACCACCCTCACCCCCTTCAGTGCCACAGCCTCGGCCTTCATCGCCGGTATCAACACCCTCCAGCTCCAATACAGCAACGCCGGCGGCCCCGGCGCTCTCGTCGTCACAGATCTTTAGGGCACGGCCGACCCCGTCCCTGAGCCCGCCACCTACGCCCTGATCGGCGCATCTTTGGTCGCAATCCAGATCCTAAGGAGAAAACGCTAGCGACAGCAATCCAACCGCTTCATAATTTCCTCCTGACCCACCTGTTTCATATGCAGGTGGGCAAAACTCTTTTGATCGACTCGGCCATCGATCATCGCTCTACCCCATAGAGATGAAAATCCAACTCTTGAGCATCCTGATGACACTACAAACCATGGCCGCGGGCGACTCTTTCTCTTTTCTGAATCGTACCTACACCCTCGCGTCCTTCAATCAGTAGGCCAGCGCACTTTGGGAATTCACAGCCAACGAACCCATCAATCAATGGACCACCTTACTCACTCTCGTCGATCGTCCTGACGCAAAGACCATCCAGGATCTCGACCGTCTCGCACAGGGCATCCTTGACACCTACAAAGCCAAAGGCGGCAAGATCCTCACGGCGCAAACCATGCAATCGAAGCAAGGCCCCTTCAACTACATTCTGGTCGCCTTCGACCAACCCGGTGCCAAGCGCTGGGAACTCAACTTCGTCAAGATCGCCCTCGCCCCCAAGAACGCGGCCATCGCCATCTATGGCGTCCGCGTCTCAGACCCCAAGGACTATACAACCAAGGCCAAGCAGTTTCTCAGCGACAACTCGCAGACCATCGGCATGGCTCTCGAGAATGCCAACTTCCCCAGCACTGCCACGCTGCCTCGCAAAGAGTTCTAACGAGCGCGGGTTCTAATCCTCAGCCGGAACGGTCTTCTTCTCGCGATGATTCTCTGGCTTCCCAGCCGGAATCCGGTTCACGATCTTGTTCGCGGCATTCTTCCGCTTCACCAGATCGAACGCATCGTAGAGAGTTCCCGTCGCCGTCCTGCTTTCGTAGGTCATTTGGTTGCTCTTCACCCGGATGATCTGAAACAGCTGCGTATCTTCTGCTGTTCGGATCATCCAGGGTTTTTTCTCCAGGTCGTATTGCTTCGGTCCCACCACACTCACCGCATACACAGTCGTCTTCTCCAATCCCGATCGTGCATAAGTATGATCATGCCCGGTCAACACCAGGTCCACCTTGTACTTCTCGAACAGCGGCTGCCACGCATCTCGGAGCTTCGGATTATCCCGCCCCTTGGCAGCGCTTAACACCGGATGATGAAACGTCACCACGGTCCACCGCCCCGGATTCCCTTTGAGAGCCTCCTCCAGCCAAGCCGTCTGCTCATCCGTCACCCGGTTGGAATCAAGCGAGATCATCCGCAACCCCTGATAGTCCACGTAATAGGCCGCCTCCTGATATCCCTTCGGCCCATGCTCCGGCAGCGTAAACGTCATCCCCCAATGCTGCGTCAGCGCTGGCTGCCCATCGATCTTCCCGTACTCATGATTCCCCGGCGTCGGCACGCTCGGCACAGACCGGCTGATAAACGACATCGCCCGGTGCCACTCGCCCCACTGCCCATCGTTGTTTCAGTTGTTGATCAAATCCCCCGCATGAACGAGAAACCGCGCATTCGGCGCATGCCGAAATGCTGTCTGAAACAGAAGCGCGCAATGCTCGGCGATCTGTGTCTGCGCATCCCCAAAATAGAAGAACTCAAAATCCTCTTCCACCACGCCCGCTGTCCGAAACCGGTTCCACTCGCTCCAATTCACCCCATCCCCAACCCGGTAATTGTAGTTCGTTCCCGCCTTCAACCCCGTCAGTGTCGCCGAATGATAATGCGCGACAGACAGCTCCGTTTCAAATGGCTGGCTCATCCCCTTCACCTTGCTCGTAGCCTTCGCGAAGTTCGGCCCGTCTTGCGTTTCAGCGAACTCCACCACCGGCGTCGTCACGCTCGTATCCGTCCGCCACGTCATCGATTGTGTCGTCTTCGCATCTCCAGACCAAGTCAGGATCAACCGGTCCGGCAGCGGCGTCGGCGCATGCTCCAGCTTCTCGGAGTACTTCAGCGCCTCCTGCCCGAGCAACACCGCCGCAACCGCACACAATCCAACCCAGTAAATTCGCTTCACGGTGAATAGTCTATCCACCACACCCGACAAGCGCATGTCTCGGCTTAGAATGAGGGCTGCCATGCACGGCACCGCACCACTAGACGAACATCGCTGGCTCCAGCATATAGCTGGCAACTGGACCTATGAATCCGCGGCCCTTATGGGGCCGGACAAACCTCCCGTGAAGAGCATCAGGAAAGAACTCGTTCGCACCATTGGCGAATACTGGATTCTTGCCGAGGCCCAAGGGCAGATGCCCGATGGCAAACCCACCACCATGTTCGTTACAGCTGGCTATGATCCGGAACTAAAAAAGTATGTCGCCACCTGGTTTGGCTCGATGATGCCAAAGCTCCGGATTTACGACTGTTCTCGTGCAGGCAACACGTTGAATATGAATGCCGACGGCCCTTCTATGTCGGGCGATGGCTCCACATCCCTCTATCGGGATTCGATGGAGATCGTCGATGCAGACCACAGAACCTTCCGTTCCCAGGTTCGCAACCCGGACGGAAGTTGGACGCAGTTCCTTACGATGCAATACAGCCGCACGAAGTAGGGCACAAGCGACGATTCCTCCCAGTTACTGCACCGGCATGCTCACTGGCACGCCCCCAATCCAGGCCGAACTCACCCGAACCTGCGCGTTCCCGCGTGTCACCCCTGCTGGCATTTTGAAGTTCACTTGACAGCCGTCCGTAGCCCCTGGATACCCAACCGCCGACAACACCTCAGCAGGAACTCCGCCGACTGTCACCTGAACCGGCGAAGTCACTACAGCCAGCGGCGATTGAGGAAAGCTCGCACCCGGTTCAACTCCCGGCCGCGTCGGTCCCATCCCGCTCGTAAACACCGACAGAATTTCCCCCGCGACAGCCGGCGCAGCCGCCGTCACCTGCTTGAAGTCCGCATGCGTAATTGCCGGTAATCCATTCGCCGTCAGCACCTGCGGATAGACCATCGGATAAATCGATAAGATAAACCGAGTCTTGCCTCCGGGATGCACTCTTCTCTGGCTGGGGTCTTCAGAGGCAGAAGCAAGTCGACCAGTGACCGTGTTCACCATGCCAGCCTGGCCACGAACTCCTTGAAACACCCCGCTCCCTCCCACAATGGCGTACTCACCCAACTCCACACCGCTCGGGCTGCCTGGAGGGGGATTCCCAAGTTGCAGCCCGCTAGCGAAAATCGTCCCGATGTATGTACCATCGGCGTTCAAGATTTGGAAGTAATAGGATCGATACGTCGAGGTGGAAATATCGGCGATGGGCCTCCCCGGAGTGGACGAGGTCGTTGTCCCGATCACCCGCGCCGAACCGTACATCAGCCCTTTCGCTGCCTGACCGTTCACCGTCACAATGTCGGCAAGATGATCCGATTCCAGAAAAGTATTCGGCAACGGACGAGCCACCGTCGTCAGCGCCGGGTTGGAACCCCGCTTAAAGGGATCCGTTGTGTCTTCCAGATATTCGACATAGTGTTCCACTTCGAGGACGATTCTAGATGGTAAAGGAACCTGTGCCGCCAACCCAAACGTAAGGAAAAATGGCGTGATCCAGATCTTTATGAAATTGTGCATTCCAGATTTTGGCCCGAATCCCCAATTTTTCGACAGGAGGAAACTCTGAGGAATAGATTTGTATCATCCATCACCTCGCGGATTGGGAGTGCAACAACTAGAAACGAAACCGCTTGTGGATCAAGCCCGCGGGAGGCCGATTGCTGTTTCTCCGCGTCGTCTTCGCTTTTCTGGCTCTGCCCGTCATCGTTGCCGGTGTGGTGCCCTCGGCCTCACTGGCTGCCGACCGCTGGCGCTTTGAAGGCTCTCCACTCGGCTGGCTTCTCCTGACCTGCGGGATTGGAGTCACCCTTCGGTGCGTCCGAGAATTTTATGTCATTGGCAAGGGCACTTTAGCCCCTTGGGATCCACCGAAAAGGCTAGTCGTCATCGGGCTCTACCGGCTGACACGAAACCCAATGTACGTTGGCGTCTTGAGCGTGGTCGCAGGCTGGGCCCTTCTGACGGGCTCTCCCATCCTCGGCATCTACGCCGCCCTCCTTGCCCTCGCTTTTCACCTGCGGGTCGTCCACTACGAGGAGCCGATCCTGGCGAGCTCCTTCCCAAACGAATGGGCACTCTACCGCAAAACCGTCAATCGCTGGATCCCCGCAAACCTCCCAGTAACGGATACCCGGCAGAGCTGAAGTTGAGGAATGAAAAGCTAACGGAAGGTGGCAACGCTGTGCGACGCATCCCACCAGAATCGATCGTCCCTTGAAAAGAAAAACCTACCGCAAGTCATTTGACCCGCGCCAGCCGACGTGACAAACTCTCTCAATGCGCTTTTTCCTGACGCTGTCCATATTCGCCACTCTGCTTCCGGCAAATACTACATCCCGTCCACAATCGCCGGTAATGGCCAGTTACCTCCACCCGCCTCCGGCAGCGTCGCCATCAATAGTCGATTGGTAACTCCGCGCTACGTGGCCACAAGCGCCAGCGGCAAAACCTATTTCTCCGACGCATACTTCAACCAGATCTTCGAAATCACTTCGGCCGGAACCCTTGAACTAGTCGCGGGAGTAGGACGGCAGGGCTTCAGCGGCGACAACGGGCCTGCCACGGCTGCGCTGCTCGACTCCCCTGGCGCAATGACCGTGGACTCCTCTGGAAATCTCCTCTTCGCCGACACCAACAATGGCCGAATCCGCCGCGTCACTCCGGCCGGCACCATCTCTACTCTTGCCGTGGTCGGTGGCGTCACCGCGTTGACCTACGACGCTGCTGGCAACCTGTATTTCTGCGTCTCTAACCAGAACGCAGTGCGTCGGCTCAACCCCGACGGAACTAACACAGTTTTCGCCGACACCGGCACCTCCGGATTCTCCGGCGACAGCGGCCCGGCGACATCCGCCGCCCTGAATGGCCCAACTGGTTTGCGCTTCGATTCCGACGGGAATCTCTTCATCGCCGACACCTAAGAGCCTGTTGAAAAAGCCCCTGTTCGTCAGTTCTGGTTTTTTCTTGATCGTTTCTTAGGCATTCGAGAAGGTTTTTGCGGCCGGGCAGAGCTCCGCCGGAAGCCGCAAAGCTTTGGTTTTTG
>Ga0194130_10005616_pt1 | contig 14995 bp, 11 predicted proteins | sample TA2KigsurfametaG_FD_160084 | JGI IMG/M metagenome (GOLD analysis project Ga0194130, IMG submission 160084) | Freshwater microbial communities from Lake Tanganyika, Tanzania - TA2015050 Kigoma 12 surface | ecosystem: Environmental > Aquatic > Freshwater > Lake | place: Tanzania: Lake Tanganyika... | reverse complement strand
GACTCGTATCGGCTCGAGGACGAGCAGCGGGCCCTGGCCTCCGGCGTGGCCGGCTACCTCGTTCGCCCGATCACGCTCGACGTGGTCCGGGCCACCCGGACCCCCGCGGAGCCTGCGGTCACCGTCTAACTTGCCTGGGCGATTCATGCTGACCGTTCTCCAGCGAAACCGTTCGGTCCGGTGATCCGCCCAATGACGAGGCCAATGACGAGGCCAATGACGAGGAAGCCGCCAGTCATGCCCCCCACGGGAACGGGTATGCCGGGAGGATACCGACCCCGTCCGGACAGTCAAATATCGGGTTGCCCGCTCACGTTGCCGGCTCGATTCGTCTGCCGGCGTTGGATTCGCCTGATCGCCGGCGACGCTCGTCAGGCCAGACGGCGGATGAGCCACCAGCCGACGGCGAGCTGCGCCACCAGCGCGAGGAGTCCCGACTGCGGGCTGCCGGTCGCCAACTGCAGCCCGCCGTATGCCAGGCTCGCCGCAAAGCCGGCCAGCTTCGTGCCCACCTGCAGGAGCCCGAACGACACGCCTGCGTGGCCCGCCGGAGCCCGCACGGCCACGGCCGCGCGAAGGAGACTCTGGATGCCACCGAGCACGAGGGCCAACAACACGGCGAGGCCGTAGAGCTGCCGCGTCGACTCCACGAACCATGCCAGCACCAGCACGCCGATCCAGCCGCCGAAGCAGAGCACCGTCGCCGGCCTCCTGCCGAATCGCGCGGACAGCCAGCCGACGGCGATCGCACCGGGCAGGGCCACCACCTGCACGAGCAGCACGAGCCTCACGAGCGCGGGGCCGTCGAGGTCGAACCGCTGCAGCGCGAGGCTCGAGAATTGGGCGATCGCCGTCTGCACGCCGCCGAGGGCCAGCATCGCCCCGCCGAGAACCGCGGCGAACCCGCGATCCGCGGAGCCGGGCGCCGAGTGCCACAGGCTGGCGGCGAATGCGCCGACGTCGTGGCCGGTGGTCTCGCCGGACACCGCGCCGGCGTGGGAGTCGAAGCGGATGATCGCCGCCGGCACGGAGAAGACGAGCCACCATGCGGCGGTGGCCGCGAAGGCCAGCCGCAGGCCGCCCGCGAGATCGAGGCCGAAGCGGGCGTGGGCGGTGACGAGCGCCGTGCCGATCACCAGCGCGATCGCCCCCCCCGCGTAGCCGGCGGCGAAGCCGAAGGCGGAGAGACGATCGGCATCCCCGTCGCCGGCGACGCGGCGGAGCAGGCTGCCGATGAACACCTGCGCGACGTCGAACCCCACGGATGCCGCGACGACCGCGGCCAGGACGACGACCCGCGCCTGGGGAGGCGTTGCGGCCAGGGCCACGAAGCCTCCCGCGCCGATGCACGTGGCGATGATCAGGGCCCGCTGGTGACCGTCGTGGCGATCGGCCCAGGCGGCGGCCCACGGCACCACCACGGCGGAGACGAGCATCGCCGCCGCCAGCGTCCAGGCCCAGAGCACGCCCGCCGCCACCCCCCAGCCTCCGGCGGCGAACACCAGTTTTTCGAAGTAGGCCACGACGAGCGTGATCAGCACGGTCGAGAACGCACTCCCCGCCCAATCGAGCAGGATCCAGGCCGTGCGGACGAGCCGCTCGTGACGCGACGACGGCGGCGGCTGACGCGTCATGCCGAACCAGCCCGCGGGGGTCGAGGGGAGAAAGCGCGTTCGTCACGACGCTTCGAAGGCAGCAGCATACATGGCCTCGCGGCGGCGGCCGGAGCGGCGAGGCTGGGCGGCGGGCTCGGTGGAGCGACTCGCCTCGGGCAGGCCATCCGAGCCGCGGGCGTCACCCACGTCGCGGGCTCGGGCGTCGGCGTGACGTCCACCAGGCCGCGGCGCCGCTTACGGACCGCCGGCGAGCGCGAGCGTCTCATCCCAGCCGCGGAGGCCGGCGGTGGCGCCCGCCCGGGTCACGCAGCACGCGGCGGCCGCCGCCCCCAGCCGGGCGGCATCGACCGGCGAGAAGCCCCGACCCATGCCCGCGAGCAACCCGGCCAGGAAGGAGTCGCCGGCTCCCGTCGTGTCGACGACCGGACTGGGTGCCGGAACGCACGGCACGTCGACGACCACGCCCGGCTCCGGACTGAGCACCACGCCCCGCGTGCCGCACTTGACGCCCACGAGTCCGCGGCAGCCGTGGCCACGGTAGCAGGCGATGATCTGCCGTGGATCGTCGTCTCCCGCATGCCCGCGGGCCTCGTCGAGGCTCGGCACGAAGACGTCGACCGCCGGCAGGGCGGGAGCAAGATCGGCCAGCGCTCCCCCGCCCCCCGCCGTTTCGAGCACCACGCGGCAGCCGCCGGCGCGGATCAACGACACCGCCTCCGCCAGCCGCGGCTCCAGGGCCGGCAGCAGGCCGAAGTAGCCGAGCACCGCGAACCGGCTCCGGGCAAAGAGGGCGGCGTGCCGGCGAAGGTCGTCGGGGCCGAGCGTCCCCGCCACGCCCACGTGATGGGCGAAGCTCCGCTCGCCGCCGTCGTCGATCAATACGGCCGTGGCGCTCGTCGCGCCGGACTGCCGCCGCTCCACGCCCGCCGTGCCCACGCCGGCGGCCGCCAGCCGAGCCACGATCTCGCGGCCCCAGAGGTCGTCCCCCACGAGGGCCACGGCCTCGACGGTCGCGCCCAGCCGCCGCATCGCCACGCCGGTGTTGCAGACGATGCCGCCGGTCGTGACCTCGATCGGATCGACGTGGAACAGCCGCCCCGGGCCGGCGGGAGTCTCCAGAGGCACCGGCCGCACGAGCACGTCGGCCACGCACGTGCCGCAGATCACGCAGTCGAGATTCCGCCCGGTCATGGCCCGCCTCCGTGGTGCTCCGCCGGCCCGAGCGCCGCGACGGTCGTCGCGAGCTGGCGTTCCGCGACCCGCAGCCGGGCCGGCGTGGTGCCGGTGTGCCGGTGCAGGAACGTGGTCATGTACTGCACGGAACCGAAGCCGGCCCGGGTGGAGATCGTCTTCAGAGGCAGGTCGGTGTGGGTGATCAGCCGGCGGATCGCCGCCACCCGCAGCCGCACCGACTCGTCGTGCAGCGACCGGCCCACGACCCCCTTGAACCGGGCTTCGAGCGTGGTGCGCGAGAGGCCGAGGTCCGCGGCGATCCCCTCGATGTCGGGCTTCACCAGGGGGCTCGAGCGGAGCTGCCGCAGGACCGTCGCCACGGCCTCGTCGGTGGTCGCCAGGACGTCGGTGCTGGTCCGCGGCACGACGCCGATCGGCGGGACCACGATCCGCCTTCCGGCGGCCGCCCCGGTTCCCTTGGCGATCATCCGGTCGAGCAGCGTGGCCGCCTCGTAGCCGATGCGCCGAGCCGCCTGGTCGATGCTGGTGAGCGGCGGGTTGGTGAGTTCGCAGATCATCTCGTCGTTGTCGACGCCGAGCACGGCGACGTCGTGCGGCACGCGGAGGCCGAGCCTGCGGCAGGCTTCGAGCACGTGCCGGGCCCGGACGTCGTTGCAGGCCATGATCCCGATCGGCTTGGGCAGCGTCCGGATCCAGCCGCAGAGCTCGCGCTGCAGTTCCTGCCAGCGGCGGGCGTCGGCATGCCGCCCCACCAGCAGGTGGCAGGGCTTGCCCGCCTCCGCGCAGGCGGCGGCAAACGCCTGGGCCCGCTCGCCCGACCAGCCGGCCGTGGCCGTCTGCGGATAGCCGTAGAAGGCGAGCCGCTCGAACCCGCAGGCCAGGAGGTGCGCCGCGCCGAGCCGGCCGATGGCGGCGTTGTCGGAGAACACGTAGGGGATCGCCGACGCCCGATCGAACCAGCCGTAGCCCCCGCCGACGCCGACGACGGGAATCGAGATTCCGGCGATGGCCCTCGCCACCCTGCGGTCGTCGAAGTTGGCGATGATGCCCTGGCCGTGCCAGCGCTTCAGGTCGGGAAGCTTCTGCAGCGGATCCTCCTCGACGTACAGGCTCCACGACGGAGCCTGCTCGCGGACGTAGCGGGCCACGCCGCCGATGATCAGCCGGTCGTAGGGCCGGGCCGCATCGAGGACCACGGCGATGAGGGGCGAGTCAGCCATGCGATGCCGACACGACGCCGGTCAGGCGGCGAGCAGGTGCTCCAGCACGAGCCGCTCCAGCGACTCGTAGTCACGGGTGGCGATGCACTCCGCCGCCTGCCGCTCGGGAAACGAGCGGACCTTGGCGACGAGCAGTTCGAAGATCCGCCTGCTGGTGGCGAGGTGGGCGGTGGCGGCTCCGGCCCGCTGCGTCCGCTGCGCCTTGACGTCGAAGCCGATGAAGGCCCCCGTGTCGGCGTAGCGGCCGGCCTCCAGGACCCGCACCTGATCGAACGCGCCACGGAGGTTGGCGGCCCCGAAGACCTTGTCCTGGTCGAACTTGAGCCCGTTCTGGTCGTTGAGGTGGACGCTCCAGAGCTTGCCCGCCGCCAGGGCAAAGCCCATCTCGTCCGACGGATCGAGCCCGGCGAGGATCGCGTGCGCGGTCTCGATCAGCACGCCGACCCGCGCCGGATCGCTGGCCCGCGCGCCGAGCGCCAGGGCGTGGCCGATGGTGGGCACGAACGCATGGTCCACGGGCTCGTTGGGCTTGGGCTCGATCGCGATCCGGACCTCCGGGGCGGCCGCGAGGATGGCGTCGATCGCCTCGAGCATCTGCCCCGAGGCCGCGATCGGATTCTTGCTCTCGCGAACGGCGGTGCCCTCGCGGGCGGGCCACATCACGATCAGGCTGCAGCCGAGCGCCAGCGCCACGTCGACGGCCCGCTTCGACCGCTCGATCGCCCAGGTCCGCGCGGCCGGGCAGTTGCTCGTGTAGCCGCCGTCGATGCCGTGGGTGTGCTCCCAGAGCCGCGGGGCCACGAACTCGGGCACGAGCCCGAGGTCGTCGAGCCGCTTGCGCATCTCCCGGGCCTCGCGGACGAGCGCCTCGGGGGCGAGGTTCTCGAGATTCGGCACCGCGTCGTCGTCGTGGAACTGGATGCCGTCGAAGCGGAGGTCGACGGCCGCCGCGAGCACGTCGTCGAACGGCACGGGCGGCCTCACCGGCGGACCGAACGGATCGGCACCGGGGTGGATGTTCCACGGACCGAGGGTGAAGCGATAGGGCGTGGCCATGGTCAAACCTCGCGAAGCAGCCGGTGGCGGTGGTCAACCGCCTGACCATACCCACGCCGCTTTCCATGATTTCATAAACATTGTACGTTTTTCCACGGAGGAAAGGGCCGTGAACACCCGGCGCGATTAGACTCCCGGCATGACCGCCGCCCGGCACGAAGCAGCGAAAACGCTCGACGCCAAGGTGGCCCGACTGCGGGCCGACCCGAGGTGCCGTGACTTCATCATCGCCGACGCCAAGGACGCCGACATGGCGTTCGGGCTCGCCGCGCCCGGACCGGCCGTCGGGGGCGACCGCCAGCGCGGACCGTTCCGCAGCCTGGCCGACTTCCGGGAGCAGATCCGCGAGATCGTCTCCCAGGGGTTCGTCGACGTGATGCTCATGAGCGCGAGCACCAGCGACGTGCTGGCCCGTGAGGAGCGGCTGTTCGATGGCTCCCCGGTGACGCCCGCGGTGCGGATGAACGACACCACCGACATCTGGCTCGCCGCGGGGTCCGGCACCTACCCGCGGCAGCCCGCCCTGCCGTTCTCCACCGCGTCGATCCCGCACGCGCAGTGGGGCCGACTCGAACCGCCGGGCCGCGGCCGGCCGGTGGTCGATCTCGGGCTGTTCTCGATCACGCTCAACGGCGATGCCGCCGCCGACCGCGCAATGCTGACGGCCTACCGGGACTTCCGGCACGAGGCGGAGCGGAATGGATTCCGGCACTTCCTCGAGGTCTTCTTTCCCAACGCCCTCGCCGAGGATGGAACGGCGGCTCCGCTCGGCGTCGCCCGATTCGTGGCCGACCACGTCGTCCGGGCGCTGGCGGGCGTGCCGGCGGCCGGCCGCCCGGTGTTTCTCAAGATTCCTTACCTCGGGCCCGAGGTCACGGCACAGCTGGCCGCCTACGACCCGACGCTGATCATCGGCATCCTGGGCGGTGCGGCCGGCACCACGCACGACGCCTTCGCGCTGGTCGCGGAGTCGAAGCGATCCGGGGCTCGCGTGGCCCTGTTCGGCCGCAAGATCAACGCGGCCGAGCACCAGCTGGAGTTCGTGCGGCACCTGCGGGCCGTGGCCGACGAGCACCTGCCGGCCGCCGAGGCCGTACGGTCGTACCACGCCGCCATCGGCAAGCATGGCCTCGCACCGCACCGTTCGCTCGAAGACGACCTTGCCATCACGCACACCGCCGCCGCGTACTGCGGCTGATCCACCCTTGCCTGGGGCTGCGGCCCCCTGACCCGACGGAGGGAACCATGACCAACTCCCGCTTTGCAGCCAGCCGGCGGCACGTTCTCGGCGCCGCCGGCGCGGCCTTCGCCACGGCGGCCGTGGCCGCCGACGGGGATGCGCCGTCTGCCGCGCCAGGCGTGCCGGCGGGGGGTGTTCACGTGGCCGGCAGCGACGAGATTCCCGCCGCCCTCGTGGGCTGCGGCGGGCGGGGCGGCAGCGCGATCACCGACGCCTTCGACGCCCGCGGCGGCCGGGTCAAGCTCACGGCGATGGCCGACGTCTTTCCGGAGCGGATCGTGTCGGTCAGGAAGTCGCTCGAGGAGCAGTTCAAGGAGCGGATCGACGTGACGGACGACCGCATGTTCATCGGCTTCGACGCCTTCCGCAAGGCGATCGACGCCCTGCCGGCAGGCGGGATCGCGATCTTCGCCACGCCCCCGGCGTTTCGCGCCGCCCACTTCGCCCATGCGATCGAGAGGGGCGTCCACGTGTTCATGGAGAAGCCGGTCTCGATCGACGGGCCGAGCACCCGCCGGATCATCGAACTCGCCCCCCAAGCCGACGCGCGACGGCTCAAGGTGGCCGTGGGCTTGATGTGCCGCCACTGCGACCGCCGTCGCGAACTCCAGGAGCGGCTGCGTGCCGGCGAGGCCGGCGAGATCATCGCCTTCCGCGGCTACCGGACGCACACCCCGATCCACGACCTCGACCTGGCCCCGGGCCCCGAGGGGGAGAGCGAGCTGATGTGGCAGGTCAAGCGGTTCCACAACTTCCTCTGGGCGAGCGGCGGCGTGTTCAGCGACTACTGCATCCACCACATCGACGAGGTGGCGATGATGAAGGGGGGCTGGCCCACCGTCGCCGACGCGGTGGGGGGGCGGCACTTCAAGGGCAAGATCAACGACCAGAACTTCGATGTCTACTCGGTCGAATACACGTTCGACGACGGGGTGAAGTTCTTCTACGAGAACCGGCTGATGCGGAACTGCCGGCAGCATTTCGGCGTCTACGGGCAGGGATCGAAGGGCGCCTTCACGGTCTCGACCAGCGGCCATTCCCCGGCCAAGTCGACGATCTACCGGTCGCAGCGGATGGAGAAGGACAACGTGCTCTGGACGGCCGAGCAGCCGGAGCCGAACCCGTATCGGCGCGAGTGGGACCACTTCATCGAGGCGATCGTGACCGACACGCCCTACAACGAGGCGATCCGAGGTGCCGAGGCGGGCCTGGTGACGGCGATGGGGCGGTTCTCGGCCCACGTCGGCCGGCCGGTGACGTTCCAGGAGATGCTCGAGTGCCCGGAGGATCTCACGGCGGGGGTGGAGCACCTCACCCTGGAGTCGCCGGCACCGATCGTGGCCGACGCCGAGGGCCGCTACCCGGTGCCCAATCCCGGCCGGACGAAGTTCGAGCTGCGGGGCGACGTGTAGCGGCCGGTGCCACCGCGCCGGGGGAGGCCCGGCGCAACCGGGGCCACGAAGAGCCGTCACCGTCCGACGCGCCGCCGATCAACTCCGCGAATCGGCCGAGGCCCGGCCGTGACGGTCCTGCAGCACCCCCTCGATCACGTCGAGGCCCTCCTCGAGCTGATCGAGCGTGATCACCAGCGGGAACAGGAACCGCATCACGTTGCCATAGGTGCCCGACCCGAGCAGGATCAGGCCCCGCTCCAGGCAGCGGGCGGCCACGTCGACCAGGATCTCCTTCGCGGGCTCCCGGGTCGCGCGATCCTTCACGAACTCGACCGCCAGCATCGCCCCCAGGCCGCGGACGTCGCCGAGCTCCGGAAACCTGGCCTGCCAGCCCTCCAGCCGCGCCCGCAGGCGGCGACCCAGCGCCGCGGCGTGGTCGGCCACGTGCTCGCGCTGGTAGACGTCGATCGTCGCCAGCGCCGCGGCGCAGGCGACGGGATTGCCGCAGTAGGTGCCCCCGAGGCCGCCGACCTGCACGCCGTCGAGGAGGTCGGCACGGCCCACGACCGCGGACAGGGGCAGGCCGCCGGCGATCGACTTCGCCACGGTCACCAGGTCGGGCTCGATGCCGTAGTGCTCCGTGGCGAACAGCCGGCCGGTGCGGCCGAAGCCGGTCTGGATCTCGTCGGCGATGAACAGGATGCCGTGCTCGGCACAGATCGCCTTGAGCCCCGTGACATAGCGGGGCGGAGCCACGAGGAAGCCCCCCTCCCCCGTGACGAGCTCGATCCACAGGCAGGCGACGCTCGCAGGATCGACGTGCGAGCGGAAGAAGTCGCGCACGCCGGCAAGCAGGTGGTCGACGTAGGCCTCCTCGTCGCTGAAGCCGCTGCGGTAGAGGTAGGGATAGGGCAGCCGGTGCACCTCCGGCATGAACGGGCCGAAGCCGGCCTTGTAGGGCTGCACCTTGCTGGTCAGCGACAGCGCCATGTAGGTGCGGCCGGCGAAGCCATGCTCGAAGGTGAGCACCGCCTGCCGCCCGGTGACGCGGCGGGCGATCTTCACGGCGTTCTCGACCGCCTCGGCTCCGGTGTTGAACAGCACGCTCTTCCGCGGCCCGGCGGCCGGCACGACCTCGTTGAGCTTCTCGGCGAGGGTCACGTAGGGCTCGTACATCGCCACATTGAAGCAGGTGTGGACGAAGCGGCCGGCCTGCTCCCGGATCGCCGCCACGACCTCGGGCCGGGCGTGGCCGACGTTGACCGTGCCGATGCCGCCGGCGAAGTCGAGGAACGTGTTGCCGTCGACGTCGGTGAGCGTGGCCCCCGCCGCCCGCTCGACGAACAGCGAGGTCGTCATGAACGGGCTCGACGACACGGCCGCCTGCCGCCGCGCCAGCAGCGCCCGCGACCGCGGCCCGGGCACGGCGGTGCGGATGTCGATCGTCGCCATGGGGCTCCTCCTCGCGCGGCCGCGGTCAGTACCAGGCCAGCGGCGCCTCGCTGAGGTTGATGTGCACCTGCTTCGTCTCCAGGAACTCGTCCTGGCCCTGGAGGCTCATCTCCCGCCCGTGGCCGCTCTGCTTGTAGCCGCCCCAGGGGGATTCGACGTAGCAGGGCTGCATCGTGTTGACCCACACGATCCCCGCCCGCACCGCCTTCACCACCCGCAGGCAGCGGAAGATGTCGCGGGACCAGACGGCCGCCGCCAGGCCGTAGGGAGTGTCGTTGGCGATCCGGATCGCGTCGGCCTCGTCGTCGAAGGGGATCACCGTGACCACCGGGCCGAAGATCTCCTCGCGGGCGATCCAGGCGGCGTTGTCGCTCTCGAAGATCGTCGGCTCGACGAAGCAGCCGGCGGGCAGGGCGGCCGCCCGTCCGCCGCCCGCGACCAGCCGCGCCTCCGCACGGCCCCGCTCGATCGCCGCCAGCACCCGCTCCATGTGCTCGCGGCTGACGACGGGCCCCATCTTCGTGGCCCGGTCGAGCGGATCGCCGAGCCGGATGCGGGCCGTCTTCTCGCGCATGCGGGCCAGAAACTCGGCGGCGATCGTCCGCTGCACGAGCACCCGCGACCCCGCCGAGCAGACCTCCCCCTGGTTGATGAACACCCCGAACAGGGCGCCGTCGGTGGCCGCGTCGAGGTCGCAGTCGGAAAAGAAGATGTTGGGCGACTTGCCCCCCAGCTCCAGCGACACCTTCTTGAGGTTCGAACGGGCCACGCCGTGGAGGACCTCGCGGCCGGTCTCCGTGCCCCCGGTGAAGGCGACCTGGTCCACCTCCATCGACTCGACCAGCGCCCGCCCCGCCACCGGACCGTCGCCGGTGACGACGTTGAGCACGCCGGGGGGCAGTTCCGGGAGGTGTTCGTGCACGAGCCGGGCGAACTCGAGCATCGACAGCGGCGTCTGCTCGGCCGGCTTGAGCACCACGGTGCAGCCGGCGGAGAGCGCGGGCCCCAGCTTCCACATCGCCAGCAGCAGGGGATAGTTCCAGGGCACGATCAGCCCCACCACGCCCACCGGCTCCTTGAGCGTGAGGTTCAGGGCGTTGTCGGGGACGGGCAGCGTCTCGCCGTGGATCTTGGTGGCCAGGCCACCGTAGTACTCCAGGCACGTCGCCGCATCCTGGACGTCCATCTCGCTCTCGACGATCGGCTTGCCGCAGTTTCGCGTCTCGAGGTGGGCCAGGTCCGCGGCGTGCTCGCGGACGATCCGGGCCATCTCGAACAGCAGGCGGCCGCGGGCCTGGGCCGTGGCGGTGCGCCAGGGGCCCGAGTCGAAGGCGTCACGGGCCGCCCGCACCGCGGCGGCGACGTCGGCCGCGGACGACTCGGCGACGGTGGCGATCACCGCGCCCGTCGCCGGGTTCACGACCTCGCGCGCGGCCGAAACGGAAACCCACTCCCCACCGACGTAGTTGCGGTGCTGCACCACCATCTCTGCCCCGATGCTCACGAATCCGCGTGGTTTACCGGCCCTTCACGACACGGCCTTCCCAACTACCATCATATCAGGCAAGCGTCCGTCTCGGCCCTCCCGCGAATCGGCCTTTTCCAGTTCCGCCCCGGGTGTCCCCGTGAAAAATATCCTCGTCATCGGCGCGGGCGGAGTGGGCGCATCGATGGCGTCGATCGCCGAGACGCGGCAGTTCTTCGACCGCTTCGTGCTCGCCGACGTGAGCCAGCCGCGGGTGGAGGCCGTGCTCGCGGAGCTCGACGACCCGCGCCGGTTCTCCATGGCCGTGGTCGACGCGACCGACCAGGCGAAGGTCGTGGAGTTGGCCCGCAGCGTGAAGGCCGACGTGATCGTCAACGCCTGCGATCCACGGATCAACGAGCCGATCTTCGCCGCCGCCTTCGAGGCCCGCTGCAACTACCTCGACCTGGCCATGAACCTCAGCAAGCCGCATCCGACGCACCCCTACGAGCAGGTGGGGGAGCCGCTGGGGGCCGGCCAGCTCGCCGCCGATCAGTCCTGGCGCGACGCCGGCCTGCTGGCTCTCGTGGGGATGGGCGTCGAGCCCGGCCTGAGCGACGTCTTCGCCCGCTACGCCGCCGACCACCTGTTCGACGAGATCGACGAGATCGGCGTCCGCGACGGATCCAACCTCTCCATCGACGGGTTCGAGTTCGCGCCGACCTTCTCGATCTGGACCACGATCGAGGAGACGCTCAATCCGCCGCTGGTCTGGGAGAAGGGCCGCGGCCTGTTCACGACGGATTGCTTCAGCGAGCCGGAGATCTTCCACTTTCCCGCCGGCATCGGGCCGCAGGAGTGCGTCAACGTCGAGCACGAGGAGGTGGTCCTGATCCCGCGGGCGATCGACTGCAAGCGGGTGACCTTCAAATACGCCCTCGGCGCCGAGTTCATCGACTGGCTGAAGACATTCGCCTACCTCGGCCTCGACAGTAAGCACAAGATCCGCGTCGGCGACGTGTCGGTGGCCCCGCGGGACGTGCTCGCCGCGGTGCTGCCCAATCCGGCGAAACTCGGCCACCTGATGCACGGCCGCACCTGCGCGGGCACGTGGGTGAAGGGCACCTACGACGGCCGGCCGCGGGAGATCTACCTCTACCACGTGGCCGACAACGAGACGACCATGCGGCAGTGGGGCTCGCAGGCGGTCCTCTGGCAGACGGCGGTCTGCCCCATCGTGGCGCTGGAACTGCTCGCCACCGGCACCTGGAGCGGCAGCGGCGTTCGCGGCGCCGACGCGTTCGACGCCGTGCCCTTCCTGAACCTCCTCGGTGAGTACAACACGCACCACGGGATGGTCGAGATGGGGACCGGCCTCTGGCCGAGTCCGCGGGCCACCGGCCAGAGGGGCTGGGACCGGGCGGTGCGGCGGGCGATCGTGCCCGGCGCGTGAGCGGCCTGCCGGCACCGGGGCCACTCATGCCCCGTATTACTTGGCCGCGGACACCGCCCACAGGTTTCGTTGCGAAGCCACGAACAGCGTGCCGTTGGCCGCCGTCGGCACCGACCAGACCGGCGTGCCGAGCCTGATCTCGGCGATCTTCCTCCGCTCCCGCCCGGCCGCGAGCACCACCAGCGCCTTGCGGGTGCCGACGAAGACCTTGCCGTCCACCACGAACGTGCTGGACCAGATCTCTTCGCGGGTGTCGTAGATCCAGACCAGGGCGCCGGTCGCCGCGTCGAGGCAGTGCACCTTGCCGGCATGCTCGGCCGCGTACACCAGGCCGTCGGCCACCGAGACGGTCGAGAGCGACCTGCCGATCGCGGTGTATTGCCAGACCCGCGCCGTCTCCGTGACGTCGCCGTGGCCGCCGATCGCGATGCAGGACAGGGCGCCGCGACCCGGGCCGTGGATCGGGTCCTGGCCGATGGCGACGTAGACGCGGTCGCCGTCCACGACCGGCGTGCCGATGATCTCGCTGGGGCTGACGAGCATCCCGTCGCGATCCAGGTCGCGCGGTCCACCCCGCACCAGGGCCCAGTAGTCGATCGGCATGCCGCCCCGGTCGCGATAGCCGGGCGGGTTGCAATCGAACCGCCAGGCCTGCTCGAGCAGGGCCGGGGACGTATCGGCGCCGGCCCGCCACGGCTGGAACGCGTAGCACACGCCGTCGCCCGCGCCGTAGATGACCAGCGGCGTGCCGGCGAACGTCGCCAGTGACGGCGACGACCACTGGCCGTGGAACACGCCGCCGCTGATCCGGCCGTCGTCCTTGGCCAGCAGCCGTCCGGTCCGCTTGTCGAGCACGATCAGCGACGGGGCCGTGGGCAGGACCATCGTGCCGTCGTACACCCCGTTGGCGGTGCCGACGTACAGGTGATCGCCCACGATCAGGACCGAGCAGTTGGCGGCATCATGCGGAAACACGGGGAGGTCGCGGAGCATGTCGAACTTCCAGACGATGTCGGCATCGGCCGGGCCCAGTTCCAGCGGCTCACGTCCGGCCGGCACCGAAAACTCCCCCTCCGCGGTGAAGGGGCCGTCGTTGCCGTCCGCCAGGCCGTCGGCGTCGAGGCAGAGCACTTCGCAGCGGTTCGTGACCAGGTAGACGAACTCCCCCTCCACCGTGGCCGTCGAGCAGATGCCGAGGTTCATGTCGTCGAAATCCTCGCTCACCTTGGAGCGGTCGATCTCCAGCCGCGGGCAGACGAGTCGCCACACCGGCTGGCCGGTCCGCTCGTCGAGGCAGAGGAGCACTCCGCCCCGGGTCGGCTCGATCCGGGGATCGTCGAGGTCCTCGTCGTTGGTGCCGATGAAGACCCGGCCGCCGGCGACCACCGGGGAGGAGTAGTTCTCGCTCCCCAGCCGGGCGATGAACCGCACGTTCCGGGCCGTCGAGGGATCGAAGCCGAGCCGGTCGCGACGCTTCCGGCCGGGTTCGAACGTGTCGGGAACTCCCGTCTCCCGCGACGCCATGTTTCGCCCGGGGTCGCCCCCCCATGTCGGCCACTCGGCTGCCAGCGCGGCGGCCGCAGCCAGCCCGAGCCACGCCCCCGCCCACCCTGCCGCCAGCACCGCCTTCATGTCGCCTCGTCGTCCGTCGGGAAAATGGTTTCTGCCAGATTGGGCACCAGAATAGCCAGAAATCTTCCCTCTTTTTCATTCGGCGGGCGGCGCTTCCCGGAGCGTTGCAAACGTTGCAAAGTGAAGCGCAGCTGTTGCAGGGTGATACACCGCAGGCGGGTTCGAAGCGACCGGACGGGGAAGGCCCCGGCCCCCGAATCACTGGTTTTCCCGGCCCATTTGCGAAATGCCGTTTTTGAACGCCATTTGGCACGGTTCCTGCTTCTTCCCTCGAACCGTCGGGACAGTCCGTCTTTCCGGCACCCAACCACAGCAGGAGGGCTCCGCCATGGTCACCGCCACTGCCAACGCCCCGGCCCAGGCCACGGACGAAAAACTGTTCGCTCGCGTCTGCGTCTCCGACGACGCGCTCGCCTTCGAACAGCTGGTGCACCGCTACGAGCGGGAGCTGTTCGCCTACCTGCGACGGTTCCTGGGCGACGCCCAGCTCGCCGAAGACGTGTTCCAGGCGTCGTTCCTGGCGGTCCACCGCAAGCGGGGCCGATTCGTGGACGGCCGGCCGTTCCGCCCCTGGCTGTACGCGATCGCCACCAACCAGGCGATCGACGCCCAGCGCCGCAACCGCCGCCATCGGATGGTGAGCCTGGACCGCGGTGGCCGGGGGGGCTTCGAAGCCGAGGGCTTCGCGTCCTCGGTGCCCGACGGCCATCTCTCCGGAGACGACACGGTGGCCCAGCGGGACGCCGAGGCATGGATGCTCGAAGCCATTGCCCGGCTGCCTGAACCACTGCGACGAACCCTCACGCTGGTCTACCAGAGCGGCCTGAAGCACCGCGAAGTCGCCGACCGGCTCGGGATCCCCGTCGGCACCGTCAAGAGCCGCATCAACACGGCCCTTGGCCGGCTGCACGCCTCGTGCGCCAAGGCCTGCTGACTCCACCACGCCCGCGACGGCTCATCCGGGTCACACGTGATCCTCGCGCGCGGCGCGGGCTCGGGGTCGCCCGTGCCGGAGAGGAGCGCGGGTTTCCAACCCGCGGCGCACCCCCGCAGACCCCGCACCGGAAGCCCCTATCGCGTGAGCGATGGGGACTGAGCCTCGCGTGGCGCGGGCCCGGGGTCGCCCGTGCCTGAGAGGAGCGCGGGTTTTCAACCCGCGGCGCGCCCCCGCAGACCCCCAGGGCAATCGCATCTTAATCGGCCTGTTTTCCCGTCAGAATTCCTTCCAAGACATCGTTACACCAGCCTGCTTGGAGTCGTTTGCCCCGAATCG